>Ga0307378_10012674_pt1 | contig 10738 bp, 7 predicted proteins | sample UN1MG_FD_202238 | JGI IMG/M metagenome (GOLD analysis project Ga0307378, IMG submission 202238) | Soil microbial communities from Risofladan, Vaasa, Finland - UN-1 | ecosystem: Environmental > Terrestrial > Soil > Coastal area > Acid sulfate soil | place: Finland: Risofladan, Vaasa | collected...
GAGCTGGGCGACTGCGTCACGCTGACGTTCGTGCGGATTCCGGCCGGCCGGTTCGTGATGGGCTCCGACGACGACGAGGCCGACGAGTATCCGCCGTCGCCCGTCTCGATCGATCGCGATTTCTGGATCAGCCGGTGCGAGATCACCAACGGGCAGTTCCACCGGTTCGATGCGTCCCATTTCTCGGGCGTGTTCTCGAAGCGGTCGGTCGACTCCAACGGCCCGGGCGTGAAGCTGGACGCTCCCGGGCAGCCGGCCGTGCGGGTCTCGTGGCAGCGGGCCGTGGAGTTCTGCCGCTGGCTTTCCGCAACGACCGGCCGACGATTCACGCTGCCGACCGAGGCCCAATGGGAATATGCCTGCCGGGCCGGCACGGCAACGGCACTCTCTTACGGCGACCTCGACGCAGATTTCTCCGCGTATGCGAACGTTGCCGACCGGACGATCGAGCGATTGGACACACACACCGGGGGCGTCGTCGTCTTGCAGGAGATTCCCAGCGACACGCGGTACGACGACCGATCCTTGGCCACCGCCGAGGTCGGCCGTTACCAGGCCAACCCCTGGGGCCTTTTCGACGTGCACGGCAACGTGGCCGAGTGGACGCTTTCGACGTACGGCCCGTACCCTTACAGCGAAGACGACGGCCGCAACACGGATCTCCCGTCCGGCCGCAAGGTGGTCCGCGGCGGTTCCTACTACGACCGTCCCCAGCGCTGCCGCTCGGCCTTCCGCCTGGGCTACCCTTCCTGGCAACGGGTCCACAACGTCGGCTTCCGCGTGGTCTGCGACGCCGGGGTAGGTCAGGGCTTGCCCTGACGGATGCTCCCAACGACTGCCCGATTTCGTCAGGGCAAGCCCTGACCTACAGTATTGATTCCGTCAGGACAAGCTGTGACCTATGGCCAGCTTCCCCGCGGCCAACTCGCGATAGTAATCGATCGACCGGCGCAGACCCTCCTCGAAATCGATCAGCGGTTCGTAGCCGAGCATCTTGCGGGCCTGCGTGATGTCGGCCAGGCTCTCGCGGACGTCGCCAACGCGGGGTGGTTCGTGCTTCGGCTTCACGTCGGTACCCAACAGACGGTTGAGCACGTCGATCAGCGTGAGCAAGTCGGTCGAGCGGCCGTTGGCCACGTTGAATATCCGCCCGGCCACGTTCTCGGCGTCGGCGGCCAGCAGGTTGGCATGGACCACGTTGGCCACGAAGGTGAAATCGCGGGACTGCAACCCGTCGCCGAAAACGACCGGTTGTTGGCCCTCGAGTATGGCCATGATGAACAGCGGGATCACGGCCGAATAGGGGCTGTCGGGATCTTGCCGCGGGCCGAAGACGTTGAAGTATCGGATGGCGACCGTCTCGAAGCCGTAGGTGGCGGTGAAGGCGTGGCAATAGTGTTCGCAGGCCAGTTTCGCCGCCCCATAGGGCGAGATCGGAGCCGGCAGATCGGTCTCGCGCTTGCTGCTGGTCGGCTGGTCGCCGTAGGCGCTGCTGGAAGCGGCGTAGACGAACCGGCGGACTCCGCTGCGGCGTGCGGCGTCCAGCAGGTTCAACGTGCCGGTCACGCAAGCGGCGTGCGTATCCAGCGGCCGTTCCACGCTCCGGGGTACCGAGGCCAGGGCCGCCTGATGGAAGATGCAATCGACGCCGTCGACCACCTCGGCCACCGCCTCGGCGTCGACCAGGTCGCCCTCGACGAACTCGATCCGGTCGCGGAAGCCGTCCATGTTCGAGAGATGGCCCGTGCTGAGGTTGTCGAACACGCGGACCTTATCGCCCCGCTCGACCAGTGTTTCCGCAATGTGCGAGCCGATGAATCCGGCTCCTCCGGTGACCAAGAACGTACGCATGGGATCTCCTGGGGTTCGAGCAATGAAACGGACTGCGCTGTGCCGGCAGCTACCCTTTACATTGGCCAGCTCCTTACTTATATAGCTCAAAAAGGTCGCGCGTCGGCCACTGCTTCACCTCGGCATAAGCCTCCCAAAGGGCACGATCCAACTCCCCGATAAATGCGTCGCTCTCCCGGGGCGAACTGTTGAACACGGCCGCCCAGACCATGCCGTGATGGGTGCGGACCAGCAGGGAATTCGTGCCGGGAATCCGGCCGGCGTGCCACCAGTTGGCCGAATCGCCTTTCGGGCGGATCATCCATCCCAGTCCGTAATGAACCGGTTCGCCGAGCGACACGGGCGGGGCCGGCCGCGACTCGATCAGCCGAACCGTCTCCGCCTTCAACAGCCCGGGCTTTCGGCTGCCGTCCAGGTAAGTGGTGAAGCGAACCAGGTCGACGGCCGAGGCGATCCACCCGCCGTGGGCATCCATGGCCTCGATGTAGTATCGGCCGTACGGGGGCGGGACGGGCCGTTTCGCGTCGGGAAACACGGACTCGGCCGGGGCCGTTCCCGCTGGTGAATAATAGCGGACTTCGCCCTCGGCCCGATCCGCCCGCCGCGTGCGTCCCAGCCGCATGCGGCGGATCCCGGCCGGCTGGAGGACGAGCGTGCGGACCGACTCTTCGTAGGGTTTGCCCGTCACGTTCTCGATGATGCGTCCCAGCAGGCAGTATCCGAAATTGGAGTACGCGTACTGCGTGCCCGGGTCGAAATCCAGCGGCCGGCCCAGCATGAAACGGACGATGGCCGTACTCTTGGGGGTCGAGCCGAGCGATTCAACAACCGCCCCGGGCCGGAGCATCGGGTCGAAACTCCTGCCGCGGTCGAACCCGGCCGTGTGGTGGAGCAACTGGCGGACCGTGATTTTGCGCAGTCGCGGGTCGATCGGGCGGCCTTCGGGCGGCTCGATCGATCCGAGCAGATCGAGGGCCGCGGCGTCCAGATCCAACCGGCCCTGTTCGACCAACACCAAAACGGCCGCCGCCGTGATCGGTTTCGAAACGCTGGCGATGCGGAACAGGGCGTCGGGCTGGACCGGCTGCTGCGCTTCGACGTCGGCCAGCCCGTAGCCGCGGGCCAACAGCAGCCGCCCGTCCTTGGCCACCGCCAGGGCCCCGCCGGGGATTCCCCATTTCTCCAGGAGGTCGCACATCGTCCGGTCGAAGGCGGCCAATTCGGGCACGGCCGGCCCGGTCGTCGGCAAGTCGGGGGCTTCGGCCGCAGAGGCCGCCCGTGCAAGCACGGCGATCAACAGCAGGATCGACACCCTGACCGGGGGGCCGCGGAATGGGGTCGTCTGCGCTGGTTCGATGTGGGGAAAGAACAACATGAGGTCCAGCATAGCGGGAAAATCCACAAAAAGACAGCCGCTCGCGGCTTCGCAACAAGCGGCAGGAAAGAACGTGACTGGGCCATTTCCTGCGAAGCCAATTCCTGCGAAGCCGCAAGCGGCAGCTAGCAATGACTGCATCTCGAAGCTTCACGGCAATTTCCGCGCGTGCTTGACCCGTTTTGGGCACTGGGCTATAATCCCGTCTCCATCGGGGAACGACCCCTCATCCCCACGCTTTTCCCACCTTCAAGGCGGGCAATACGACAAACGGATTTGTCGACCTGTGTCAAGTAAACGCGAAATGGAATTCGCCGCAGTGGCCACACGGGAGTTGACGGTGTCGACCGGATCGCCCTTTGACGACAAGGAACGGGTCCGACAGGCAATCGACATCGTCGACCTCGTCGGAAGCCACATCCAACTACGGCGCCAGGGCCGCAACTACGTCGGGCTCTGTCCGTGGCACGACGACAGCCGGCCCAGCCTCCAGGTCAACCCCGAACGCCAGTCCTTCAAGTGCTGGGTCTGCGACATCGGCGGCGACGTCTTCAGCTTCGTGATGAAAATCGAAGGCGTCGAATTCCGCGAGGCCCTGGAGATGCTGGCCGATCGCTCAGGCATCACGCTGCAACGTACAAGCCCCGGCGGTCAAGCCCTGCCCGCCGACGAACTGGCAACTGCGGCCGACGAACCCCTTTCCGGCGAAGGCAAGCGGACGCTCTATCAGGCCATGGCCTGGGCCGAACAGCAGTATCACCGGTGCCTGCTCGATTCGCCCGAAGGCGAAATCGCCCGCACGTACCTCGACCAGCGGCGAATCACCCGCGAGAGCATCGAGAAATTTCACCTGGGCTTCTCGCCCAATCAGCGCGACTGGATGCTGCGGAAGATCGGCGGCGATCCGAAGCGGGCAAAGGTCCTCGAGCGCATCGGCCTGTTGGCGCGGCCCCAGGAAGGCGGCAGCCCGTACGACCGTTTCCGGGGCCGGGTGCTGTTTTCCATCCGCGACGTCCAGGGCCGCCCGGTCGGTCTGGGCGGCCGCGTGTTGCCCGAAAGCGGTCTGACCAGTCCGGCCAAGTACGTCAATTCGCCCGAAACGCCCCTGTTCTCCAAGAGCAAGCTGCTCTACGGTCTCGACGTGGCCCGCGACGCGATCCGCCGCAGCGGCGTCGCGTTGATCATGGAAGGCTATACCGACTGCATCGTCGCCCATCAGTACGGATTCGACAATGCGGTGGCCGTGTTGGGTACAGCGCTGGGCGAGGGCCACATTCGCATCCTCAAACGTTTCGCCGATCGGATGCTGCTGATCCTCGACGGCGACGAAGCGGGTCAGCGCCGGGCGAACGAAGTCCTGGAACTGTTCGTGGCCCAACAGGTCGACCTGCAGATCCTCACGCTGCCCGAGGGAACCGATCCCTGCGATTTTCTCCACGAGCACGGGGCCGCGGCGCTTGCGGAGCTGATCGAGCGGAAGGCGGTGGACGCGTTGGACCACGCGTTCGCGGCGAAGACCCTCGGCTTGGACCTGGAGCGCGACGTCCACGGCGCCAGCGCGGCGTTGGAGGAGATGGTCTCGATCGTGGCCAAGGCGCCCCGTTTGCGGCAGGACACGCGGCGCGAGGACCGGTTCCGCGAGGAGAAGATTCTGCAGCGGCTTTCGGCCCGGTTCCGGGTGGACGAGGCGGACGTACGGCGGCGTTTGACGGCGCTGCGCCGCCGCGCCGGCAACCGTCCGCCGGCCCCGCGACGGGACGAGGCCCCGCCGATGGAAGACGGTTCGCTTCCGCCGGCGAAGATCGGCCCGGCCGAGCGGGAGATGTTGGAGATCCTGATTCGGCATCCCGAATGCCTGCCGGAGATCCGCGCGGAAATCGACGCCGCGAGGATGGCGCCCGGGCGGTGCCGGATGATTTACGAAACATGTTGCCGGTTGTTCGACGAAGGCATCGTGCCCGAGTTCGACCGGCTGATGCTCCGATTCGACGATCCGGCGATCAAGAGCCTGTTGGTCGAACTGGATGAAGGGGGGCGCGCCAAGGAAGCGCAGGATGACGATCCCTCGGCACGCTTACGGGAACTCATTAACAGCACTGGACAACAGGAGGCAGAAAAGCGAGGTCTCGTGCAGGTCATGGAGCTTCGCGAAGGAGGATTGGACCATACTCGGCAAACAGAACTGTTTCAGAAGATGGTCCAGGAAAAAAAGAGCCGGCAGGGTATTTCCGAGCCCACGGACGGGTGAGGATATTCTGAACCGGGCGATCGCCTCGCCGCTCCCGCAGCGAGGGAGAATACCCCGATCGCATCCCCTTTCACCCAGCGCGCCCAGGGCGGCGCGAAAGGAGTTACGAGGTGGACCTTTTCGATAAGGATTTTCAGGAATTGGTCGCCAAGGGTAAGCTGCAAGGCTACCTGACTTACGATGAAGTCAACGATTTTCTGCCGGACGAGGAGGTCGATCCTTACCGGCTCGACAACCTCTTGATCGCCCTGGAAGAATCGGGCATCGATCTGCTCAACGAGGCGCCCCCGCCCGAGTTCTTCGACGCCGTCGAACAACCGGCCCCGGAAGACCTGGCGGCGGAATCGCTGGGCGAAGGACAGGTGCCGGCCGAGGACTTCGCCGTGTTGCCCCCGCCGGACGGACTAACCAAGTTCAGCAGCGACCCGATCCGCATGTACCTGAGCCAAATGGCCGAAATCCCGCTGCTGACGCGCGAGGAAGAAATCTCCCTGGCCAAGAAGATCGAAGTCACGCGGAAACGGTTCCGCCGCACGGTTCTCGGGTGCAACCTGGCCATGCGGGCAACGATCAACACGTTGGTCAAGGTCCACCGGGGCAGCCTGCCCTTCGACCGCACCATCAAGGTTTCCCTCACCGAACGGCTGACCAAGGCACAGATCCTCGCCAGAATTCCGCACAATCTGCCCACGCTCAAGGACCTGCTCGAAAAGAGCCGGCAGGATTTCAATCGCCTGCTCAACCGCCACACGCCGCGCAAGCTGCGGGCCGAGGTTCGCAAACGGTTCATTCGCCGCCGCCGCAAGGTGATCACGCTGATCGAGGAGTTGAGCGTACGTACCCGCCGGGTCCAGTCGATGATGTGCCAGATGGAAGACGCGCTGACTCGGATGGACCAGATTCGCCAGCAGTTGCAGCACCTGATCGATACCCCGGCCACCAAGGACAAACGGGCCAATCTCCGCAAGGAACTCCACGATCTGATGGCACTCACCCAGGAAACGCCCGGGGGTCTGCGAAAACGTTGCGAGAGGATGCAGGTTCAATACCAAGACTACGAACAGGTCAAGCGGCAGCTCTCCGGCGGAAATCTCCGGCTGGTGGTGTCGATCGCCAAGAAATACCGAAATCGGGGGTTGAGCTTCCTGGACCTGATCCAAGAGGGGAACACCGGACTGATGCGGGCGGTCGACAAGTACGAATACCGCCGCGGGTTCAAGTTCTCCACCTACGCCACCTGGTGGATCCGCCAGGCGATTACCCGGGCGATCGCCGATCAGGCCCGGACGATCCGCATTCCCGTCCACATGATCGACGTGCTCAGCCGGCTGCGAAATACGGCCCGGCGGCTGCAGCAGGAGCTGCGACGCGAGCCGACCACCGAAGAGACGGCGTTGGCGGCCAATCTGAGCATGGACGAGACCCGACGTGTTTTGGCGATGGGTCGCCATCCGGTAAGCCTTGACCGACCGGTCGGAGAAAGCGAAGATAGTTGTTTCGGCGAGTTCATCGAGGACGGTGGGTTGCCGAGACCCGAGAAGGCTGCCGGAAATGCCTTGCTTCGCGAGAAGATCGATGCCTTGCTCAAGACGCTTACCTACCGCGAGCGGGAGATTATCCGCCTGCGGTACGGATTGGGGGATGGGTATACCTATACCCTGGAGGAGGTGGGCCGGATCTTCAAGGTCACCCGAGAACGGGTCCGCCAGATCGAAGCCAAGGCGGTCCGCAAGCTGCAGCACCCCGTCCGCAGCCAGCAGCTCGCAGGATTCATCGAGCGAGTTGCAAGCTGACGCGAGCCACCAGGCCGCCGGTCAAAAAAGCCGGCGGCCTTTTTTTGTCCCTTCTTCCGTCCCCCGCAACGCAGTGCGGGGGCGTTCCTCCACAGATCCACTCTCTACTGCGAAGCCGCAAGCGGCACTACCCACTAACCACTAACCACTAACCACGCACCACACGATGACATCTCCAAAGGTCGAAAGCAACGCGCTCCGCACGCTGCATAGAATCCATCGCCAACTTTCCGACTTGAGAGAACGGCTTGCCCGCGGCCCCAAGCAGATGCGCGCCTGCGAGGCGAACGTGGCGTACCAAGAGGGCCAATTCGCCAAGGTCCGGGAGGAAACCAGGGCGATCCGCATGGCCACGGATGCGAAGCAGGTGCAACTGTTCGGCGGCGAGAACAAGATCAAGGAACTGAAGATCAAGCTCAATGCGGCCTCCAGCAACCGCGAGTATCAGGTGCTGCAGGACCAGATCGCCGCCCAGGAAATGACCAACAGCGTGCTGGCCGACGAAATCCTCGAAGGACTGGAGAGGATCGACGAATGCAAGGAAAAGGTCGCCGAGGCCGAAGCCAACGTGGCCAAGGCCCGGGAAAAAAGCGAAAAGGTTCACGCCGAGGTGCAAGAGCAGGAACCGTTGATTCGAGGCGACCTCGAACGGCTGGAAGCCGAGTTGAAACAGTGCGAGGCGAACCTCCCGGCAGACGTTCAGGAGTTGTACCAGCGCGTGGTCCGCCAGCGAGGCGAAGACGCGATGGCCGAGATCGAGAACGGCTATTGCGGCGGTTGTCACCAGAACGTGCCGCTGAACGTTCAGACCGATATCATGCTCGACCGTCCCAAGTTCTGCAAGACCTGCGGCCGAATGCTCTACCTGCCCGAGGACGGCTCGCCCACGTAGCGAGACAACCGGCGCATGATCACGTAGAACGGCGGAAGGTAGATCACGTCGGAGAAGAAGACCACCACCGCGAACCACCAGACCAACTGCCCGTCGGCGACGTACCACAACGCCGCCACCGAACTGATCGCTTTGCTGAGGAACCCCAGCACGAGGATATTGCGATTCTCGACGGGGTTGGCGGCCACCATGTGATAGCCCACCCCGAATAGCGCCACCAGGATGCCCATCACCTGCACCGGCAGCACCAGCTCGGGCTTCTCCACGCCCAGCAGTTTGTATCCCTCGTGGTAGAAGCAGATCATGCAAGCCCCACCCAGCAGGTTGAAGGTGCCGGCGAAGCGGAGTACGAATCGCATCCAAGGCACAAGCGGCGTCATGCGGGGGCTCCTTGGGGAGGTCCGTTTGGGAGTCGTGGAAGTTTTACGACAAAGCCCAGCATGAGTATATAGCGTCTCCCGGTGCCCGGGGGAAGCCCTTGGACACCGATACCCGAGATGCTAAAATGGTCCCTTCGCAAAATCACCCCTCTCGCCCCAGGCAATCCAACAACCCCCAAAACCCTCGGGAGGAACCACCGTGACCGCGACGATCCTCGATGGCAAGGCCATGTCCCAGACGATCCGGGCCGAAATCGGCCAAGAAGTGGCCGATTTCAAGAAGAAAACCGGCGTGACGCCCTGTCTGGCGGCCGTCCTGGTGGGCGAAGATCCGGCCAGCCAGGTCTACGTCCGCAATAAGCGGACGGCCTGCGAGAAGGCCGGGATCGAAAGCATCATGCACATCCCGCCGGCCGAAACCACCACCGAAGAACTACTGGCCATCGTCGAGGGGCTCAACAACGACCCGGCCGTACACGGCATTCTGGTCCAACTTCCGCTGCCCAAGGGAATCGACGAAACCCGGGTGCTCGACGCGGTCGATCCGGCGAAGGACGTCGACGCCTTCCATCCGGAAAACGTCGGCCTGATCGTGCAGAACCGGCCCCGCTTCCTCCCCTGCACCCCGCACGGCATCCAGCAGCTTCTCATCCGCAGCGGAATCGAGACCTCCGGGGCCAAGGTGGTGGTGCTCGGCCGCAGCGACATCGTGGGCAAGCCGATGGCGGTCATGCTGATGCAGAAGGCCCCGGGAGCCAACGCCACGGTGACCGTCGCCCACAGCCGCACCCGCGACCTGGCCCAAGTGACGAAAGAGGCCGACATCCTGATCGTGGCGATGGGCGTGGCCAAGTTCGTCACGGCCGACATGGTCAAGCCGGGCGCGGTGGTAATCGACGTGGGCATCAACCGCACCGACGATGGCCTGGTCGGCGACGTCGATTTCGACGCGGTCAAGGAGGTCGCCGGCCGGATCACGCCCGTCCCCGGCGGCGTCGGCCCCCTGACGGTCGCCATGCTCCTGCACAATACCCTCAACGCCGCTCGACAACAGACCGCATAGTGGGGTACGATTCCATCGTGCCAGCCACATTGAAAACGTGCCGGCGCCGGACGCGAGTCTATCGTGCCACGCACGTTGAAAAACCTGCCCCACGACGTAACGCGGGGGACCTGCCATGGCTCGAAGACAAGCCAAGAAGGCAGGGAAGAGGCCGACCGCAGAAACGAACCGCCCGACGACGCAGTCGCCGTCGCCCCCGCACCGTCCACGCCCTCCGCGGCGACGGCTGCCGGCCAAGCTACTGCTCTTGGCCGGCTCGATCGCCGTGGCCTTGCTAATGGGCGAACTGGCCATACGTCTGATCGGTCAAGCACCGGAAATCATCCCCATCGGCGTTAGCTCGGACAAACACGTCTATCGACGCTCGACCAATCCGATACTCAGCTACGAGTTCAAGCCGGGCTTCCGCAGCGACGAGGAAAACCTCGCCTTCGACTATCGCGTCATCAATTCGCACGGACTGCGCGACGTCGAACGTCAATACGAAAAACCGCCGGGAACGAAGCGAGTCATCCTGTTGGGCGATTCGGTGGTCGTCGGTTATCGGATCCGGGAGATCGACCAGCTCATGTCGCGCCAGCTCGAGATGTTCTACCGCGACGAGAACGTCGAAGTCCTCAACGTGGCCGTGACGGGCTATTGCACGCGGGCCGAAATCGAGTTGCTGCGCGTGCAGGGGTCGAAATACGATCCCGACGCCGTGATCCTGGTGTTCGTCGAAAACGATTTCCGCAATTTCAACCCCGAATCGGTCGGGGCCGACGGCATCGCCAACCGGCCCGGCACGGTCGACTGGTTGTTCCGCCGATCGCATCTGTTCCGCCTGGCGTGCGTGCGGTTGAATTGGTTCGCCTTCGGACTCGAGACGGACCCGGCGAGTTGGAACCAGAGGGCCATCGGCGACAATAACGTGGTGGAGGGCCTGGCGTTGTTTCGCGAGTTGGCCGACCGGCACGGTTTCAAGCCCCTGGTGGTCGCGTGGCCCGGTTTCGCCCAAGACGGGATCGAATATCCCGAGAAGATGTTCATGCCCGGCTCGAAAGAATTGATCATCGAACGACTCGCCCGGATGCACGGCCTGCCGGTCGTGGGATTGCGCGAGGCCTTCCGCGAGCACTGGCTGTTGCAGGTTCCGC
>Ga0307378_10012678_pt1 | contig 10736 bp, 15 predicted proteins | sample UN1MG_FD_202238 | JGI IMG/M metagenome (GOLD analysis project Ga0307378, IMG submission 202238) | Soil microbial communities from Risofladan, Vaasa, Finland - UN-1 | ecosystem: Environmental > Terrestrial > Soil > Coastal area > Acid sulfate soil | place: Finland: Risofladan, Vaasa | collected...
GGAGCAGCAATTGTTGAGATTAGAAAACTACAAGCAAAAATAAATGAACTAACTAAAAAGTAATGAAACAGCCAGTCTATTTATTTGGACCTTTTGTTGGTGAATTATCATGGGAGTTTTTTAGATTCGCTCCTTTTATGATTTATAAGAAAAAAGAAACCCCCAATATACCAGCAATTGTGTTTACTAGGAATTCTAGTTTTGATTTATATGGGGGATATGCAGATATATTAGTTCCTTTGAAAATACCAAACGATGAGAACCTTACAAGAGATTGCTTTAGATTAGATTCTTTATCGGTAAAGGATTATTATCATATTGCCAGACAATTTTCATCACAATATAAAAGAAGGTTTGAGATAATTAAACATTTTTATCCAGATATTAAATATTGGAGATATAAGTTAAAATGGCAATTTCCAAGAAGACAGATGGATTATGATTTTCAAGCAAGAGAAAGAAATAAACAAATTGCAAGAAAACTTGTAAAACATAATAATATTATAATAGACAATATTACAGAAGAATATTTTAAACACCCAGAAGCTATTAACTCAGAAGATTTGTTTAACAAAATTACAAATCAAATAACTGATTATGATTCAACAAGTTTAGGATCTTTGATTGAGTCGTTAAAAATATGTAGATTTGTAGTTGGTAATTTAGAATCACATTTATCACATTTAGCAATATTATTAAAGAAACCTTTAATATGTGTAAATAATAAAATTACACTAGATAAAATTGGAATAATGAACCCTTCAAAAACTCCGATTATATTTGCAAATAATATTGAGGAGGGAATAGAGAAATATGATAATACTTTTTGATTTAAGAAATGTTGGATTGGGTAATAATGGAGGGTCGTTAACTCTTATAAAATCTGGAAATACTTTGGAAAAAATGGGTCATGAAGTTTATTTTTTAGATAGTGGAAAAAATCAACACACATGGGAAAAACTTGAATGTGAGCATATTATAGTTAAAAATAATAAACAAATACCAAGTGCTGATTTTATTATTGCTACTGGTTATAAATCTGTTGCTAAAACTGTTTCTTCTCCCGGTAGGTGTGGACATAAAGCTCATTGGATAAGAGGATGGGAAACATGGCAACTTTCTCCAAAGAAAATTGTTGCTCATATATTAAAGGCGCCTACTATTAAACTTGTGAATAGTATGGGGCTTAAAAACAAATTAAAATCATTTAATTTTAAGTCTGAACTTATAAGACCAGGGTATGATTTAAAAGAATTATATCCCAATAGGGAACGAAATAAAAAACATAAATTTACAATTGGAGGTTTATATACAAGAGGGAAGCATGAACTAATAAAAAGACCTAAATGGATTTTTGAATCTTATAATTATCTAAAAAAGAAACATGGAAATATTGAACTATGGATGTTTGGTAATGATGATGTTTCTGGTGGAATAGTTGATAATTATTTTCATAGACCTACAATAGAAGCTAAGCAATATATGTATAATCAAATTGATATTTGGTTATCACCTGCAATTCAAGAGGGATTGCATATGCCACCAGCAGAAGCAATGTTGACTGGTTGCCCGGTTGTTGGAGTTGATGTAGAATTATCAGGAACTCATGATTATTTAATTAATGGAATAACAGGAATTGTTTCAGAAAATAATCTAGATTCATTCATGAAAAACGTTGAAAAATTATATTTGAATCATGAATTAAGGAAAGATATGGGAACAAGAGCTAGGCACATAGTTGAAGAAATTGGAAGTAGAGAAGAAAATATGCAAAAAATGATAGACTATTTTATGGGAATTATTTCATGAAGTTTCATAAAGTGGGAGAAATTTTAAAGGATCTTGAGAATTGTATTGAATATCGTTTACCATTTTCTCATATTAGATTTGGTGATGGTGGAATAAAATACCTACAAGCTGTTCTTAATTATGATCAAACCCAGTTAAATATAATAATAAGAAAAGAGGGGATTCCTTCACATAAAATAATTGAAGTATTTGAATTATGGGGGTATTATGCAAGAAATGCAAACTATATAGATTCTCCTGAAATATATTTTAATGGAACATTTTGGCCTAGAATTAAAAAACCAGGAAAACCAATAAATTCTGATACAGAATTGAAATTAAAAGACTGGTATAAATACTATCATGATTCTGAATTTGATAATGAAAATTACTGTAATCCAGAATCTAATTATCTCATGATTTTAAAAAATGATAAATATAAAAATATTTTTGATTTAATGAAAGGAAGAAAGATTTGTATAATTACAGTTTTTCCTGAAGTTAAAGAAGTGTTAAAAGATTATAATGTTGATATATTCAAAATAGTTGGGCATTATGAAAATCAATATGCAAATTCTTTTGAAAAGGCAATACAATTTATAAAAGATAATGCACTGAAATATGATTTTTGGATGGTAGCTGCTGGGGAATTGGGAAGAATATATTCCGGAGTGATAAAAGAGGAAGGTGGAAGAACTGTTGACATTGGATTTGTTATAGAATATTGGATAGAAGGTTATATACATCCAAGATTGAATGCTTATATGACAATGAATTTATCTAACAAACTTGAGCTTATATTAACAGAAGAAGGCCAAAAGTTTTTGGGGAATATATAATGATTGATAAAATAGATATAACTATGACTGCTGTTATCAGACCAGGATTATTAGATGAAACATTATCTACTATTTCAGAAAAAGTTTGTAAGGATAGAGATGGATTTAGATTAATAATAAATGTAGATCCAATTGGTGAAAATATAAAACCAATGAAAGTTATAAAAGTTGCTAGAAAATATTTTGATGATGTTGTTTTTAATATAGCTCAGATGCCTTCATTTCCGCGAGCTGTGAAATGGGTTTGGTCTCAAACAACAGCACCTTATATTTTTCATTGGGAAGATGATGTTAATATATTGAGAGAAATAGATGTAGATCATATGATTAAAATATTAAAAGAAAATGAAAAATTATCATCATTAAGATTATATAGAGATAAAACTCCACGGAATAGAAAGGCGTTTACTACTTTTAATTGTAAATGGATGTATAATGAAGAAGGGTTTTATGTTGCAAAAGACTGGAGAAAACAGTTTGGATTAAACCCAATATTAATAAAAAGTGCATTTGTTAAAGAAGCAGTAAAAAGAATGGTAGACCATACAAATCCAGAGAAACAATTTAGATATTCTCAAGAATATATGAGGGGACTTATTAAGAAATGGACTTATGGTATATATGCAAAACCTGGGGATACTAGATTGATTGATGGAAGAAAGGGGCAGAAGTGGAAAAATAAAATGAGGTTGGATAAACCCAAAGGGAAGACATTTTTGAAATGGGAGAAAAAATAATGAATCAAATACATGAGTCATTTAAACATGGAAAGAATTTAAAGATTGGATATTTTAATGTTATAGAAGAAGATGTTATTGTTGGAGATAATGTTGATATTCAAAATTATGTTTTATTGAAAAAGGGAACACGGATTGGAGATAATTGTTACGTTGATAGTTATTTCAGATCATCAGGAGATAACGAGATTGGTAATAATGTAACTCTTAGATTCGGTTCAACAATTGCAAGAAAAGTTTACGTTGGAGATAATTCTTTTATTTCTCCAAATGTTATGACAGTTTTCAGTCTTCCAGATGGAACTAAAAGCGCCGGAACTGTTATTGGAGCAAATTGTTTTATCGGAACAGCTGCTGTTTTAGCTCCAAATATTGTCATTGTTGAAGGTACAATAGTTGGAGCAAATTCATTTGTAAATAAATCATGTCTGGAGAAAGCTGTCTATGTTGGTAACCCTGCTAAAAAAATTCGAGAATTATGATGCAACTTGCTCAATAACTGAACCAAGAGATGGGCATGTTACATTTGCAAGAGATGCTAGCTATTTAAAATATCTTAGAAATGTAGATAAAGATATGTGGGTAATAGTTCCTCGGGGGTCTTTTGTAGATGAAAATTTTAGTAAGAATTTAAAAATTCATTATTCTGAATATCCTGAGTTTGAATTTACAATCTATCATAATGAATTATATGAAGATAATATTCAAGAAGAAGCTATTATTGGAGAAGATTGTAAAATACATCCAACTGTAGTTATGGATGTTGATGGTTTGAAGGTGGTTAATACTCCAAATGGAGAAAAGATTCATTTTATTCACACTGGTAGAGTATGGATTGGGTCTGATGTTCATATTGGTCCCTATACTGTAATACATCGAGGAACTTTAGGAACAACTGTTATTAATGATGGTTGTAAAATAGGAGCTCTTAATAATATTGGACATAATTGTTACATAGGAAAAAATGTTGTTATGGCAGCAGGAATTACATTAAATGGCGGTGTTATAATTGGAGATAGTTCTTGGATTGCGTCCGGTTCATTAGTCAAACATTATACAAGTATATGTGAGAAAGTTGTTGTTGGACTTGGATCTGTAGTTGTTAAAGATATAGAGAAGTCTGGTATTTATATTGGTAATCCTGCTAAATTTTTAAAACCAATGATGGAAGGATGGAATTTTTAATGAAAAAAATATTAGCAATTGGATCACATTATGATGATATTGAAATTGGATGTGCTGGAACATTACGAAAGCATATTGAAAATGGGGATCAAGTCTATTTTGCAATTACACACACTGATGAATATAGAACAGGAACAATTATTGATCGACTTCATGAACAAGATAAATCATTAGAAATATTAGGACTTTCTAAAGAACCAAGATATTTATTCTTGTTTGCTGAAACTGATACTGATGCGGAAATAATTGGAGCTCTTGATCAACTTAATCCAGATATTATATTTGCTCCGTTTGAAAATGATACACACCAACATCATAGAAGGTCATCAATTATTGCTCAAGCTGTTGGTAGAAAACGTCATATGACTGTATTATTTTATGATAGCGGTTCAACATTTGATTTTCACCCCAATGTATTTTCATTTATTGATTTTGATTATAAATCTAAAGCATTAAATTGTTATAAAAGCCAAATTCAACATGGTGCTATAAATTTGGATATTGTTCATAAGAAAAATTCTTATTGGGCATCATTAGTTACAGATGTTCCACATTCATTTGCGGAAGGATTTGTAGTAAGGAAAATGATATGGCAAATATAGGAGGATATTTATGGCACATCCAAATCAACAAAAATATTGTGAAGAAATTAGAAATAAATTTCCATCTTTTTTCAAGAATATAAAAGTTTTGGATATTGGATCTTTAGATGTAAATGGTAATAATAGATATTTATTTGAGAATTGTAATTATATCGGATTAGATGTTGCAGTAGGAAAAAATGTTGATATTGTTAGTGTTGCACATGAATATGATGTAGCCGATGAATCATTTGATGTTGTAATATCTACAAATGCTATGGAGCATGATATACACTACAGAAAAACCTTGATTAAAATGGTTTCTCTGTTAAAACCAGGCGGATTGTTATTATTTTCGGTTGCAAATTCTTTCAAAGAACATGGAACAAAGAAAAAATCTTCATCATCATCAAATACATCTCTAATGAATGAAGAGTGGGCGAATTATTATAAAAATCTTAAACCTAAAGACATTACAGATGTTTTAAATCCTGATCAAATATTTAGTAGTTATGATTTAAAAATAATTAAAAAAGATTTAACATTTTGGGGAATTAAAAAACATGAGTATATTAAAAGATAAGTATAATGAGCTTTGTAATACTACATCTGATATTAATGAACATTTACCAACTTTGTTCAAATATGGAAAGTTAGTAGATCACATTACAGAATTTGGGGTCAGAAAAGGAACATCTACAGTTGCATTTTTACATTCACTCCCAAAAGAATTAATTTCATATGATATAACTGATAAAAAATTTAACCACAAATTATTTAAAAAAATGACTCCTTATTCTACAAAATTTACTTTTATAAAGGCAAACACATTAGAAGTAATAATAAAAGAAACTGATCTTTTATTCATAGATACTTATCATAGTTATTCTCAACTTTCTGAAGAGTTAATATTACATGGGAATAAAGCTAAGAAATTTTTGATTTTTCATGATACAATAACTTATGGAACTATTGGAATGGATAAAAAAGAACCAGCTTTACAAAAAGCTATACATGAATTTATTGATATTAATAAACATTGGATTTTAAAGGATGAGTTTGAAAATAATAATGGGTTGATTGTTCTTGAGAGGATAAAGAAATGATTACTTCTGTGATTCCTGTTTTTAACAATATAAAAATAACAGATGAATTTTTTTCAACTATTTGTGAAAATACCATTTTACCCAAAGAAATAATTTTAATTGATAATGGGAGTACAGATAGTTATTATAAGTTGGTTAAAAAATATAAGAAACTGAATATAAATTATATAAGAAAAGAAACTAATGTAGGTGTTAATGCAGCATGGAATGATGGGTTAAGATTAGCCAAAACACCTTTGATAAGTATTTTAAATAATGATCTGTTGTTGAATAAATATTTTTTTCAAAAATTACAAGAGACCTTTACAGAATATTTAGATGTGGGAATTGTTATTCCAAGAGTTGTAAGGGGAGAAAATATAGAGTTGCTTAATAGTTCAAAAGATGAAAAAATAAAAATTATTGATATAAAACGTAGAAATGGATGTGCTTTTACTATAAGAAAAGAAGCATCAGATAAATTTCCTCCAATCCCAACAATGTTAAAAACTTATTGTGGAGATGATTATTTATTCAAACAAACTTTAAAATTGGGTTATAGAAATGTCAGAATGGTGAATAATCTTATATATCATTATGGCAGTAAAACAGTTTTAAAAGTTTGGCCAAATAAAATAACGCCAAGGGAAAAAGAAAAGGAGATATATAAGAAATTGTTATGAAAATATTACTACTCAGCCCAAATCAAATTGGCCGATACAATTGGGGGCATCAATTATTCAGAAATGAAATTGAAAAACAAGCTGATGTTTTATATTATGGACCAGGATACCCAAACTTTAATGACAAATTAACAGCACCACAGATTTTAAACGAGTATGGGTCATTTGATCTTTTGTTGACATATGGATTGCGATATACATTACCATTTCAAAAAATAGGAGATGTCAGGATACCAAAATGTCATATCATAATAGATTTGTTTCCTCCGCACCCTGGTGGTTATAAAGGAGGCATGTACACTAGATTTAAACCATTTATAGAAAAAAATAAATATGATTTGTTTTTATATCGGCAGAGATGTCAAAAAGATTATTTGAAAGAAATTGGTTCTACTGTTCCAGCAACATGGCTTCCATTTTCTGTTGATATTGATGTATATAAAAAATCAAAAAATTTAAAAATATATGATGTTATGACATCTTCATCATTAAGAACTGATGTATATCCAAATAGAGTGAAAGTTAATAAATTAGTAAATAAACTTGGCTTGAAAGCTGTAACTAAAAAAGTAGTTCATCAAAGATATATTAATTGTATAAACCAAACTAAAATTTGTATTATAAGTACCAATGTTTTTAATTCTCCAAATATGAAATTTACTGAATTTACAAGTTGTGGAACTTTTGTATTATCTGATAAACCCGCTGATATGAAAGAACTAGGATTTAAAGATGGCGAACATCTTATATTATATAAAAACATGAAAGATTTAAATCGAAAAATAAATTATTACTTAAAGAATAATAAAGAGAGAGAAAAGATTGCAAAACAAGGAATGGAGTTTACAAGAAAGAACCACAATAATTCTGTTAGAGTAAAACAAATGATTGAAGTAATTAATAAGGAATTTGGATTATGATATTTAATATTACACAAAACGATATGAGAAAAATGGCGGTTGATTGGATAGATCCAATGGATAATATAATTGAATTGGGATGTGCTGCCGGAAACTTTGCTTCATTATTATATGATCTAAATATAAAAAATTATATCGGTATTGATATTAAAAAACAAGCCATTGACAGTGCAAAAAAGAAACTACCTAATATGCATTTTATTTGTTGTGATATAATGACCAATTTGTATATGTTGGGTGGATCAACCACATTTGTTTCATTTCAATGTTTAGAACATATTCAAGATGATTTGAAAGTTTTGAATGCTATTAATAAGGGTACTAATATGATCATTTCCATTCCAAATAGTCCATATAAAGGGCACCTTAGATGGTTTGAGTTAGATGGTTGGACAAAAAGATTTTCTCCATATATTAAGTTTGAAGAAAGACATATCATTCAAAATCCAAAAAAAAATAATAAAAGATCATTTTTATTGAAGGGAGTGAGAAATGACTACAAAAATAGAACCTACAGCAATTGTTGAAGATGGTGCTAAAATTGGAGAAGATTGTTATATTGGGCATTTTACATTGATAAGAACAGGAGCAAAAATCGGAAATAAAACTCAAATAAGATCTCATTGTTATATAGGAGAAGATGTTATTATTGGAAATCGTGTAATGATTCGTCCGTTTTCTGATATATGTAAAGGCACTATCATTGAAGATGATGTATTTATAGCAATGAATTGTATAACATCTAATACCAGAAAAATTGTTTATTTAAGACCTTATAAAGATATTAATACTCCACCAAAAATTTGTTATGGAGCAAGGGTTGGTGTTGGAGTTACTATACTTCCTGGAGTTGTTATTGCAGAAAATTCTTTGGTTGGTGGCGGCTCAGTTGTTACAAAAGATACCACTCCAAAGGGAATTTACATTGGAGTCCCTGCTGAATATAAAGGACCTGTAAAAGAGGATGAATTAATATGAACTTTGGATTAATAGGGGTGGGTGGTTATGTTGCACCACGCCACATGCAAGCAATAAAAGATTTGGGTCATGAATTGGTTGTTGCTCTTGATCCAAATGATTCTGTTGGAATCCTTGATAAATATTTTCCTTATTGTAAATTTTTCACTCAACAAGAACCATTCGACAGACATATTGTAAAATATGAAAATCTGGATTATATGGTTGTTTGTTCACCAAATTATTTACATGAGGCACATTGTAAATTAGGAATGAGACTTGGAGCTGATGTAATATGTGAAAAACCATTGTCAACAACTGTTGAAAATTTAGAACAACTACAAATTGTTGAAAAACAAACTGGCAAAAAAGTATATTCTATTTTACAATTGAGGTTACATCCAAGTATCAAAATGTTGAAACATATGATTGATGATAAAAAGAGATATACAGTGACATTAAAATACATAACACCAAGAGGGCCATGGTATTTTCAATCGTGGAAAGGAAAGGAAGGACAATCTGGTGGGATCGAAACAAATATTGGGATTCACTTTTTTGATATGTTGATTTGGTTATTTGGGGATGTTAAAAAATTTGAAATAATAGATCGACATCCTGCTTTGTCTGTTGGTATGTTAGAATTAGAGAAAGCGAATGTCGAATGGTATTTATCTTTAGATCGAAATGATCTTCCAGACCCGAATCAAAAATTTTATAGAGCAATGCTTGTTAATGCAGAAGAAGTAAGATTTGATAATGTCTTCTCAGAACTCCATACAGAGTCATATAGAGACATTTTATCAGGTAAGGGATATGGTATTGAAGATTCAATAAAAGCTATAAAATTAGTTCAGGAGATAAGAGAATTATGATCTATTTGATTGGTGGCGCCAGGCCGAATTTTATGAAGATAGCAGCTCTTTCAAGAGCGTTTGATAAATATGATATTGGATTTGAGATTATTCATACAGGTCAACATTATGACTACAATATGGATAAAATATTTTTTGAAGAATTTGGTTTAAAAGATCCATTGGTTCATTTAGAAGTTGGTTCTGGACCTCATGGAGAACAGACTGCAAAAATAATGGAAAGGTTTGAAAGGTTATGTTTCGATGCGAGACCTTCTATGGTTTTTACTGTTGGGGACGTTAATTCTACTTTGGGTGCTGCGCTAGTAGCTGCAAAAATGCACATTCCAGTTGCCCATCAAGAAGCTGGAATGAGATCTGGTGATAGAAAAATGCCAGAGGAAATAAACAGAATTGTAACAGACCATGTTTCAGATTTATTATTTCCTATATCTCCACAAGATAGACTAAATCTTTATAATGAAGGAATTGATAGAGATATAATTCATCTAGTTGGAGATCCTATGATTGATAATCTTTTATATTATACAAAAGAAACGACAAAAGAATCTGATAGTGAAAAACATTTTCTTGTTGAAATTCATAGACCAGCAAATACAGATGATAAATATAAGTTAGAAGAGATATTAAAAGCTCTTAAAAATTTGACTATGTATAGAAGGGTTGTGTTTCCAATACACCCAAGAACAAAAAAGATGATTGATGAATTTGATCTTTGGCATTATTTAGATGATGTTGATTTTCTTGAACCAATAGGTTATTTTGATTTTATTAAATATATGAAACATTCAGCAGCTGTTATAACAGATTCAGATGGAGTTCAACAAGAAACATCTGTTTTAAATGTTCATTGTGTTTCAATAAGAGATACAACGAATATTGAATATACAGTTAAATATGGAACTAATGTTTTAGTTGATGCTGATGAAATAAAAATATATTCCGCAGCAATATATCCGCTATACAATAAACCATTTAAAAGTAACTTTCCAGAACAATTAAGAATGTTAAATGATGGAAATGCAGCAGAAAGAATAGCTGAGGTTATTAAACCAAAAGGAGTTAGAACAAACTAATGAAAGACTT
>Ga0307378_10012680_pt1 | contig 10735 bp, 10 predicted proteins | sample UN1MG_FD_202238 | JGI IMG/M metagenome (GOLD analysis project Ga0307378, IMG submission 202238) | Soil microbial communities from Risofladan, Vaasa, Finland - UN-1 | ecosystem: Environmental > Terrestrial > Soil > Coastal area > Acid sulfate soil | place: Finland: Risofladan, Vaasa | collected...
GTGGTCCCGGTTATGGTGGTGGTCCCGGTTATGGTGGTGGTCCCGGTTATGGTGGCAACCCCGGCTATGGCGGAGCCCCTGGCTATGCCGGTGCGCCCGGCGCGGGTGCACCGGCAGACGCAGGGAGTGCCGCTGAGATTGAACGTTTGAAGGAGCGCATCAAGATGCTCGAGGAGGCCAACAAGCCGGCACCAATGCAGCCCTGGGCCGCGCCACCGGGTAGTTATCAGTAACGATAAACCATTCCGGCCAAAGGCTTCAGGGTGTGGCTGTTTCTTTGCATCCCTGACGCCTAAGCTGCAACAGAAAAGGGGCCGTCAGGCCCCTTTTCTTATAATATTTGGGGTCAGAGTAAAAACTAAAGACAGCCCGTTATTGACCGGTAAACGAAGTACCCAAGGATTCTGAGAACGGCAATTCTTGCTGCGTTCCTGACCTTTACAGGAACGCGGGGAATGTCGCTTTGTGGCAGATAGTCGCCGACCAGGAGCCCCGTATCCGCGGAGTTTACTTTAACCGGGAACGGCAAATTTATTGCCAATAGCAGACGTTCAGAAATACCACTCGGTTACCCGTGTACCGGAAGTTTCGTTTCCAGGTGCAGGCGATCATTCAGCAAACACGCTGACTCACTTTTTCACTAAGCTATCACTCCCCGCTTTATAGTTGCGGGCACTACCCTGCATCGCACTTATTCAGCGGCGCCTGCATGCGCCCTGTTATCGGCGTTTCTTCGCGACGTGTTTTTTCAGGCGCACCTTGCGCTTGACCTGGCGTGGCGTCAGCGTGTTCCTGCGCCCCTGGTAGGGATTCGCGCCGGTCTTGAACTCGATGCGGATCGGCGTTCCCGTCAGCTGCATGGCGGTACGAAAGGTATTCACCAGGTAACGCCGGTAGGTCGCAGGCACGGCGGCGGTCTGGTTACCGTGAATAACGATGACCGGCGGATTGCGGCCGCCCTGGTGGGCGTAGCGCAGCTTGATGCGCCGGCCACGCACCAGCGGCGGCTGGTGTGCCTGCACGGCGCGTTCCAGGATCCGGGTCAGTTCCGGCGTGGACAGCTCGCGCGTCGCCGATTCATGGGCCTGCCGGATCTGGGGAAACAGTTCGCCCACGCCAGTGCCGTGTTTCGCGGAAATGAAGGTCCTGGTGGCGAAGTCGAGAAACGGCAGGCGCCGGTTCAACTGCTCGCGGATCGTATCGCGCGAATGACTGTCCAGGCCATCCCACTTGTTGACCGCGACGATCAGCGCCCGCCCCTTCTCGGTAATGTAACCGGCCAGACTGGCATCCTGTTCGCTGATCTGGCGCTGCGCATCCAGCACCAGGATGACCACGTGCGCGGCATCGATGGCCTGCAGCGTCTTGATGACGCTGAACTTCTCGACAGTTTCCTGGACGCGCGCGCGGCGCCGCACGCCGGCCGTGTCGATCAGGGTGTAATCCACGTCGTCACGCCGCAGCGGGATGAATATGCTGTCACGCGTCGTGCCCGGCATGTCGAACACCAGCACGCGCTCTTCGCCCAGCATGCGGTTGATGAGGGTGGACTTGCCGGCATTCGGGCGTCCGACCACGGCGACGCGGATACTGCCATCCCCGGCCTCTACCGGGCTGGCTTCCGCCGCGGCGGGCGGCAGCCGCGTCATCGCCAGCTCCATGAGCGCGCCGACGCCGCGCCCGTGGCTGGCGGCAATCGGCACCGGGTCGCCCAGGCCGAGCGTGTAAAAATCCACCAGCACGGTTGTTTCATCAATGCCGTCGGTCTTGTTGGCGACGAGGATGCAGGGCTTGCCGGTGCGGCGCAGCTCGGCGGCCACCGTCTGGTCCAGCGCGGTCAGACCGTCACGTGCATCGACCATGAAGAACACCAGGTCCGCCTCGGTCACGGCCTGCCAGGCCTGGCGGGCCATCATCCCTTCGAGGTCACCGTTCTCACCGGTCAGGCCGCCGGTGTCGATGGCGATATAGGGGCGTTCGCCGAGCCGGCCGTCACCGTACTGACGATCGCGCGTCAGGCCGGGAAAGTCGGCAACCAGGGCATCCCGGCTGCGGGTGATGCGGTTGAACAGGGTCGACTTGCCGACGTTCGGACGACCTACGAGTGCAATGACCGGTAACATGGCGCTGGGTAAGGAATCGTGTTGGCTGGAAAAGCGACGCTGCCGGCGCGCGCAGGCGCCGGCGGCCGGCTATTTATCTTTCAGGGTATAGGCAATCAGCTTGCCGGAATTCCCGAACACGTACAGCGTGTCCTTGATCGCCAGCGGCCTGGCGCGGATACCCGCGCCGTCCGCCTCGATACGCGCGGCGATGTGTCCGTCATAGCGCGACAGCAGGTGCACGTAGCCCTGTGCGTCGGCAACGACGACATAATCGCCGAACGGTTGCGGGGCGGTCAGGCCGCGCCACGTCAGGCTGTCGTTCTTCCATGCCGAGGCCCCCGAGTTGCGTGACAGCGCCCACACCTGGCTCTTGTCATCGGTAATGTAGACCTGCGAGAAGTCCACGCCCAGGCCCGCACTGGAAGACATATCGCGTTCCCAGCCAACGTTGCCGCTGCGCAGCTCGAGCATGGCAATACGACCCTGGTAGGTGGTAACGAACACGGTACCGCCGACGATCACCGGATTGCCGTCGATATCGACGATGCGCTCGAGTTCGGAGCGTCCCTTAGGGACGGCAATACTCTTCTCCCATACCGGAAATCCCTTGTCTGCGCTGAACGCAACCAGCTTGCCGTTGGAGAAACCGGCCACCACCAGCCCCAGCGATACCGCCGGGGTGCTGGTGCCACGCAGGGTAAGCACCGGCACTGTCCGGTCGTTGATCCATAATTGACTGCCATCGGCGCCATCCAGTGCGGCGATACTGCCATCGGCGGTTTGCACGATGACCTTGTCGAGGTCGATCCTGGGCACCGACAGCACCTCGCTGCTGACCTCGACCCGCCAGCGCACGGCGCCGTCCCCGGCATCCAGCGCGATCACTTCTGCATCGCTGCTGCCGACCACCACCATACCCTCGCCGACCCCCGGACCGGCCGCGAGCGCGGTACCCGTTTCGGTCGTCCACAAGCGCTTGCCGCTGGCTGCATCGAGCGCCACGACCCGGCCCTTGTGGTCGGCGACGTACAGCCGCTCGCCGGCAACAGCCGGCTGCAGGTTGATGAACTGTTTGTCGTAACCGACGCCGATATCCCCGCTCCAGCGTTTGTCGAATTGTACCGATGCCTCGATGTCGGTCAGCGGTGTCGGCGGTTCGGCGTTGTCATCACCGCCGAGGATGCCGTCGAACCATGACGACATCGTCGAGCAGCCGGACAACAGGCTGCCGAGCAGGAACAGCAGCAGGATCTGTCTCACTGCCCGGTCTCCGTCCCGTCATCCGCGAGCGCGCGGGCATTGTCATACTTGAGCTGCAGCAGGTGACTGCCAGGATAGTCCGGGGCGGCAATCGACAGCGCCTGGCTGTAAGCCGTGGCGGCCTGTTCCTGGTGCCCGCGCGCACTGTAGATATCGCCCTTGAGTTCGACAAACATCACTTCCGTGTCGGCCGCCGGACCCGCCGCGAGCAGCACGGCCTCGGCGCCGTCGACATCTTCGAGCGCCAGCATGACGCGCGCCAGCCGCAGGCGTGCGATGAGGCGGGTGTAATCAGCGTCGGCATTGTCGACCACCCACTGCAACTGCGTCTGCGCGGCTTCCAGTTCGCCCTCCTCGACCCTTAGCCGGGCGATGGCGAGCGCCGCCAGCGCGGCGTACGGCGTGCCGCTGTAATCGGAGATCAGCATGCTGGCGCGTTCGATCGTCGCCATGCGGTCGCCCTGCTCCAGCGCCCCGGCCATCGAGGTATAGATGTCGGATGCCTGCTGGGCAATGTTCTCACGCCAGGCAAACCAGGCCTTGCCGCCGAACAGGACAGCGATGCCGAGAATAACCCCGGTAATGATCGAGCTGCCGTTCGCCTGCCACCATTTCTTGATCGTCTCGAGCTGCTGCTCGTCTGTTACATGCGTTTCCATCAAGGACTCCCGTCTCTGTCGATTACTCCGGCTGCCTGGCTGCCGGTGCTATGTTGAGCATGTCGCGCAAGCGCTCCTTCAGTTGCTGTTGCGGCACCGCAAACTGCTCTGCCGTATCCCGCAGCGGCTTGATGACCACGGTCTGCTGTGCGGCCTCCTCGTCACCGATCACCAGCGCATACGACGCCCCGCTGCGGTCCGCGCGCTTGAACTGGCTTTTGAAACTGCCGCCGCCACAACCGGTTTCCACACGCAGGCGCGGTTCCGCGGTGCGCAGTTCCTCAGCGTACACCATGCCCCGTTGCATGCCTTGTGCGCCGCTCAGCACCAGGTAAAAATGCAGATCGGCCTCCGGCGGCCGTGCATTGCCTGCCAGCAGCAGCGCATGCAGGCGCTCCAGCCCGATGGCGAAACCGAACGCCGGGGTCGGCCGGCCACCGAGGTACTCGACCAGACCATCGTAGCGTCCGCCGGCGCAGATCGTGCCCTGCGCGCCGAGCTGGTCAGTCACCCATTCGAATACGGTCTTCGAATAATAATCCAGGCCGCGCACCAGCCGCGGGTTGAGTACATAGTCTATTCCTGCCGCGTCCAGCAGGCCGCACAAGCTGTCGAAGTGCTGGCGCGATTCGTCGTCGAGATAGTCCGCCAGGCTGGGTGCGGCTTCAATCACGCCCTGCATTGCCGGGTTCTTGCTGTCCAGGATGCGCAGCGGGTTGCCATCGAGCCGCCGCCGGCTGTCCTCGTCAAGGTCACCCGCGCGGGACTGCAGGTACTCGACCAGCGCGGTACGGTAGCTGGCACGCGCCGCCAGCGTGCCCAGCGAATTGAGCTGCAGCGCCGTCTGCCCGATTCCGAGGCGCTGCCAGATGCGCGCGCTCATGAAGATCATCTCGGCATCGATGTCGGGACCCGCCATGCCAAAGGCCTCGACGCCGATCTGGTGAAACTGGCGATAGCGGCCCTTCTGCGGACGCTCGTGCCGGAACATCGGCCCGGCATACCAGAGTCGCTGCACCTGGTTGTACAGCAGACCGTGCTCCATGCAGGCGCGCACGCAGCCGGCTGTGCCTTCCGGACGCAGCGTCAGACTGTCGCCGTTGCGGTCCTCGAAGGTATACATCTCCTTTTCGACGATATCGGTGATCTCGCCGATCGAGCGCTTGAACAGCTCGGTCTTTTCGACCACCGGCAGGCGAATCTCGCGGTAACCGTAGGCATGCACCACCTCGCGCAGCACCGCTTCGAGAAACTGCCAGGCGGTAGTGTCGCCCGGCAGTATGTCGTTCATGCCTCTAACGGCCTGGATCGTCTTGCTCATGTACCTGCCCAGATTCCTGCTTGTCCGGTGCCCGCGGCGCGGCACATCTGGCGCGCCGACTCCGGCAACTGTGGAGGAGATTGTCCTGTCCCGTATACCGTTTGCCGCTACCTGCTTGCCGGGGGCAACTCGAGACGTCCCGGCGCCTGCTCCTCGATGACCTTGTCCCGGGATGTCAGCAGCTGCGCGACATACGGGTAGGCCAGCCAGATCATGATGCCCGTCAGCAGTACCAGCACCACATTCCTGATCAGCCGCGTTGACGGCATCTGCAGCACGGGCACCTTGCGCTTGATGCGAGTGACTGTCAGCGGCGGCGGCGCGGCGGTCGTCTCGGCATAACGCGCGAGCAGTTCCTGCACCGGCAGGTCGAGCAAGCGGGCATAGCTGCGCAGGTAACCCTGAACGAAGATCGGCGCGGGCAAGGCCGTTCTATCGTCACTTTCCAGTGCCCGGACGATCGCGGCATCCAGCTTGAGTTCGCGCGCAACCGTCTCGACGTCCAGCTTGCGCCCCTTCCTGGCAGCCGCGAGCTGCCGGCCTATCGGCGCGTCCCGGTCGGCCGATGCAGGCGTTGTCGCATCAGCGTCCTGACCTGAGCCCATTCTCCCACTCCATCAGTGAGGCGGTTTGCCTGCTGTCCGGAAAGTTGTTTTTCAGTTGCAGCGCGTAATTGCCCCAGGCCTTGTGGTCCTTGAGGGCATACTCGATACGCACGCCCAGCCACAGGCTCTCGGGCGTCTGCCGGCTGGTCTGCTGGTAACGCTGCAGGTAGCCGCGTGCGTCGAGGTAGTTTTCGGCCCCGAGGCTCAGACTGGCCATCTGCAGCAGTGCGGGACCGAACGTGGGATCCTTGTCCAGCGACCGCCGGTAGTACATTTCCGCCTTCGCCATATCCGGCTGCGCCTCCATGCACATGCCGGCATTCAGCAGCGGCAGTTCGGGCGACACGTAAAAGGCATTGTCCGCCGCGACCAGGAATTCCTTCTCGGCTTCCTTGTAACGTTTCATGTTGCATAGAAAGCGGCCGTAGTTATTGTGGGAACCGGCATTGTCAGGGTTGAGCTTGAGGCCACGCTTGAAATGCTTTTCGGCAAGGTCGGGCTTGCCGACCCTTTCGTACAGTACGGCGATTACGTCGTGTGCATCGGCGTAGTCCGGATCGATTTCGAGCGCCTTCTCGAGTTTTTTCAGCGAGGTCTCGTATTCACCCTTGCGCAGGTATTCCACGCCCAGCTGGGTGTTTGCCCGCGCCGCGGCGACAAGCTTGTCCTTTTCCCTTTCCTTGTCGAGCTTGGCGGTCGCACATCCCGTCAGCAGCACGGGCAACAGCAGACACAGCACCAGAATCCTTGGTTTCATGTTCATTGCACCTGGTTGGCAGACTGGGAACGCACGCGCCGTCGGGTCCGGTCCTGGAATTGGCCGGCCAGCTGGCCACAGGCCGCATCGATATCATCGCCGCGGGTCTTGCGGGTGATGGTCACGATGCCGGCCTGGTTGAGTATCTCGAAAAATTTATGGATACGGTTGTTCGAGCTGCGCAGGTAACGCGTCTGCGGGAACGGGTTGAACGGAATCAGGTTCACCTTGGCGGGCACGCCCTCCAGACAGCGGATCAGTTCGCGCGCATGCTGGTCCGTGTCGTTGACACCCGCCAGCAGGACGTATTCGAACGTGACGCGCCGGCGCCCCTCACCGACGTACTCGCGGCAGACATCGAGCAATTCCCGGATCGGGTACTTCCTGTTCAGCGGCACCAGTTCATCGCGCAGCTCATCGGTGGACGCATGCAGCGACACCGCAAGGCTGACATCACAGTCCTCGCGCAGCTGCCGTATTGCCGGCACCACGCCCGCGGTGCTCAGGGTGATGCGCCGCTTCGACAGACCGTAGCCGAAATCGTCAAGCATGATGCGCATGGCGCTCACCACGTTGTCATAATTGAGCAGCGGTTCACCCATGCCCATCATCACGACATTGGAAATCACGCGTTCGGTATCCGGCCGCTGGCCCAGCAGGTGCGCCGCCATCCATACCTGCGCAATGATTTCGCCGGTGGACAGGTTGCGGTTGAAACCCTGCTGTGCCGTCGAGCAGAAGCTGCAATTCAGCATGCAGCCAACCTGCGACGACACGCACAGCGTGCCGCGCTCCGCTTCCGGAATGAACACGGTTTCGATGCAATTGCCGTCGGCAAGCCGGAACAGCCATTTGCGTGAGCCGTCATCCGACAGGTTGTCCGCCGCGATTTCCGGCAGGCGCACCTCGGCCCGTTCCGCCAGGTCCATTCGCAGCGCCTTGCTGATATTGGTCATCGCCGCGAAGTCGGCGACCCCCTGGCCGTACAGCCATTTCATGACCTGCGTGGCACGGAACGCCTTTTCACCCTGGTCGGTGAAGAAGCGCTCCAGGCCCGGACGGTCAAGATCCAGCAGATTGGTTTTCGGGGTATCGGTCATGCGGGTTCGGCCCGTTTCGGCCTAGCGGGTTCGCGGGCACAGGCCGTCGCCGAAGAAGAACTCGATTTCCTGGGCGGCGGTTTCCGGGGCATCGGAGCCGTGCACGGCATTCTCGTCCACGGTCTTGGCGAAATCGGCGCGGATGGTGCCTGCTGCTGCCTCGGCCGGGTTGGTGGCACCCATCAGCTCGCGGTTCTTCTTGACGGCATTCTCCCCTTCCAGCACCTGCACCACCACCGGGCCCGAGGTCATAAATTCGACCAGGTCATTGTAGAACGGACGCTCCTTGTGCACGGCGTAGAAGCCCTGGGCCTGCTCCTTCGTGAGATGCAGCATCTTCATCGCGATGACGCGCAGCCCGTTTTTCTCGAAACGGCTGACGATCTCGCCAATCACGTTCTTGGCGACCGCATCGGGTTTGATAATGGAAAAGGTCCGTTCAATTGCCATGCCACACTCCAGTAAATAACGCTGAAACAAGAAACCCGCCGGAAAACGGGGGGTTAGTGAATAATTTCAATCGGGTAGTTTAAGCGCAAGACGGCGCGCAAGCAATGACGCCGGGCACTTTTCAAACAAATAGAACTGGATCGGGAGCTGATCGGGGCCGCGTGTGTGCCACAGAGGACACAGAGACCACAGAGCATGAAAAAACGGGTTGCAACCCTTGCTGTCTCTGTGGGCCCTGTGACCCCTGTGGCTTTGGTTTGGAACGCCCGGATCAGCCAAACACCCGGTGGGCGGTCTCGCCGATCAGCGCCGGGTTTCGCACCACGTGTACGCCCAGCTCTTGCATCACGTCCATCTTGGCATTGGCGGTGTCGGCCTGGCCGGAAATGATGGCGCCGGCATGTCCCATGCGCCGTCCGGGCGGTGCCGAGACACCGGCAATGAACCCGACGACCGGCTTTTTCATGTTGTCGCGTGCCCAGCGCGCCGCCTCGACTTCCTGCTGGCCGCCGATCTCGCCGATCATGATGACGGCATCGGTGTCCGGATCTTCCTCGAAGGCCCGCAGCACGGTAACGAAGTCGGTGCCGTTGACCGGGTCGCCACCGATACCGACCGAGGTCGACTGGCCCATGCCGAGCTCCGACATCTGCTGCACGGCCTCGTAGTTGAGCGTGCCGGAACGCGACACCACGCCGATGCGGCCCGGCGTGTAGATATGCGAGGGCATGATGCCGACCTTGCAGGCTGCGGGGGTGATGATGCCGGGGGTGTTCGGCCCGATGATGACCGCGTTGCGGTCCTTCGCGTAGCGTTTGACCTTGACCATGTCGTGCACGGGGATGCCGTCCGCGATCACGACCACCACGCCGACACCGGCCTCGATCGCCTCCATGATGGCATCGGCGGCAAACGGCGGCGGTACGAAGATCCCGGCCACGTCGGCGCCGGTGTGATGAACTGCCTGGTGTACGGTATCGAACACCGGCAGGCCGAGATGATGCTGGCCGCCCTTGCCCGGCGTCACGCCGCCAACAACGGTGGTGCCGTTCTTCATGGCCTCTTCGGCATGAAAGGTGGCGTGCTGGCCGGTGAAGCCCTGGATGATGACGCGCGAATGCTTGTGTACGAACACGCTCATGAGGATGCTCCCAGTGATGCCATGACCTTGGTGGCGGCGTCGTCCAGGTTGTCCGCCATGATGAACGGGAAACCGGACTGTTCCAGGATAGGCGCGCCCAGCTCGACATTGGTACCGGCCAGCCGCACCACGATCGGCACATCGATCTGCTGGTCGCGCATGGCCTGCACCAGACCCTCGGCGATCCAGTCGCAGCGGTTGATGCCGGCGAAGATGTTGACCAGGATGATTTTCACGTTCGGGTCCTGCAACACGATGCGGAAGGCGTTGCCGACCTTCTCCGGCGAGGCGCCGCCGCCGACGTCGAGGAAGTTGGCCGGCTTGCCCTGGTGGAAGCTGATCGCATCCATGGTGGCCATGGCCAGGCCCGCGCCGTTGACGATGCAGCCGACGTTGCCATCCAGCGCGATGTAGTTCAGGCCGTGGCCGGAGGCCTCGACCTCCTTGATGTCTTCCTCGTCGAAATCGCGCATCTCGGTGATGTCCGAATGGCGGTACAGCGCGTTGCCATCGAAGGACATCTTGGCGTCCAGTGCGATCAGGTCGCCGCCGTTCACCTCGGCCAGCGGATTGATCTCCACCAGCAGCGCATCCTTGTCGCGGAAGCAGCGGTACAGCGCCAGCATCAGCTTGGTGGCGGCACTGATCTGCTTGCCCCGCAGGCCGATCTTCGCCGCGATCTTGCGGCACTGGAAACTCATCAGTCCGACCGCCGGATCGACCGTCTCGCGAATCACGCGCTCGGGCGTTGCCTTCGCGACTTCCTCGATGTTCATGCCACCGGAGGCCGAGGCGATGATGGTCACGCGCTGGCTGGCACGGTCGATCACCATGCCCAGGTAGTATTCCTTTTCGATGTTGCTGGCCTGCTCCACCAGCACGCGCTGCACCAGGCGCCCGGTCGCTCCGGTCTGCGGCGTCACCAGGTGGATACCGATCATCGCGTCGGTGTGATGGCGCACCTCTTCGAGCGAATTCGCGACCTTGACGCCGCCGCCCTTGCCACGGCCACCGGCATGGATCTGCGCCTTCACCACCCAGCGCTCGCCGCCGAGGTCCTCGGCTATGGTCACGGCATTGTCGACGTTGTGCGCGACACGCCCGGCGGGGACAGGAACGCCGTAGCCGCGCAGCAGTTCCTTGGTCTGGTATTCATGGATATTCACGTGGCTTCTCCGTTGTTGTCGTTTAGCCTGCCTATTGCACCGGCATCCGGGATGCTGGCGCAGGGCAGGTGCGGCTGGACGCCGCTCTGGAACGAGAGTCATAGCAGTGGCTATGACTTGAGTGAAGATCAAGTCCAGGCGTGCCTGGACCAGCCAGGGCCCTGATAGGCC
>Ga0307378_10012682_pt1 | contig 10734 bp, 14 predicted proteins | sample UN1MG_FD_202238 | JGI IMG/M metagenome (GOLD analysis project Ga0307378, IMG submission 202238) | Soil microbial communities from Risofladan, Vaasa, Finland - UN-1 | ecosystem: Environmental > Terrestrial > Soil > Coastal area > Acid sulfate soil | place: Finland: Risofladan, Vaasa | collected...
GGTTTTTGTGCCGAAGTTCAAGATGACAAGCCAGTTTAGCCTGGCTTCCGTGCTTAAATCGATGGGAATGCAGGATGCTTTTTCCTCGGGCGCAGATTTTTCCGGGATAAACGGCAAAAGAGACCTCTTCATTTCGGCGGTTATCCACAAGGCCTATGTTGAGGTCAACGAGGAAGGCACAGAAGCGGCGGCGGCAACGGGAGTAGTGATGAGGCTGACATCGATTGGACCGGCCCCGATTCCGGTTTTTCGCGCAGACCATCCATTTCTGTTTCTGATTCGCGACAACCTTTCCGGCGGCATTTTATTCATAGGCCGTGTCGCAAATCCGAAAACTTAACGTTCATCTTACTTCAGCCGTATGGCCATTCTCTCCTTTACCTGTGAATGGGCAATAGTCTGTCCGGCATCGGCCTGCTAAAGCCCACGCTCAATCTTAGCCATGAATAGAAGGCGATCCATAGCATCCTTAATGGAAGCATCGTCCGGCAGATTATTTACAGCTTGTAGAACTTTTTCTTTCGTAGTCATAGCAATATCATATCAAATTGGATGGCAGAAAAGTCAAATATTAAAATTTACACCCTCCGACATTCGGCTTCAGCGACAGCGGCCGTGCGTGCAAGACTCGCGTACTAACCAGAACGATTGCTGGTGAGGTGCGCAATTTGTAGAGCAGCGTAGCCACTGTCCGATGTAAATCGTGGTTGGGTGCGTTTTGACCTTAAGACTCGCGGAACGTTGTGTATAGAAATCATCTGTTTTGTTTTTTTTGCTGATTGAACATGGCTAACGGTTCAATCGTATAACATTATTCGGTAACAGCCATTTGAGAACGCCTAACACTCCATTCACATTTACGGGATCGAGAGGGTATCTGTCTTTCGGCATGAGCAAATTCAAGTAAGCCGAAGGCCTTAGGTCGAAATTACCTGACTCTGTGCGGATATAGGTTTTGTAACAATAGCCATTTGATACGACAACTACCTTACACAATGGGAAATTCTTTACGTAGCGGTGGGCTTGTTTTGGTGCATAATCCAAGCCGGATGAAAAATCTTTTGCTTCGATAATCAAAGCACAATCATCTTTGTTACGATTGTATGGTATCGAGAAGCAGGCAATATCTATCCGCCTGTTTTCACTGGGAAGCTCGATTTTTATCTGTTGTTCGGCCCAACCTAACGCAAGTAACAAGGGGATTATCAAAAAAGACCTTGTTTCATGTTCTCTGATTTCTTTCCAATCGCCTTGTTTGAAGTAATAGTTAGCTAAAAGCCGTATCCTTCGGAAAGTATTTGTGAGTTCGTCGGCGGACGACGGCCTTAATCCCTCACCGATGAGAAATTCAAGGATCGTTTCATCTGTGACGGGATTTGTCGGTTGTGGTTCGGGGTCATATGGCTGAATTGAAAGCTTCAGCAGCTTGTCTGCTAAACTCTTATGCTCGTCTTGATGCACTTTCTGGATGGGCGAACGTGTCAAGCCGTTTGTTGATACAGGCTTGTCTGGAACACGCCAGTCTACGTAACAATATGCTGGTAAATCCCATCCGTCAAAATCTCTCAGCCAGGATTTATCAGCATTGCCACGGTGTTTACCATTTCTCCCGACCACTTCCCCTACAGCGTAGACTTTGGAAAGACCAATTTTCAGAAGAACAATATCACCGATGTTCACTTTGGTCATCATCTCGATGTCTTTTTGTCCACCTACAAAGGCCATACCGAACTTGACGAATAAATCAGCGTAGCTTCGTCCCGCTGAACCAGCAGCTATTTGCCAATATGTTTTACTCATAGGTCACTTTTACGCGACAAACGCAACAACTCGGATTTCAGCCACGTGGCGTCTGATTCGGTGTACCCAACAACCAATGAAACAACTGTAAGCGAAAACTACCTCAAGAAGGATTCTCGACAGCCGCGTCGGTTGCAGCGACTTGCTAGGCAGCGTACATCCGTTGCATATAACGCAGACTATCTATAGCACCGTCAACCCAGATTCCATTTCCTCAAAAGGTCAGCCACATGACCTGGCTCCACTATCTTGTAATAACGCCTGTTCCCACCCCTTGAAGTATCATTTTCCTTCAAGAATCCAAGCTTTGCCAAGTGGCGTAGCTTGGAGTGATGGAACTTGGCGCCAAACCTGTCCTCATAGACTCTGACAACCCAACTATAGCAAATGGCCCTTTCACTGGGCGGTAACCTTTCATCTTGCCAGTATTTGTAACATGCCCAAAGAATCCGATGCAATTCTGGATCGTTTTCAATCTCATCTACTTTCATAATCGTCCCTCTTAAAAGGCAATTAGTATGCAAAACTATGTAGCTCAGCGGCTTCGCAGTACTACACGGCATCCGGTTTGAGAGTGATTCTAAAGCCCAATTCCCTCAGAACTGCATTGGTCTGTATAGATAGATTACCACCCCAGAATTTCTTGTCTTCTCCAATGATCCGACTCAAAATAACCTTGGGGGGATAAAATCTATCGCCGTACCAGACCGCCCAACGGTAGTTGTTGTTTTCAGTCCAAGGTTTCTTCTTGCCGGATGGCGTATAATCATTCCCTGGATACAGGTCATCATACCATTCTAAGGCACTTATAACTTCCTCAAGAGTAACGTCCACTGATCTGGTTTCCTGCTCCACCTCATCCCATACTCTGAGTCGTGTCACCTCTATCATTTTCTACTCCGTACACATCGGTAATGGAAATCCCAACAGCTTCCATGCTTCATCGGCAACCATACCATCATCCCGTCTCGAATCTTCGATGCAATATATCTCTGTTTCCAACTGCACTATGCTACCTTACCCAGGCACGATATCAAGCAATAATTTCCCTTTTGCATATTTTTTCACAAGCCGATTTTCACAACTCGAATGCTCTGATTCAGCGAATGGCTGAAGCCCATCCGACGAAACTCGTTGTGTTCCATCCGATTCATTTGGAACGGATGATTAGTCACATCTTCTTGATATCTTGGTCAGATCGATGAATCCCTTGCTAATAGAACAACCACGCCCCGTTCCATCTTGCCGCACGCTTAATTCACCAATTTTTACTTCTGCGCGATATTTCTTTCCATCCGGGAAGGCAAAACAAACGGAAAGCAACAAATCTACAGCATCATATTCGCCTCCTTCTGCTTTCTTAACCTTTGTGGACAATCCTTTTGGAATTTCATCAGGAATATCCAACCCGAACTCTTGTATTTCATTAGCAGATAGTATCAATGAATCATTTTTGACATGTAAAGGGCCTGCCGAAATAGACTTACAGTATCTCCCCTGTGTCGGTTCTTTCAAATCGACAGAAATCCCGCAGATAAATACATTATGATTTCCCCCGTTCGCAATACCAAAACGCCATCTTCGACACATAGACAATCCCAAGAACAAGAAGTAAATTTTTCTTTTCTTGCGCAGAAATTGAAAGTAAATATGAGTTATCGAAACGGCAAGGGCACAAACAGCAATTATCGTTGTAAAAGTCATGATTGTCTTGACCTTCCTTCACCAGGCTCAGTATATGCTTCATGGCCCAAGAGTTTCTGGATAGCTCGGATACCGTGCCGCCGAGCGAGATCTCGCTCTCGATAACTATACCAGCCTCTTGCCACAAACCTATGGTGCAATACATCTCTGCTTCAAATAATGGGACAGTATCTTGGTGTACCCTGCAATTGTCAAGCGCGAATATGTTTTTTGCAGATTTTTTCTCAAGCCGGTGTGCATAGCACGGTTAACAGCGTATGGCCGATGGCCACCCGTCGTTTCTTGCTGATAACCGTCGTAAGATGTTGTTCCCTCTGCCCAACGTGCCGCTCAGCCTTGCCGCTTTTTAGCGCTGGCTACGGCGGGTTGTTGGGCAAGTGTTGACCCCGTGCCCTTTGTGAAAGCTGGAAGAGTTTCTTCGATTTTGCTCCACGGCACGGCGGATACAACCCAATTGCTACAGGAATAAACGAATAATTATAAATAGTATATCCATACCCTGGGCAATTATATTCTCGGCCGAGCTTTGCTCACTCTCAACCTCAGCTTCAAGCCCGATTTTGGCAAGCGCGAGATTCTCATCCATATCCGGGCTGTGCAGCTTCTCGGCTCTTGGAAACGCTTCAAGCTCATTCTTGTCAAACCACATCAGTTGGCACGTCTTACACAGATTAAGACTGATCCGGCGGTTGTCTCTGCTGGCTGCAAATTCTCTGAAAGTGTGCCCGCAGCTCGGACACATTTTGTCCGACCGAGTGCTTCCAACCACCGCCGTGCGCCAGAGTTCTTTGACAGCGTCACTCTTCAAATACTTTCGCAGCACTGCCACATTTGCCGCTACTCCCGAGCATGCTCCACATTTCCATAGCGATCCTTCGGCGACCCGCATCGGGCTCAGTAATGTCTTACATTTAGGGCAGATCAAATTGTTTACCTCGCAAACAGGCTAACGAAGAAACTAATGGCTCTGTAATTCCCTGCTGTCCGGGCCATCGGCTTATTCGCCCTTATCAAGGCGATCATGTTCAAGCCGTTTTCCCATGCTGACAACATCATCGATATCATACCCTATCGCTTTATAAAATTCAATGACACCGGTGTTGGACGTTCTGATTTGAAGATTGATTTTAGGACAGCCGGCGTCCCGCAAAATCCTCTCGGCCTCACGCATGATCTGTGAAGCAAAACCCTGACGCCGATACTCCGGAGCGACAGCCAGATAGTTAATCCAGCCCCGATGGCCTTCATAACCAGCCATACACGTCGCGATGACCTTACTTGCGAGTTCCCCTACCAGGAACCACTCCGGATTCACTTTAAGTTTTCTCTCGATGTCCAGTTTCGGATTATTCTGTGGAGCGACAAGGCCGCATTCCGACCACAGATCAATCACATCTTTTTCATCGTCAGTATGATATTGTCGGATGATAAAGTCACTCATAACAAGTAAGTTGAATCAGTAAGCAAGGATACTTTTATTTCCGTGAAATTTTCGAAAACTCAATAAGTTCAACCGGAGCATCATTATCAATAATCATCGCGACTCTAATCCCATCGGAAGGGGAGCTAATCTCACCTATGAGTTCCTTTCCTTCCAAAGCATTTTCAAGATTATCTACTTCAAAGGCAAGGTGGGGCACTTTCCTGACAAGTACAGATACCGGGCTGTCGTGCTCAAAACGCATCCATTCGATCCCATAGGGACTGGTCTCAAAGCCTGATACGTACATTTTAAAGTTCTCAAGATACTGCTCTCCCGGCCGAGGTGTATCGGTGGGTATACCCATGTGATGGAACCGCCAGCCGAATTGAGCGATGATCGCCGGCGGTTCATGGTCTCTTCGACTCTTTGAAGAATCCTTATTTGGTATCTCAACCATTTCTGTCTCCTGCAATACAGCCACCTTGAAACCTGTTAAGTGGCTCACGTGGTAGCTTTGATGCTGCATCATTTCCTATCATTGCATAGTCTGATTGTGTGATCGATCAGATCAATCCCACCGGGCCGGCCGTGTCCCGGCACGACAACCTTCGCGTCCGTATACTTTTCTTTGACCTTCTTGAGTGTAGCCGGATAATTTATCAGGTCAGCTTCCTCGGTGTTCCCGAGATTCTTGGCGTTCAGAGACTTAACCAGGCAGCCACCGAATAATATTTTCCTCGCCGGAATCCAGGCCACAATATTATCAACGGTATGACCGCCACCTAAAAAGGCCAGTTCCACACAGGTATCCCCACAACCCAAGGACATTCGCTCAGTGAACCAATTCCTGGGGACAGGCTTATTCGTTCGCTTCAATATCTCGACGGTCTTTTCCAGGGCAAAGGAATCCGCTCCTCGTCGATGAGCCTCGGCCAAACCCCCGGCACAGTCGATATGGAAATGGGTGGGCACGACTTTTTGAATTGTAGCTTTATGCTCACGAGCAACCCAGTCAAACAGGACCCCTGCCTGTTCATCTGTCCAGGGCAAATCAATCATCATCGCATGTTTACCATCAATGACAATCAGTCCGTTAGCCGGGACATTTCTCAGCCCCGAGATGTCAAAGTACGTCGTGTGGAGCCAAACACCTTCGGCAAGTCTTCTTACCGTAACATCATCAGCAAGCCTTATCCCGGCATTATCCGACTGCGAGCCTATGGTTGAGGTGTTTACTCCTAATACAAAAACAAGAAAAAGAATTACAAAATCCCTGATATAACGAACACGGTGCATTATCTGCATATCAAAACCAATTCATGAGTTATCGAATACAACAAACGCTTCACGAAAGACGAGATATAACATTTGCATTGTCCAAATGACCAAGCAGATAGTCCTTATCCGGGCCGCCCAAGTGTTCCCAGGGTAAGGTTTCTTCCGGATCGAATTGCTTTTGTGCGGCGGCTTCAACATCGATGCCGAATTTTTCGAAGGCCCTGCACCAACGCTCGTAGTTGAAACACTCGTCCCACAAATCGAATTTTGCACCGTCCCGCCAGGCGGCTTCTATAACGTCACACAGGCTTCTATCCCCCCTGCCGATTGCCGATTCCAACACGCTGCGATTTATATGGTGAAACTTGAACTGCAGGAACTTCGCACGGAGCTTTGTTTTCTCCTCGATGATTATTTTTTTTGCCTGCTCGAAATACGATTTTGGTTTTTGCCCAAGCCAGCCGAACGGCGTGTGCGGCTTGGGAACAAACCAGCTTACGGCTACATTGATCTGGCCCGTTTTGCCGTCCACTCTTTTTCGCAGCTTCGCCAATTGGAATGACAGATCCACAATCCGCCTGACATCCTCCTCAGTCTCGCCCGGCAGACCAACCATAAAATATAGCTTCAGTCTCTGCCAACCGGACCGGTACGCCGCCTCGACCGCGGCGAATAAATCCTCATCCTTCAGAGGCTTATTGATAATCTGTCGTAATTTTTCGCTGGCCGCTTCGACGGCGATTGTCATGCCGCCCTTTCTCACCGAGGTCAGCAGCTCAGGCAGCATCTTCAACTGCCGGTCGACACGCAGGCTCGGCAGCGACAGGCCGACATGTTTGTCATGGAAATACGCATGCAGGCCGGCGACTAATTCTTCGAGATTGGGGTAATCGGCGCTCGATAAACTCAACAGGCTAACGGTGTCATACCCCGTCGATTGGTAGCAGGCCTTTGCGATATCAATAATCCTTTCGACGCTGCGATAACGAATAGGCCTTCTGCAAAAGCTCGCCTGGCAAAATCTGCATCGGCCCGGACAGCCTCGCATAATTTCAATGCTGACCCGCTCGTGGACTGCCTGGACAAAAGGGATTATTGGAGCAAGCGGCACAGGAGTATTGTCAAAATCTTCCACGGCGGCGTTTCGCAGCCTTTGGCCCGTATGAAACTCGGGAACATAAGCCCAGTCGAATTTATTGGCAATAGAGGAAAGAATTTCTTTTTTAGTTGCACCGATTTTCTTTTGGGCCCTGACCAGTTCAGCCAGCTCGACTACAGCCTCTTCGCCGTCACCTAATAAGAACAGATCAATAAACTCAGCTATAGGCTCACAGCAGTTGGACATTCCCCCGCCGGCGATAATCAACGGCTCATCCTCGCCTCTATCACGGCTGCGGATTTTGATGCCCCCAAGATCGAGCATATTGAGCACATTGGTATAGCACAACTCGTTGGTCAGGCTAAAGCCGACAATATCGAAACTCTTTAACGATGCTTTGGACTCCAGACTGTACAAGGGAATCTTCTTCTCTCGAAGCACGTTTTCAGCATCGAGCCAGGGCGCGAAGACTCGCTCGGCGGCAACTCCGTCGATTTTGTTCAGGCAATCGTAAATAATCGCAAGGCCCGTATGAGACATTCCCAATTCGTAAATATCGGGAAAGCATAACGCGATTATCATCTCGCATTTCGACAGGTCCTTCTTTATCTGGTTTATTTCGCCGCCGATGTATCTGCCGGGCTTGCGAACGAACGGCAGAAACTCCCGCTCAACCTGTTCATTTAGTATTACCACTTTCTTTTTACACATAACGGCATTATAGACTTATTAGCGACTAATTTCTATTGATTCTCGCCCAATTTTCAATTATCAATTCTTGTTTGCAGAAAGGTTATTTATGAAAAGAATATTTAGTCGTACTATTGTCATACTCGTTTGTCTTTCCCTGGTCGCGGTTTCGTTTTTTTCTTGTGCCGGCAGGGACCGGGCCGATGCCGATAGCGGATATCAAATGATTATGGGTACTTTCGCCCATGTAGTTGCCGTAGCGGAAGATACAGGCACAGCCAAGAAATGTGTCCGGGCCGCTCTGGAGGAAATTCGCAGGGTTGACGATCTGATGAGCGATTACAAAAGTGATTCGGAAATCAGCCGGGTTAACGGAGAGGCAGGCGAAAAAGCAGTCCGTCTCAGCGAGTCCACATACGAGGTACTGCAAAGAAGTGTCGAATTCAGTGAAATGACCGGCGGCGCGTTTGATATTACTGTCGGGCCGCTCGTTGCTCTGTTCCGTAAAGCGAAAGAAAATAAAGTCGCCCCCAGCGAGGAACAAATCGCCCTGGCCAGATCGAAGGTAGGTTTTGAAAAGCTGAAACTCGACAGTGATAACAAGACGGTGCAATTCTCCGATAACGGTATGCTCCTGGACTTGGGCGGTATAGCCAAAGGTTATGCCATTGACAAGGCGATCGAGGCCGCGCAGCGCTGCGGAGCGATCGGGGCAATGGTCGATATCGGCGGCGATGTTAGATGCTTTGGTTTGCCGCCGGAAGGTAAAGATCATTGGTTAATTGGATTGCAGGACCCAAACTCCGCCATCGAGGGCATCGAAGGAGGCGGACTTCTGCTGGTATTAAAAATAACAAATGCAGCGGTAGCCACAAGCGGCGACTATCAACAGTTTGTCTTAATCGAAGGCAAACGCTACAGCCATATTATGGACCGCAGGACAGGAACCAGCGCCGAAGGTCTTTCCAGCGCCACCGTCATTGCGGACAATGCAACCGATGCCGATGCGCTTGCGACCTCGGTGAGTGTAATGGGCGCCGAAAAGGGCCTTGCTTTGATCGAGAAGCTGCCGAATACTGAAGCAATTCTGATAATCCCCGAGCCAAAGAACGAGATAATAAAAACCGCCGGCGCTGAAAAGTACATAAAAAGTGCCGGCCCTGGAAAATAAATTCTCGGCAATCCGGTTTACGCGTTTATTGCTTCAGTTGTTTTTTTGCCGGGAGTTAGCGGTTCCGGGGCGGTTTTTCCACGGTAAACGATTACTTTGGTGGGGCATTTGTTCATAGCGGTTTCTTCTTTTTCGGTTGTTTCGTATTTTGCGTAATCACATCTGGCCAGATTATCTTCGACCTTGAACAGGTCGGACTGTTTGGCGCAGAGGCCGCAGCCGATACAGCCGACTTTGCAGATTGCTCTCGTGCTCTTGCCGGTCTCTTTACTGCTGCAGGCGACCGTCATCATATTTTCATGCCGGAAAGGAACCATCTCGATAAGATGCCTCGGACAAGCCTTCGAGCAGGCGGTGCAGCCGGTGCATTTGTCGTAGTTGACGGTGGCCAGGTCGTCAATAATGTCTAAAGCATCGAATTTACAGGCTCTCGTGCAATCGCCGAAGCCGAGGCAGCCAAAAGCACATGCCTGGACATTCGCCAAGGCGTTTGCCGCCGTACAGCTTGGTATACCTTGATATTTTGCGTAATAGGTTTTGTCCTGGGTGTGAGCACGGCAGTGCACGATAGGTTTTTTCTGCGGGCCTGAGTCGCTGACCTGCAAGTTCAATATGTCCGCGATTTTGCCCGATGTATCCGGCCCACCCGGTGCGCATTTGCCCAATAGTTCGGGATCTTTCAGCACGGCTTTCGCGTATTGACCGCAACCGGCAAAACCACAGGCCCCGCAGTCCAGATTCGGCAACGCATGATGAATCTCTTCGACCTTCGGGTCGACCTCGACTTTAAGCTTTACGCTTGCGATTAAGAGCACCAGTGCGAAACCGCTGCCCAGGCCAAGCATTGTCAGGCCGGCGGGCCACGCACTATTCCACAATTCCAATACACCTGCTAAAATCATCTAATCATTCCTGCAAAACCCATAAACGCCATGGCGAGCAGTCCTGCCGTAATCAGGGTAATCGGCGCGCCTTTGAGGCAGTTCGGGACATCCGCCAAATCCAGATTTTCACGAATACCCGCCATAATGCAGATCGCCATCGTAAAACCTATGCCGGCACCGAAGCTGAGGACGACCGCCTCAAGCAGGGAATTGATACCCCACAGGTTTATGAACAAACACAATCCTAAAATCGCGCAGTTTGTCGTAATGAGCGGCAGAAATATGCCAAAACTCTCGTACAACGAAGGGAAGAACTTTCGCAGATACATCTCTACCAACTGCACGGCGCCGGCGATCACCAGGATAAAGCAGACATATCGCGTCACCTCCAGACCGAGCTTCATCAATATCCAGTTGTCAATCATCCACGTCAGCGTGCCGCTCAGTGTCACTACGAACGTCACGGCCAGGCCCATCCCGAAGGCCATATCAATTCTGCCCGATACGCCAAGATACGGACAGATGCCGAGAAACTTTGTTAATACAAGGTTGTTAACAATAACGATGGATATGAAACCCATAAGCAGAATGCTTAACGTTTCCATGATATTACCTCTTACGCCTTCCTGCCGGCAACTATATTGACCAGGCCCAACATAAGACCTAATGTTATGAACGCTCCAAC
>Ga0307378_10012683_pt1 | contig 10733 bp, 13 predicted proteins | sample UN1MG_FD_202238 | JGI IMG/M metagenome (GOLD analysis project Ga0307378, IMG submission 202238) | Soil microbial communities from Risofladan, Vaasa, Finland - UN-1 | ecosystem: Environmental > Terrestrial > Soil > Coastal area > Acid sulfate soil | place: Finland: Risofladan, Vaasa | collected...
TCAGGTGCGATTGACCTTGGTTCGGTAGGCGGAAGAGTCAGCCATAACTGGTTCGGCCCGCTTTGCTGGCAGCGGATACCTTCGGTGCGTTACGGCCGGGTGCACATCTACAATAACTATTACAATTGCCCGGGCAATCTTTACTGCGTTCGCTCGCGTATCCAGGCCGAGTGCCTTATCGAGAATAACTACTTCGACAGTGTCAACGACCCGTACTACGTTTACGTCCATGACGCCGGCGAGATAAAAGGAAAGATTAGAGCATCCGGCAACGTTTTTGATAACTGCACCGGGCGAGTCGATGACGGCGATGACGATGTTTTTGTGCCGCCGTATTCCTATAAGCTGGATAAGACGCTCGATGTGCCTACAATTGTGCGATTAGGAGCAGGCGCCGACGGTGTCGATTTCTTTCCTCACTGGCTATTCGGTCTTTACGGCGATTTTGACCTTAACGGCACAGTGGATGCCGCCGACTTTTCGCAGTTTGTCGATTATTGGCTCCGAGACGAAATTGCCGATGCCGACTATAATCAGGACGGCATAGTCAGCGGCTTCGAATTCGCAATCTTTGCCGGTAACTGGCTGCAAACCATTGCGTATTAACCCGGCAGCTTGTTTACCGATGCCTGCAATTCCCGATCCGGATCAGGACAAATGAAAAGCCCCTGCTTTCCACGAAGCTGAAATCGAAAAACAGGGACTCTCTAAAACTGGAAATGTTCGATTCCCAGTTCTTTTTCAAACGTAAACTCTGATAATACTCTTATAATGCTCTGCGTCTTCGCAGCCAGCCGACAAGACCTACGCCGATGCTACCTAATAGAATAGCACCCGGAGCGGGAATAGCCTCAAACTCGATTCGACCGACACCGATGTAACCAGTTCCATCATGGAAGGTAATCTTTTTGGTAAGGCCGGTAAAGACGCTCCACTGGCCATAGCCTGAACTACTAAATCCAGCAATGGGATTGCCGCCAAGATCGTACGCAGTTCCGTGAATAGTGTTTTCAGAGATGGTCAAGTAATCAACAGTAAACGAGGTGACCGGTTGAATGAAGACCACAGTCATTGCGTTGTCCTGCCCGCCTGTTGTTGTAATGCCTCGGTCATCAATTCCGGCGCCAACGAATCGAGAGTCAATTCCCCAGAAAGTCGTATCCTCAAAAGCAAGACCATATGCGTCAAAGTGCGTAGTTCCGTCAAGCAGTGTAATTGTGGGGAGATCGACCTCGCTGAACTCAACGATTATTCCTGCTTTGGATACCGGTGCTCCAAGAGTAATTATCAAAGCCACTATGACACAAATTGTACTGAATCTCGTCATAGTACTCCTCCTCTGTATATAGTTACCCTAACATTTTCCAACATGAAGGGCCTTGCGCATAGACCCTTCGTGCTGCACGTTCATGTAAGGTTATCAATAGGCAAAGTTGGGTAGACTGCAAGCGCTGTTACAATCTTGGTGATAAGCAACCGGCAAACCCGGCTCAGTGAGCCGATTTCTCCGCCGCCTGACACCTCTCGTCCGTTCTCTTGCCGCATTACCTTACTCCATCTTTGTTCCAAACCTGATAACGCATCAGGCTTTTGCCCAGGAACCGTGGATACGTAATACGGTATAAAGCCACAGGGGATACACATCCTCCTGACTCTATAAATTACATGTTAACACAGGTTACGGGGCCCTGTCAAGGATAAAGTCCCAAATTTCTTCATATTTCCTATATTGTCATTTTCGCATAGGATTTCTCTTTTTTTGGGTCTTCCTTGACTGGATCCAGCTCGGTATGCAATGGGTAGTTAGTTTTCGATCATCAAAACAGGGCTGGATGAGAAGAGTGGGGCGGACCGGCGACAGTCGTCATCTCGCCCGACCCGAAAACGAAGAATCCCCGCTTTCCGCGAAGCTGAAAACGGAAATCGAGGATTCTATAAAACTTGAAATGTTTGATTCCCAGTTCTTTTCATACTTACTATAATTCCGACAATGCTTTTATAGTGTTCTGCGTCTTCGCAGCCAGCCAAGGATACCAATGCCGATGCTGCCAAGGATAAGAGCACCGGGGGCAGGGATCGTATTATTGTCGGGAATTACCGCGGCAGATGTCGTGACCCAGGCAGATGTGGAAGATATTCTGATATCATCCGGGAACGTATAAAACAATAATGGATATTTTTCATAATCTACCGTAAATGCGAATATATCATATACAATCAGGACATCGGCAAGATAATGAGATGCCCCTTCGGGTCCGGATTCATCATATCGACCCGAGCAGACCTCGCCTAAATAGGGCCCGGCGATAATTACACTGCCAGAGGGATTAAAGCTGTTAGCAAGTGTAGCTGCGTCATACGTCCACAAGGCCTGCATTTCCTCATAAGTGGCCATGTGCCATCCACCATCGATGTTACCGTAGGTGCCCAGTTCCCCGATAGCCAAGATTTGTCCATTATAGGTCTTGTTTCCCAGCAAGGACATATCCCACACCCAATGATTGCCCGTCACATCGTCGTATGTGACAAACTCGCCGGAACCGGGTACGTATTCTTGCACGGTCAGGGCAGCACCGGCTGTCCCCGTTATGAATAATATCGTCGTAACATAAAAAAACAGTTGTCTTTTCATCTTGATTTTTTCCTAACAAATTCTGTGTGTCAGTCCACGCTATCGGCTCAGTTCAAATCGAGACACAAGAATTCTACTTAGCCGGAAATATTCGATTCCCAGTTATTTTCGAGCTTAAGTTCTAAGGTTAGAAAACACTTTTTATATTGTTCTGCGTCTTCGCAGCCAGCCGACAAGGCCTATGCCCATGCTGCCCAGCACGATAGCACCTGGAGCTGGAATAGCCTGGGGCTGGACGCGAAACGCCGCGTCGAGTTCGGGATCGAGCGACCCATAAACAATCATCTCACCGCCTGCATACGGATTACCATCCGTACCCCAAACGCCGCCGCGCTCGCTTGTGCTGGAGATCATCGCTGTGTAAGTCTGTCCGGGCACGAGTACTACCGATGTAAAGTCGGCATCAAAGAAACCCACATATCCGGGAGTAAGGCCTTCGATCGGTGCGGTTCCGAGGGATGTTCCGCCGGTACCGGCTCCCTCGAGAAGTTCGATTGTAAGGCCGATTGGGCCACTGGATTGGTTCCAGTCTTCGACCCAGAAGCCGATAGTCACGCTTGGGTCCTCGGTTGTGAAGGTCTGCCCGATCGGACTATAATATAAAACCTGCCGACCAGTTTTGTGTTGATCCTGCAAAATCACCCCTGCCTGAGCGCTGCCTGTGCTCAGCACCAGAACTGTCAAAACACAAATTGTAATCAGTTTTTTCATATCCGTTTTTCCTATATATAGTCTTCGACCCTGAGGATCTGGCACACTGCAGGTTCGTATAGAAGCGAGCAAGATTGAAATGCGACTTGAATTACTTGGAAAAGGCGGATGTGGATACAATATCAGAACCGTGCCAGGCTCAAAGAGCCGGCCTTCAAATGCCTGACATCACTCCTCAATTTCCTGCCGCATTAGCTTACTCCAGCTTTGTTCCAAACCTGATAACACATCAGGCTTTTGCCCAGGAACCGTGGATACATAATACGACACGAGACTACTAAACCAGCAGACTTAATAATCGTAATTACCTATATATACCATATGCCCCATAGCCCCGTAAAGAAAAATTGTCGATTCGGTGACATTTATTGTCACTTTATTGTTCTTGAGAAAATCTGCTGATAATAACGCTGATTTACATGCTAAGTCCGGGAGCCTCTTTGTCGGCCGCTTTTTTAGCTTGAAGAATCTTCCTGCATAAGCTATCTCAGCTATGGATATTTTGAGAACTATCTTCGATATTTTGCCTTTCGACTGGTCGGAAATTCTCTGAGCGATGATTGCAGGGGCGATCATCGGCTTCGAGAGGCAGGTATCGAGTAAACCTATCGTCATAGGCGTTACCTCCGCCTCATGCATCTGGATACTGGCCGCTATCGGAACCAACCATCACATCACCGGCGTGAAGTTATCTATTCTCGCGGTGCTGATACTCACGGGAGTGGACACCGCCGAGAAGAAGATAAAGTTCCTGGGCAAAGGCATGCATAAGAAATACGTTAAAGAGCAGAACTGAAGCGTATCTTGCAGCCGATTTGGTGACGGACTCGGCAAACACTAATCCTTCGACAGCTAATCTGTATCAGAAAAAATACCCTTAGTCCTTTGTGGCATGTGAATCCTCCTGTTGTTCTGAATGATTGCTCAGGCTTTCATTGCCGCGACGAGTTGGCGGGTTTGGGGTGATTGGTTCTGGTGGGCCTGCTTGAAGGCGGGGGTTTGGGCCTGGTTCTGCTTTTTAAATTGTTCGTTGCCGGTGATGATTTCGTACAGGGCGTTGGATTTTCCTCTGGCGTCTTTTAAGAAGCGAACTGTTCGCGTGCCGTAGACCCCGCCTAGCAGGGCACAGATTCCGATGCCCATCTCCAGCATCGAATCGGCTACCTGCCACGGGTCCGGCCGTTCGGCACTTTCCTGCAACGCTGTACCCGCAAGCTGGAAGTTCGATTCGGCGAGAATGTCCTCGGCGGTCTCGGCCGGCGGAAATTCTTTCGGCAGCCCGCAGTAAGAACTGAACACCCGGCTCTGTACTTCGCCGAGTTGCGTCAGGGCTTGCAGGTTCGGTGATGTCTCTTCGTCTCTGGCAGTCTCGGCGGTAATTACTGCCGTGCGGTTATGCAGCCAGGCATTCTGCTTCTGAGCCTCGCTCGGTGCAAATCGAAGGCTGTCGCATCCTGCCAATAAAAGGCACATACATGCAAAGATGAAAATTATGGTTTTGAGCGATGTTGCTTTCTTACATTTTTCTTTCATTGTTTGTTTCCTTTCTTTCTGGTTGACCTTGCTGGTTTTCCGTTATAATGTTGACGAACGAGATGTAATGATTTCCGAGACCAGAGAAAATATTCAATGATGGACACGGCCAGAACGTTCGAACCGAAAACTATACTCTTGTGGCGGCAGGCGGTGGAGGATCCCGAAGCCCGGCGAATATTGAAACTGTTCCCTTCCGCTCAGGTCCGGCTGATAGAGCGGCAACGTATGACTTTTTCGCCGGATATGTCACCGTCCCAGGCGCTGCTCGCCGGCAAGAGGACTCTTATGATCGGCCGGACTTCGTCTTTTGTGGGGCGTTTCGACGGCCGGCTCGGTCCGAACGTCCGCTGCTGCCCCTATTACAAGCTCGTTCCACTCTCAAATGGCTGCCCTTACTTCTGCACATATTGCTATCTGGCGTTTGTCTATCGCAATTATTCTCCGCTGATCAAAATCAACATCAACTACGACACAATGTTCAAACAGATTCGAAAGGCTCTCGCTGCTGCCGGGGGTAAAGTCAGCTTCAATATGGGCGAGATGCTCGACAGCCTCGCACTCGACCACATCACGAATCTCACGAAAATGTTGGTCCCGTTTTTTGCCGGTTTGTCACGTGGCTTTTTAATGCTGCTGACCAAGAGCAGCAATATCGACAATCTGCTTGACGTCGAGCCTAACGATAAGACAGTCGTATCCTGGAGCCTGAACAGCTGGCGGATGATCGAGCAGCATGAGCTTGGTACAGCCGGTCTTTCCGAGCGTATCGATGCGGCCGGAGCGTGCCAGCAGCACGGCTATCGAATCCGGATTCGTATCGATCCGGGCATTCTCTATCCGGACTGGCAGGCGGAATATGCCGACTTGGTTGAGAAAACATTAACCATCGTAAAGCCTGAAAATATTACGCTCGGCATGCTGCGGCTGCTGCCCGGCCATTTCCGCCTGGCCGCCGGTGCGTATGGAAATCGTGCTCGAAAGCTCCTGAGTCATAACTTTGTCAGAGGAGCTTCAGACCGCAAGCTCCGCTATCCGCCAAAACAACGCGTCGAATTCTACATCCATCTAATCGATGTGATTCGCAGCTTCGACAAAGACGTCTCTATCAGCCTGTGCAGAGAAACACCTGAAATCTGGAGTATCTTCAAAGGCCGCTGCAAAGCAGGAAAATGCAACTGTGTAAACTGGTAGTGTGGGACTATCAAAGTGCTTGTTCACTTTTCGCGGCACGTTTCTCAACGGCCTGCAGGCGGAATTCGTAGGAGATGCTTTTGGTCCAGAGCGATTCGAGTTTCCGCTCGATACTGTTTTGCGATTCCAGCAGCATGCTCACGTCCCGCTGCAAAATATCGAGCTGCCGCTGCAGATTGATCCAACTGCCGACGATCAACGAGGCCAGCAACACGAGTTGGACGATCACGGAAAGATTAATCTGTCGATTCAACCGCCATGATTTGGAATTTCGTGGAGTCATGATTTACCTTGGTCTCGGTAGCATTTGCCTTTAGGTGCAAGTTACGGTTTTGCATGGAACACGTTTTTGTCGCCGACTCTGGCCATCACGGTGTATGTCCCGGCGGGCAGTGTTCCAGTCTGAGTGAACGATTCGGCCAGGTTTACCGCTTTCATCTGCTGGCCGATCTCGGTCGGCACCGAGCCGGCGTCGTTAATCACCACGGCCACGACGTTATAGACGTTGTAGGACGAGTTGCTTTTGACCTTCACGGCCCATGCCGCGGCTCGTGCCCCGGGCGAAGTAACGACGGCGATCTCGCCAGTTCCTTGCGAACCGGCTCGGCTCAGACGATCCAGCACCTGTTGACGATTGACAATGTTTGCCGCGTTGCTCATATGTGTCAGCTCCTTTGTCGAACGATTTTCAAGTTTGTGCACTGCTTTTCAAGATCCATCTGCACTCTTACAATCCGGCTTGTGCTGCGATTATCGCTGCGGCAGGCCAAAAGGTCCCGACTTTCGGGACTTGTGCTCACAATGTCACCGACCTGATAATCGAGCATTAAGCTCGGCGTTTGTATATCGAACGTCTCAATGGCTTCGTGCGACGTTTCTGCCGTGTGACGGACAAATTCATATAAAGCGATAGAATCATCGATCTCGTCCGGGACGCCGAGTGTTTCATCCGTCGCTCCTGCAAAGGTGCTTTGGTCCGAGACTTTGCGATATTTGAACTGCCGGGGCAGCGTCATGACGTGCTCGACGACCGGAGCGGTCGAATTGACCGGACCATCGGTGACTGCTGCGGACAGCCTCTCGTCGCTGACGACCGAGGCGGTGATTCTGAATCTCAGGAATCCTCTAAGTGCCGCGATCCACGTCTCGATGTCGAGCTGGTCGCTGCTGAGCCACATGCCGCATTCGTCCAGCAGGATATTGAACGCGTAAAGGTACTGCCGCCAGCTCTGGCCGTTGTCGTATGAAACCTGGAGATAGTAGCCCAACGAGCGTCCCAGCTTGTCAGTTGTCAGGATTGGATGGAAGCGTCTGTGGCGTTGGACGAAGTTGTTGCTCTGAAAGATTTTTGAGAAATCAAACGCATCTCCCTGATTGTACGGAGAGCCGCTATACTGGCCTGCCTCGTTCAGGCACCATTTGCGGTAGACATCTTTGACTTGATAGAAGTCGGGATTCGTCGTGGGCGAGAGTTTGTCATAGTCGGTGTCTTCAAGGCTTGAATCCCATGCCTTGATTAGCTCGAACGTCGCTTCATAGATTTTGAAGTCGCCCTGGCAGATGTATTTGTGTGCGACTGGCCAGAAGTTTTTCCTGCTGTGTATCTCTGCGATATTGGTCTTCGAGATGCTGAGCCGCTGACCGGCCGGCTGACAATTCAGCTCAACGACTCTGCCTGTGCCGGCCCTGTAGAACACAATCGCCTGACCCTGTCCCGTGGCTGCAAGCCTCGGTATGAATTTAAACTTTAAACCGATCCGCTCACAGCAGCGATGCAGGGCCTCGGCAAGATTCAGTCCCGTGACATCGAGGTCGCGAACGATTTGATTTTCCGTCAAGGCTTGCAACCGACTGAAGCTCGGCGTTTTGAGTTGTCCTGCCGGCAAGTGTTCACAGAGAAGATGATCAATTACTTCTGCATAACGCCAGAGCCTGCCTTGCGAGGGTTCGCCACAAAAGGTTGTGTAGCTTTTACCGTCGAGATCGATCGGCGTTGGATTGGCGTTGCCTTTGCCGTCGGGATTAAATACTGTGTCAAGACCGACCAGGAATATGCTGGAGCCGTCTGCTTTTACCAGTCGCTGGCCATATACTGAAAGGCGCTTCAGATTCACGCTGAAGTCTCTGGCGACAATCTCAACCTTTTCGCCGTCAGGTGTTCTTCGTGTCTCGATGTTTTCTATCTGCCCGATGAAGATCGGCAGGCCAAAGGCCGCTGAACCGCACAAGTCAGCATTATTATATTGTCGGATGCAGACGGTCTTTCCTGTGGCAAATTCATGTACAACATTTTCGACGGCTTTTACATCGGTACCAGTATATGCAGCGGGATTATAGGCAAATTTCGCCCAGCCGAATTCCGGCCAGCCGCTTCTCACTATCTCTACGGGATCCAGGTCGGGACACAATATTCCGTCGAGTAGAATCGAGACAGAAGCTGCCGGAAGTGACAGTTGCCTCTGTTCCGACTGGAAAAAGTCAACTCTGTTGGACATGGCTTGCCTCTCGTTTCTCAATCAAAATGTTAAACTGTCTCTGCCTGCAGGATATCGATTGCATCTGGTTCTGTGCCGTCAATCTCGATAGCCAGGTGGGCCGAAGAGCTGCACTTAGTACCAGCAGCATCTTCTGTTTTGATAGCGAACAGATATCTGCCCGGTTCGAGTGGATCACTTTCGTAGCTATAAAACTTTTGGCCCTTGTAGCTAATCACAGCCAGAGCATTTTCATAGTCGATTTGCCCTGTCCTGTTGTCGTAATAGACATTAAAACATGACGGCTGCGACTCTTGTTCGAGCGGGCAATAGAACCAGGTCAGCCGAACCTTATCGGTGTCTACTTGCTCGACCCTGGCAGCGAAAATATTATTCGGCTGCAGCTTATCCAGCTCGCCTTCGGCATCGAGTGATACCTTTGCTGCGGTAGCCAATGTGAGTTCCTGATAGCCGCAGTGATTGTATCGCCGAACCACATAAAAATATGTCGAGTTGCTGTCGTGCGGCAGGTAGTCGGGTGGTGAAATCTCACAAGCATCTCTCTCAGCCACTGCCAATACGGCCTCAAAATCTATTTGTTCCATGCTTGGTCCTCGGTAGAGCGCCGAGCAGCCGGCAACGCGAACCCAGAACCGGCCAAGACTCAAGGCCGTCCCCAGCTTCAAAGCATTGGCGGTCATTCCATTGAAAAGGGCTTCCGCCGGCCAATTCAGCTCGACTTGCAGTACGATGCCTGTTGAGGTCAACGCTGCGAATCCCGCCGAAGTCTCGCTGACAGATCCAGCGAGGGAAATTGTCGCCGCCGAAATGTGAATCGATGCCGGGCTGATCGGCCTTGCGAACATTGCAAACGGCTCTCGGTAGAGCCATCTGATTTCATCGGCGCTCAAAGCACGATTGTAGATGAAGACATACTCTATCTTGCCGTTCCAGCAGTTAAAGTAATCACCGTTCTCATAGGTCCCACCAATACCCACGGACTGAGAATTGTTGACGAAGCTCAGGCTACCGGAGCTTGCAGATTCGTCGGCTTCCTGGACGCCGTTGACATAGAGCCTGCCGTCACCTGCGCGCCAGATGCCTGCAACGTGAACGCATTCGCTGCCGTTTGTTGCATGAGTGGAAGTTGAGTTGATAACGCAGTCTGTTCCATCAGTATAGACCCACCATTTGAACCTTCCGCTGCTATAGGCGGAAAGTCTGCAAGGTCTTACATAACCGCTGCGGGCGAAGACTGTATTGACTTGGCTGGCATTTTGATTGACTAATGCGACAACACTGACTTCGTTGGTGAGGTTCCATCCGAATTTGCCGGTTCCGCAGTCGATGCATCGGTCAATGCCGAACTCCAGGGCCGAACCGTATTTGCCCGGTTTCCACACCAGTGCGACTGAGTTGTAATGAAATGTACCGTTATTGCGGTGTGGTCCGCAGTCGGCGACAATTTCGCCGGTTGCTTCGTTCAGGAGCCAGCATCCCGTTAATCCCCTAGCGAGCGGATGGCTACAGTTTATTTGTAATGCCCTGAATGGCTTAAGCAGTGGCATCTAATTTCGCTCCATAGAACTTGTAGGTAAAGTTGTATTTGTCATTGTAGTCTGCCTTGGTGTTTTGCCAGTCGGCTCGAATCGCATCGGCTATCTCCGCCTGCGTCTGGCCGGCGAGCACCACGATGTTTCGTGATACTTCCACTAATGAGCCGGCAGCCAGGGCGTCGATCTCAGTCTGTTGAAGTTGTGCCGCTATCGTACTTTCCGGTATTGGCACAATCCCGCCGACCGGTGTATCGATGGGGATGTGATAGAACAACTCGGCCTTGCCCTTGCCGGATTCGGTCCTGTTGATTTTTCCTATGTGTATGTCGGCCATGTTTGTCTCCTTATGTTGACTGATAGTTCCAGCACTGAACATACGCTCTGACGTTGTGGCTGTCGGTTGAGCCGGTTTGCTGGACGCCGATCCTGAAATGAGCCACGTCTCGAACGACGAAGCTCAACTGCTGCGGATCGACGCTTTTGTCGCCCTGCATTTCCCAGATCGGTGTGTCATCGTAATTTGAGCCGTCCAGCGATCCGTACAATTTGATCTTGACCTCATCCGTAGGTGTAGCATCGTAGTCTATCTCCACGGTGACGTGAGCGCCTTCGTAGCCGTTTGTCTCCATATCG
>Ga0307378_10012684_pt1 | contig 10732 bp, 9 predicted proteins | sample UN1MG_FD_202238 | JGI IMG/M metagenome (GOLD analysis project Ga0307378, IMG submission 202238) | Soil microbial communities from Risofladan, Vaasa, Finland - UN-1 | ecosystem: Environmental > Terrestrial > Soil > Coastal area > Acid sulfate soil | place: Finland: Risofladan, Vaasa | collected...
TAAATGACCTTATTTTGATAATTTCGGGTTATAATGCCGGCCCAGGTACAACCAGTAACTGGTTAGAGCAATATGATAGAGCTGACCTGGATAATTTTGTGGAAAATATTCCCTATTCTGAGACCAGAGAGCATATAAAAAAAGTAATGAAATCTTACCAGATGTACAAAAGATTGGCGCAGGTTTTAAGCGAAGAGTAAACGGAATGGTTTTTACTGGATTAAAAAAGGAGGTAGAAGTTCGATACGGCGAACTTAAGGACAAATGACGAGTAAAGTAAAGGCTCAACTTTTTTGTCTTCACTGTAACAAAGAAACCAATCATGCCATTACCTATAAAGGTGAATATTTAGAAGATATTAAGTGTGGTATTTGCGGAAACGAAATTAGAATTAACCGGGAGAAATTACTAGAAACCTACACTGCAGATTTTATAGATAGAGCGTTAACCAAGCCTCAACGAATAACCGAGGAGATAAAAAAAGATCTATCTCATTTTCTAAAGTCTATGCCCATAAGAATTTTGACTAAGCCTTATCGGGTTGCCCGGGAGATAGGAGATATGCTGTACAAAGAAAAGGATAAAAGCAGAAGGTGAAAAATTAATTAGCCAATTAGCCAATTCTCCAATTCACCGATTATTTAGTCAAAAGTGAATAGAAATTCCTATCGCGTGAAGAAAATCAGAAGTCATGAGTAAGGACGCAAAGTATCGTGCCCCAACAAAATCATAAAAAAAGCGACATATTATATAATACGTCGTATCAAAAAACAGATAAAAAAATTGACAAAATTATCAAAAAACAATAATATAATATAAAGAAATCTTCATAAATCAAGGAAGATTTATGAAGTGGAAGAATATTTAACTGCAAAAAAGTAGTGAAATATTTACCAGTAAAACTTCTTATTGTCTATCAATGGGCAAGAAATAATAAGATTCAGGTAGTTGAAATTGGTGGAATCCAGCGTTTTAAAAAGAATGCTATGGATAATTTTTTAGAAAAGAAACCAAAAAAAGAAGAAATTGCTACTTAGCTATCTGAGGAAACTTCTTAATTGGCCTCATTTTTGGTTATTAATTTATTTACACAGGAGGATAGAGGATGTATGTAGCACAAAAACATACTAGAGATAAGAAAAATTCCATTATTTTTTTCACTCTACTTTTATTGTTTATCTTTTCTATTTCTTTTTACTCTTTTGCTGATAATAATGATGAATTTATTACACATAAAGTAACTAATGGTGATTCTCTATGGAGCATCTCCAAACAATACAATACATCCTTGAAACTAATCTTAGCTCTTAATAATGTTGAAGATAAAGATACTTTATCCCTCGGTCAGATAATTAAAATTCCTCAAGATAACCTTCCTGCCGCTGATTATAATATGCATATCGTAAAAAAGGGAGAGACTTTATGGTCAATTGCCCAAGAATATAATCTTTCCGTAAATCTAATTCTTGCCACCAATAACCTGGCTAATTCAGAATTAATTTCTATTGGACAAGCAATGAAAATACCTTTGCAAAAAAATGCTGTTGCTGAAACGAATATTGTTACCCAGCCAGTTATTGATAAAAAGAATAATAACATGAATGATAATATCAGTCCACCTGAAAATGCAGAATCGATAAGGTCAATTGCTGAAAAATATAAACTTACCAACAGTTCTATTGCCTTAGATGATAATATCGGAAATTTAGAATTAATTTCTATTGGACAGCAGATAGAGATTCCCTCTTCTAAAAATACCACCCCTGAAACGAATATTATTACCCAGCCAGTTATTGATAAAAAGAGTAATAACATGAATGATAATATCAGTCAGCCCGAAAATATAGGACCGATTATTTATACAGTTGAAGCGGGTGATAATTTATGGAATATTTCTCGAAAATATGGCGTTTCAGTAGCAGTTATTACTGATATAAACAATCTCGGAGATAAAGATCTCTTGTCACCTGGCCAAAAAATAGAAATCCCCGCAATAGTAGGAGTATCTAATTATAATCAGAAACAGGAACCTACCATTATAACTTATACAGTAGTAAAAGGAGATAATCTATGGAGCATATCCCAGAGATATGATGTTACGATGAATACTATTATCTCTACCAATAATTTAAAGGAAATATCCCAACTGTCTATAGGTCAAAAATTAAAGCTACCAATAACTAATATAGATATTGCCCAAGCAGAAGGATATAACCAGGACACTGCAGCAGATCAAAAAAATATTATTACCCAGCCAGTTATTGATAAAAAGAATAATAAAATTAATAATATCAATCTACCCGAAAATACAGAGCCGACTATTTATACAGTTAAAGCAGGAGATAATTTATGGAATATTTCTCGAAAATATGGCGTTTCAGTGGCAGTTATTACTGATATAAACAATCTCGGAGATAAAGATCTCTTGTCACCTGGTCAAAAAATAGAAATCCCGGCAATAGGAGGAGGAGTATCTAACTCTAATCAGAAACAGGAACCTACCATTGTAAATTATACGGTAGTAAAAGGCGATACCCTGTGGAGCATATCTAAGAGATATGATGTTAAGATGAGTTCCATTATTTCTACCAACAACTTAAAAGAAATATCCCGACTATCTATAGGTCAAAAATTGAAGCTGACGATAACTAATATGGATATTGCCAAAGCAGAGGGATATAGTCAGGGCACTGAAGCAGAGGAAATGATTTATTATGTAAAAAAAGGAGAAAGCCTTTGGAGTATTTCGCGCGAATATAATGTAAAATTAGAAGCTATTATAGCAGCCAATAGTATTACTGACGCTTCCAAAATATCTGCAGGACAGGCATTGAGAATTCCCACTATAGCTGGTACTCGCAGTAATATAAATAACTTTATCTGGCCGATAAGAGGAAGGGTTACTTCTCCTTATGGGATGAGAGTAATAAGCGGAAGAAATGATTTTCATGCTGGTATAGATATTGGTGGTCCTTCCGGGGCTAGTATAGTAGCTGTCGAGAGCGGCAGGGTAAGCTATTCCGGATATATGCGAGGATATGGCAATGTAATTATCTTAAGCCATGATGGGGGATATTCTACAGTATATGGTCATAACTCGGTAAATTTAGTGAAGAAAGGCCAGTATGTGACAAAGGGAAACATAATTGGCAAAGTAGGAAGAACTGGAAATGCTACTGGTCCCCACCTCCATTTTGAAATAAGATTAAACGGCAAGCCGGTTAATCCTCTATCATATTTAAAATGAGTAAATTATTTTTCAAGCTATTAATTTATCTCTAATCAAAATTGAATTCGCATCCATAACACAATAAGAAAGAAAGGAGGAAAATTATTTAAAGAATTAATTGGATATTCGAATTAAAAAAGTATTATAAAGGAGAATAAATATGAAAAGTAAATTGTTTTTAGTTCTATTATTAACAGTAGGATTAGTATTTGTTGTCGTTGGATCAGCTTCCGCAGTAGGAACTATGGTATTTGGTAGTAGTGGAGATGCGGTCAGATTAGATCCCGGAGATGTAACTGACGGAGAATCCATTCAGAGGATGGATAACATATTTGAGGGCTTGGTGGAATTTGGATCAGGTACTACTGAAATAGAACCCTGTTTAGCAACTTCTTGGGAAATATCAGAAGATGGAAAGGAAATTACCTTTCATTTAAGAGAGGGAGTTAAATTTCACGATGGAACCGATTTTAATGCTGATGCGGTAGTCTTTTCCTTTGCCCGGCAGTATGATACTAATCATCCCCATTACCAATATGGTCAGTGGCCTTATTGGGGATGGATGTACGGCGATATAGATAAAGTGGAAAAGATTGATGACTATACAGTGAAAGTTGTCATGAAAAAGATAAATGCTTCTATAATGACCAGCCTCGCTATGTTCACAGTTAATATTGTAAGTCCAACTAATGCAGAAAAATATAAAGAAGACGCCTTCAAAAATCCCTGCGGCACCGGTCCTTTCAAATTTGTCGAATGGGTAAAAGCTGACCATATTACCTTAGAGGCTAATGAAGACTATTGGCGGGAAAGAGCCAAACTCGATAAATTAATCTTTAGGGTAATTCCTGATGGCTCCGCTCGACTTATGGCTTTAGAAGTTGGTGAAGTGCAGGGGATAGAATTTATCAATCCTGCTGATTTTGACAGAATAAGAGCTAACAAAGATTTAGTTCTTATGAGTGAACCAGGAATGAACATCGGATATATGGCTATAAATACGGGATATGGTTATATAGATGCTAATAATAATTATGCCCGTGATGAGGAAGAACCTTTAGTCAAAACTCCAGGATACTATGAGCCCCTTACCAAGAAAAAAGTGAGACAGGCAATTAATATGGCTATTGATAAACAGTCGATAGTGGATAATCTTTATATGGGAACAGCAATTAAGGCTAAGAATGGAATGCCTCCCTTTATGTTAGGGTATAATGATGATATAGTAGATTATCCCTATGATCCAGCAAAAGCTAAAGAACTTTTAGCGGAAGCAGGATATCCGGATGGCTTTGAAGTCACTCTATATGTAATGCCGGTATCCCGACCGTATATGTTCGATCCTCCCAAGATCGGGGAAGCTATTCAGAGTTATTTAGGGGCTGTAGGAATAAAGGTAAACATTTATCAGGTGGATTGGGGAACCTATCTCCAGGAAACTATGGACGGAAACGCTCAGATGTGTCTTTTAGGTTGGACCGGGGATAACGGAGACCCGGACAACTTCTTGAATGTATTATACGGAGCAAATGTCTGTTCAATCGGTACTTCTGGAAACTACGGTTTCTATATGAATTCCACCGCTCAAGCATTACTTACCGAAGCTTTAGCCACTTATGACACCGAAAAGAGAGCAACATATTATAAAAAATTTCAGGAAATGATTCATGAAGATGCTTGTTATGTCTATCTAGCTCATTCTAATCAGAATTTAGCTTTTAGAGCAAATGTAAAGGGTTATGTTCTTCATCCGACTTCTAGAAAATTCTTCTATCCGGTATCAGTAGAATAGAAGAAATTCTCTTGGTTTGAATTTCCGTAAACAGGAAGGGGTGACTGGGTCACCCCTTCCTGGAAGTATGATTTAGAAAATTTAACCTGATTTGAATAATATAAAAATGTGCCTGAGAAGGCATATTTTTTTGGTTTTTTTCTTGCATTATATTGACTAAAAAGTATAATAGTATAAGCATAATTAAAAACAGATAGGAATTAGCAGATGAAGTGGTATATTACCAAAAGATTATTAATGTTAATCCCGGTATTAATAGGGGTTTCCATTCTTTCATTTTCTTTAATTCATTTAGCCCCCGGTGATCCGGCATTAACTATAGCCGGTGAACGTGCCTCTTCTCAAATTATTAATGCCATCAGAGAAAAATACGGGTTAGATAAACCTCTCACTACCCAATATTGGGTCTGGCTCAAACAGGTATTGCGGGGAGATTTGGGTCGTTCTATAGTTTCGAATGAATATGTAATTAAAGAGATATTGGAAAGATTCCCTAATACAATCGAGCTTACTATGTTTGCCATGATTTTTGCTATAACCATCGGTTGTATTGCCGGAATTATCTCTGCCTCCCGTCAGTATTCTGTCTTTGATTATTCCTTTATGGGAATAGCTCTCTTCGGTATATCGATGCCGGTTTTTTGGTTGGGGATTATGTTGATGATGATTTTCGGGGTATATCTGAGGTGGCTGCCAATCAGTGGACGGATAAGTATGATGATATCTTTCCAGCGAATTACCGGTTTTTACCTGTTGGATAGTCTCATTACCGGTAATTTTGCCGCTTTTATAAGTATCCTTCGTTATTTAATCTTGCCTTCTATTGCTCTGTCTACTATACCGATGGCTACTATTGCCCGGGTAACCAGGTCAAGTATGTTAGAAGTATTAAGGCAGGATTTTATCAGAACAGAAAGAGCTAAAGGATTATCAGAGAGAATGGTCATTTATAAACATGCGGTAAGAAATGCTATGATCCCGGTCATTACCGTAATCGGATTAAATTTTGGTTTACTATTGGCCGGCGCAATCTTAACCGAAACTGTCTTTTCTTGGCCGGGAATCGGAAGGTATGTGGTAAACGCAGTATATATGAGAGATTATCCTGTGGTACAGGGATGTGTATTATTTTTTGCTTTAATGTTTGTCATTGTGAATTTAATAACTGATATTGTATATGTTTATATTGACCCAAGAATTCATTACGGATAGGTAAAAAAAAATGGAAAGAACAAGAGAGACTAAAACCCAAGAATTAGTAAGAAGGCTTAAATATAATAAATCAGCAGTCTTTGGTCTGGCAATTGTTGCTATACTAATTTTATGTGCCATTTTTGCTAATTTTATTGCTCCTAATAGCCCTACTCCTTCCCCTCCGGAACTTTTCAAGGCTTTAAAACCGGGATTCTGGAGTGAAGATGGAATAGAAGAAATGCCCTTAGGGGCTGATGGCCTGGGGAGATGTGTTTTAAGTAGAATTCTTTACGGAGCCAGAGTCAGCTTAACTGCCGGTTTTGTAGCCGTGGGTATTGCTATGATTTTAGGAATCACTTTTGGAACTTTGTCTGGTTATTATGGCGGTTGGGTAGATGCAGTAATTATGAGAGTGGTTGATATTATGTTTGCCTTCCCAGCATTGTTACTGGCTATTGTCATTGTAACCGTTCTGGGTCAGGGATTGGATAAGGCAATGATAGCAATAGGCATAGTCTATACCCCTCAAATGGCAAGGATTATCAGAAGCTCGGTACTATACATTAAAGAGATGGAATATATCGAAGTCCAAAAAGCAATCGGGTCGAGCGATGCAAGAATTATCTTTCGCCATGTCCTACCCAATAGCATTGCACCGGTAATTGTCTATGGCACCCTGATGTTAGCTACTGCCATTTTAGACTGTGCAGCTCTTGGCTTTTTAGGATTAGGAGCTCAACCTCCCACTCCGGAATGGGGGGCTATGCTCTCTAAAAGCTATTCCTATATTGTGAGTGGCGCATGGTGGGCAGCAACTTTCCCAGGAATAGCAATATTATTTTCTGTGTTAGGTCTTAATCTATTAGGAGACGGTTTACGAGATATCTTAGACCCCCGGCTTAAAACTTAATGCTGGAACAGGGGACGGTTCTCTGTTCCATCAGGATAAAGAGAGACAAGGTATGAAAACATTACTGGACATAAAAAATTTAAAAACTCATTTTTTTAGCCATGAGGGAACAGTAAAGGCTGTAGATGGAGTCAGTTTTAAAATTAATCAGGGGGAAACTTTAGGACTTGTAGGAGAATCCGGAAGTGGCAAGAGTGTCACTGCCTTGTCGATTATGAGATTGATTCCTCATCCTCCGGGAAGGATTGTGGGGGGAGAAATACACTTCGAGGGCAGAGACCTCTTAAAATTAGAGGATAAAGAAATTAGAAAGATAAGGGGGAAGAAAATATCAATGATCTTCCAAGAGCCCATGACTTCATTGGACCCGGTATTTACCATTGGATATGAAATTGGAGAAGTTATTCAATTGCATCAGGGGTTAAATAAAAAAGAGGCTAGAAAAAAAGCCATAGAGATTTTGAAAATTGTAGGGATACCGGATGTAGAGAAGAGAATAGATAATTACCCTCATGAGTTGTCCGGGGGGATGAGACAGAGAGTGATGATTGCCATGGCTCTATCATGTAATCCCACTTTGCTTATTGCTGATGAACCTACCACTGCCCTTGATGTTACCATTCAAGCTCAGATTTTAAGATTAATTAATGAATTAAAAGGCGAATTTGGAGCATCGGTGATGTTAATAACACATGATCTGGGAGTCATTGCGGAAATGTGTGATAATGTAGCGGTAATGTATGCCGGGCATATTGTAGAATATACAGATATATATACACTTTTTAACAACCCGCTTCATCCTTACACCAAAGGCTTAAGCAAATCAATACCCCGAATGAATATTGATGTAGAACATCTCGATGCCATTCCGGGCATAGTTCCTAATCTCCTTGATTTGCCTTCAGGATGTCCATTTCACCCCAGATGTGATTTCAGTTTTAAAAGATGTGTTGAAGAGATGCCAGAACTGATAGAGATAGAAAATTCTCATCTGGTAAAATGTCATTTAATCAAGGGGAGGATAAGGAGTAAATAGGTAGAATGGAAAAATCGGTAGAAGTTAAAAATCTAAAAAAATGGTTCTGGATAGGAAAATCACCTTTAGATAAAAAAAAGGCAGTCAGGGCTGTAGATGATGTAAGTTTTTATGTGGGAAAGAAAGAAGTTCTTGGTCTGGTGGGAGAATCAGGATGCGGAAAAACTACCTGTGGGAAAACTATACTAAGAATATTAGACCCAACAGAGGGTAAGATCTATTTTAATGGTCAGGAAATAACTCATTTAAGAAAAAAAGAGATGATCACGATTAGAAGAAAGATGATGATTATCTATCAGGACCCCTTTGGTTCCCTCGATCCCAGAATGACCATAGGAGCAACTATTAACGAACCAATGGAAGTACATAAGATTGGTTCTAAAAAAGAACGAGAAGAGAGGGTCATTGAGATTATGGAAAAAGTTGGTCTTCTTCCAGACCAGGTAAACAGATACCCTCACGAATTTAGCGGCGGCCAAAGGCAGAGAATAGGGATTGCCAGAGCTTTAGCAACTGGTCCGGAATTTATTGTTGCCGATGAATGCGTTTCTGCTTTGGATGTTTCCATTCAAGCTCAAATTATTAATTTATTACAGGATTTACAGAAAGAATTCGGATTGACCATTTTATTTGTAGCGCATGATTTAAGCGTAATAAAACATATCTGTGATAGAGTTGCAGTCATGTATTTAGGTAAGATAGTAGAAACTGCCCCAAAAAGAGAATTATTTAATAACCCTAAGCACCCCTATACCCAGGCATTGCTTTCCGCCATACCCATCCCCGATCCTAAATTTAGAAAAAAAGGTCAAATTTTAATGGGTGATGTTCCCAGTCCGGTAAATCCTCCTTCCGGATGCCGATTCCATACCAGATGCACTTATGTAAAAAGTATATGTAGGGAAGAAGAGCCGGCACTAAAATGTTTCGAAAATAATCATTATATAGCCTGCCATCTATTTTCATAAATAATTAGACAAAATTAGAAATTAAATTTTAACTGATTATTCCCATCGATTTCTTTTACAAAGATAAACGACTGTGATTATTTTTCCTTTCCAATTCCTCCAGGATAATAAATCTAATCCTCCTCCCTAAGCTCAAAATCATGATTAGTATAAATTTTAGTGGGGTAGTTAGAGAAAGATTAGAGGAATAAAAAAATACGAAGATAGTGTTTGTATTTTTAGTAAAAAAATGGTATAATATTGAAAAATAAAAAGATGGGAAGTGAGTATTGGGTTTAAAAAAATCCAAAAAATGTTTAAAATAGGTGATAAAGTATCTCATCCTTCATTTGGGGTTGGAGACATTGAAAAGATAGAAGAAAAGAAAATATTGGGGCAAAAAGAAAAATACTATATTCTAAAATTAATGGTAAACGAAATGACTTTAATGGTTCCAATAAATAAAGCTGAAGAAATTGGCTTAAGGTATATTATTGATTCGGAAACTGTACCAGACGTTTTAAACGTGTTAAGCGATAGAATAGACGATGAAATGCAGGAAAATTATAAGCAAAGGATAAGATCTCAAACAGAAATGGTTGATAGTGGAGATATCTTAAAAGTAGCTCAGGTAGTAAAAAACTATACTCATCGAGGTACTGAAGAAAAATTATCTTCCACGGAGCGAGGATTATTCGAGAGAGCTCGCAAGATCTTAGTAGGTGAAATTAGTGTTGCCTGCAATATTGAAAAAAATAAAGCAAAATATATAATTAAAGAAGCGGTTAACAGAGGAGATAGAAGTAGGCAAATAAAAAGTCATTGAAAAAATAAAAATATTATAATATTTTAAAATGAATAAAAGCAAAAGAAGAAAAAGTCTATGGGAAACCATAGACTTTTTCTGTGAATGATTGTAAAGAATTATTTTGATTTGAAAATTTAATCATGGTATATTATAAATAATCAGGTATTCAGAATTCAGGAGTCAGAAGCCAGAAGGGTTGATAATAAATCCCTGCATAATTTATTTTCATCATTTAAAATTATTTTGAATGCTGGATTATGGTTCCTGGCTGATATACTGTTCAAGAGATAATATTAAGTGAATACTAACTACCGATTAGCAAGCGATTATATCTATAGGAAATTAAACAAAAGGGAGAAACATTTATTATGGCCATAATTATTGATGGAAGAAGAATAGCTAAAGAGATTAATGAATCTACAAAGGCAAAGGTGGAAAATTTTATCAATCAATATAAAATAACTCCTAAATTAGCAGTAGTTATTGCAGGAGGAGACCCGGCATCCTTATTTTATGTAAAGATGATTGCTAAATCCTGCGAAAGAGCTGCTATTGACTTTGAAAAACATAGTTTGCCTTCCGAAACTACCGAAGAAGAACTCTTAAAACTCATAGACAATTTGAATAAGAATAAAAAAGTAAGTGGGATTATAGTGCAAGTTCCCCTTCCCAAGCATATAAACCAGGAGCGGATCCAGGAAGCAGTAAATCCTTGTAAAGATGTAGATTGTTTTAACCCTATAAATATGGGAAGACTGGCTTTAGGTAAACCGGAGTTTTTACCTTGCACGCCTTATGCGGTATATGAATTCATGA
>Ga0307378_10012686_pt1 | contig 10732 bp, 9 predicted proteins | sample UN1MG_FD_202238 | JGI IMG/M metagenome (GOLD analysis project Ga0307378, IMG submission 202238) | Soil microbial communities from Risofladan, Vaasa, Finland - UN-1 | ecosystem: Environmental > Terrestrial > Soil > Coastal area > Acid sulfate soil | place: Finland: Risofladan, Vaasa | collected...
CCGCCGTTCTGAGATAGTTTCCAAGAGGGTCCGAAGGCCGGCGAAAGACGCTACACATCGGCCCAAGGATGCGTATAATGGCGGCGTCTTCCGGGTCTACTCCGCCGAAGCAGCCGCTTCGGCTGCGAAGGCCGGATTAAGGAGCACGGTGTGCGGTCCGCCGCTGTGGCACTCGCGATCGTTGGCCTGTTGTTGGCCGCCACGACGCCGGCCTCCGCCAAATGGGTTTGGCGCGACGGTCGCTGGGTCCATGTGGAGGACGCGGCGCCTCCGGCCGAGCCGCAACCGCCCGCCGCCACGACGCCCGCGCCAACCGAGCCGGCGCCCGAACCGCCTCAACCGGCGCCCGAAGCGCCGGAGCCGGAGGCCCCTGCTCCGCCGGCGCCCGCGCCGAGCGAACCGGAGCCGCCGGCGCCCGCGGTGTCGCCCACGTTGCCGGCGCCTGCCGCGCCGATACCGCCTCCTCCAGTCACACCCACGCCCGCGCCGAGCGAACCGGAGCCGCCGGAGACCATAGCCCCGGCGCCGCCTGCGGCAGAACCGGCTCCTACAGCCGAACCGCCCGCGGCAGCGCCGCCAGCCGCGACGAAGCCTTCACCGGCCCCTTCGCGAGGCTCAGGGCAGGCGTCCGCCAAGCGGGGCTGGTTCGCCGCCAGGGGAACCGGCGACGAAAAGGCGCTCTTTGAGAAGGGACGGTCGGAACTGGCCGCGGGCAACTACCGTGCGGCCGCGCGCACCTTGAAGGACCACATCGCCGGATTCCCCGAGTCGGCCAACCGCGAGGAGGCGATGTGGCTTCGCGGGGCGGCCCTCCTGGGCCTGGCGGAACACTACGCCGCGTTCGAACAGTACGAGGCCCTGGTCACTCAGTACGCCGGCAGCCCGCATTACCGCGATGCGCTCATCAAGGAGATGGAGATCGCCGAGGTGTTCCTCCAGGGCACGCACCGAAAGGTCCTGGGCCTGCCCCTGATGATCTCGGCCGAATCGGAGGGGATCGAGATTCTCCGCAAGGTCTACGAGCATCAGCCGACGGGCGATCTGGCCGAGAAGGTCGTCGTGCGGATCGCCGATTACCACTGGGCCAAGAGCGAGTGGTCGGAAGCGGAAGATTACTACGATAAGTACTGCAAGGAGTTCCCGAACGGCCCGGCGGCGCGGCACGCGGAACTCGAGCGCGCCAAATGCACTATCGAAAGATGCCGCGGTCCGCGGTATGATACGGCCAGCCTCCAGTTGGCCTACGACCGGCTGGTGGGGTTCCAGCGGAAGTTTCCGGAGGAGGCCGAGCAACAGTCGGTCGGTACGCTGATTGAGCGGGTGCGCGACATGCAGGCCGAGGGGCTCTATCGGACGGCCGAGCATTACGCCCGGGCGGGCCAGCCCCTGGCGGCGGCCTATTATGCCGAACGGTTGCAGGCGCGGTTTCCGAACAGCACGTGGACCCGGTTGGCCGGGAAGTACCTGGCCGGCCCCCTTGAGAAACAGGAGCCCAAGCCGTGACGAACGCTCGACGAGGACTAGGCGCGGCGGCCGTGGCCGTCCTGGCTGCGGCGGCGGTCATCGGGTGCGGCTACACGACGCAGCCGCTGCACCGGACCGATGTCAAGACGGTGGCGGTGTCCATCTTCGCCTCCAAGGAGTTCCGGAGGAACCTCGAGTTCGACCTGACGGGGAAACTGGCCCGCCTCATCCCGGTCCGGACTCCTTACACGGTGGTGCACGACCCGAAGCGGGCCGACACGGAACTGCGCGGCGAAGTGATCCGCCTCGACGCCCCCGTCATGACCAGGGACACCGACACCAATACGCCGCAGGATGCCGAGGTCACGGTAACCTGCTGGTTCGAGTGGAAGGACCTGAGGACGGGCCAGGTCCTGGCCCGGCGCGATTCGATCAGCGCCTCGGGGATCGCGGCGGCGGCCATCGGTGAGAACCTCAACTCGGCGACCGACACCGCGATGGTCCGACTGGCCGAGAAAATCGTCGAAGCCATGGAAAGCGACTGGTGAGGACGACGGCCGGGAAGCGTACAATAGGGGACGGCGGCAGCCGCCGGCGCGGCGTCCTGCCGCCGCTTGGACGTGTGAAGCCGATTCCTGAGGTTGCGGCATGAGTCAAGGCGATTTCGACGACCGGCAAGGCGGCGAAGAGGGTCGCCCGCAGGGTCCGCGGTTCCGCGGCCTCCTGGGATGGATCCTCGTCGGCGGGCTGGTGATCCTGGTCATCTGGGCGATCGGCCGCCGCTTCGAGAGCGGGCGGGAGTTCTCGCGCGAACAGTTGATGGAACTCTTCGCCAAGCCCGACGCCGTCAGCAGCCTCTATGTCCGCGGCGACGTCCTGTATGGGAAGATCAAGAAGGACTACCTGAACCAGTTCGGATCGCCCGGCGCGAGTCCCGACTTCACGGTCCATCTCCAGGTCGAGGAAGTCGCGCCAATGATCGCCCGGATCACCGACAACAAGGAACTCCTCAAGGTCTTCCGCAACGACCCGGAGAAGAACCAGAGTTACGTCCCCGAGGACTCGTTCTTCTGGCAGACGACGCTGGCGTGGCTGCTGCCGTCGCTGCTGATCTTCGGCGTCATCTGGTTCTTCGTGTTGCGTCAGATGCGGACCGCGTCGGGGCCCGGCGGCATCCTCAGTTTCGGACGAAGCCGCGCCCGGCTCGTCAAGAAGGAACGCGTCAAGGTCACGTTCGACGACGTGGCCGGCATTGACGACGCCAAGGAAGAGGTCCGCGAGATCGTCGAGTTCCTGAAACACCCCGAGCGGTTCCAGGTCCTCGGCGGCCGCATCCCGCGCGGCGTCATGCTGGTCGGCCCTCCGGGCACCGGCAAGACGCTCCTCGCCAAGGCGATCGCCGGCGAGGCGAACGTCCCGTTCTTCTCGATCAGCGGCTCGGACTTCGTCGAGATGTTCGTCGGCGTCGGCGCCAGCCGCGTCCGCGACCTTTTCCGCATGGCCAAGGAGTCCAGCCCCTGCATCGTCTTCCTGGACGAGATCGACGCCGTGGGCCGGCGGCGGACCCACGAGGTCCCCGGCGGCGGCCAGGAAACCAGTCAGACCCTCAACGCCATCCTCGTCGAGATGGACGGCTTCGAGACCAACGAGCAGGTCATCGTCGTCGGCGCGACGAACCGGCCCGACGTGCTCGACCCGGCCCTGCGGCGTCCGGGCCGATTCGACCGCGAGGTCGTCGTCCACCTGCCGGACATCAACGAGCGCGAGGCCATCCTCAAGGTCCACGCCAAGAAGATCAAACTGGCCCCGGCGGTGGAGATGGGCGTCATCGCGCGCGGCACGCCCGGGTTCAGCGGGGCCGACCTGGCGGCCGTCATCAACGAGGCGGCCATCCGCGCCACCCTCCTCGGCAAGACCGCCGTCGAACAGGCGGACCTCGAGGAAGCCCGCGACAAGACCCGCTGGGGCCGCGCCCGACGCAGCCGCGCCATGGACGAGCACGACCGACGCCTCAGCGCCTATCACGAGGCCGGCCACGTCCTGGCGTCCCTTCTCCTGGAGCCCGACGTCGAGCCGCTCCACAAGGTCAGCATCATTCCGCGCGGCGCCATACTGGGCGCCACGATGTTCCTGCCCGAGAAGGACAAGTACACCGTGGGGCGGCGTCAGTGCCTCGGGCAGATCAAGGTGGCGTTCGCCGGCCGCGTCGCCGAGGAACTTTTCTTCGGCGACATCACGTCCGGCGCCTCCAACGACATCCGCCAGGCCACCCAACTGGCCCGCCGCATGGTCTGCGACTGGGGCATGAGCGACCGCCTCGGCCCGATCCGGTACGGCGCCAACGAGGAGACGACCCTCTGGGGTGCGGAGTACCTCGGGCCCAAAGAACACAGCGACGAGACCGCCCACGAGATTGACGAGGAGGTCGAGCGGATCATCCACGTCTCCTACGAGGAGGCCAAGGGCCTCCTGGAGAGCAACCGCGAGGCGCTTCAGCGGATCGCCGAGGCCCTGCTGAAGCGCGAGGTCATGTCCGCCGACGAAGTGCGCCGCGAGATCGCGGACATCCCGCTCCAGAAGCCCGCGGCCGCGGCCGGGACCGGCGCGATTCCGCCGTCCTGACACCGCGAGGAACGCGACACGTGCTCCATGTCAGGCTGAACGCTCGGGTCATCGCGTCCACTCCCACGGCGCCTGTCCTCGACGAGATGCGCCGCACGGGCGCCACCGAGCCGGGCCTCGCGCGGATGATGACGAAGGCGGAAGCCCTCGCCCTCGCGATGGAGCACATCGAGCGACGCCAGGCCAACCTTCTCAAGCAGGAGATGCTGGCCGCCGGCGGCGACGCCGCCGTCCATCACGGCGTCTGCTCCGAAGCGGTGGACGAGACGCGGGTGGTCCTGGTGGGCACGCGCCGGCAGTTCACGGCCCTCGTGGCCCGGCTGGCGGAAGAACCGCTGGACCTCCCGGCCGTGGGCGAGGTCATCCGCCGCGCGCTCGAGGCCTACGGGCGGCGACGCTTCGAGATTCCGATGGGGCCGCACCGCCTCGTCGTGGGGCCGAAGCCCGCCCTGATGGGCATCGTCAACGTCACGCCCGACAGTTTCAGCCGCGACGGCCTGGCCGGGGACCCGGAGGCGGCCGTCGCCCTGGGCCTCAGGATGGCCGAGGCCGGGGCCGACCTCCTCGATATCGGCGGCGAGTCCACGCGGCCAGGAAGCGACCCGGTCAGCGAAGACGAGGAAAGGCGGCGCGTCCTCCCGGTCGTCGAGGGGCTGGCCCGCCGGGGGCGGACACCGATCAGCATTGACACGCGCCGGGCTCGTGTGGCCCGCGAGGCCCTGGCGGCCGGCGCCTGCCTTGTCAACGACGTGACGGCGCTCGGCGGCGACCCCGCGATGGCCGCCACCGTCGCCAAGAGCGGCGCGGGGCTGGTCCTGATGCACATGCAGGGCGAACCGAAAACCATGCAGGACCGGCCGGTTTATGATAACCTGATGGCCGACATCTGCCGGTTCCTGCGCCAGAGCATGGCCCTGGCCGCCGAGGCCGGCGTGCCGGAAGAAAGAATCCTGGTTGACCCGGGCATCGGTTTCGGCAAGACTTTAGCGGACAACCTCCAGGTCCTGGCGCGGCTGGGCCAGTTGCGGACGCTCGGCCGGCCGATCCTGGTGGGTCCGAGCCGCAAGCGATTTCTAGGCGACCTCACGGGCGTCCGGACGCCCGCCGACCGGACCTACGGGACGGCGGCGGCCTGCGCCCTGGCGGTGGCGGCGGGGGCGCTCGTGCTGCGCGTCCACGATGTGCCCGAGATGCGGCAGGCCCTGGCCGTGGCCGGGGCGATGGCGGAGGCGGGCCTGCCCGCCGTAGCCCTACGGCAGGCGGAGGCCGGCGAGACGATCGCATGAACGACGTGTGGAACTACCTGGAACGACTCTGGCAAACCTTCACGCTGAAGGACGCGCTGGAGATCGCCCTGATTGCGGGGCTGGTGTACCTGGCCTACCGCAGCCTGCGCGGGACGCGCGGCGCCCGCGTCGTCCGCGGATTCATCGTGGTGCTCGTGACCAGTTTCGTTCTGCTGCGAATCCTGACGGAATACCTCCACATGGACCGCCTGAAGGCGCTGTACGGCCAGGTGGTGCCGTGGATCCTGGTGATGGCGATCATCCTGTTCCAGCCGGAACTGAGGCGGAGCCTGATGCGCGCCGGCGAGAACCCGCTCCTTCGGTTTTTCCTGCGGCACGGGGCCTCGGCCTTCGTGGACCGGATCGTCCGGGCGGCGACGACCTTGAGCCGCAATCGCGTCGGGGCCATCATCGCCGTCGAACGCGACAGCAGCCTGGCCGCACTGGCCGAAGGCGGCATCGTCATGGACGCCGAGTTGACGAGTGACCTCCTGACGACGATCTTCTGGCCGGGGTCGCCGCTGCACGACATGGGCGTCGTCATCCGCGGCGGCCGGATCGCCGCCGCCGGCTGCGAGTTCCCCCTGTCGCACCAGTCCGTCCTGGACCCGCACCTGGGGACGCGACACCGCGCGGCGGTGGGCCTCACGGAGGAATCCGACGCCGTCGCCATCGTCGTCAGCGAGGAGACCGGCACCATCTCGCTGGCGGAGGGAGGACGCTTGGAAATGCCCCTCACGCCCGACCAGTTGCGCAAACGCCTGATGACCCTGCTGCGGGCCACCGAGACGCCGCTGGCGGAACACTCGCTGGCGGCGGCCGAGTCGCAGGAGCCCCAGGAACCCGAAACCAACGACCCGCCCGGGCCGAAACCCTCATGAACGAACGACTCCGAACCATCCTGGCCGTCGCGGTCCTGACCGGAGCGATCTGGGTCTGGGCGGACATCGAACAGACCGCCCCGCCCAGCGAGGCCCAGGTCCCCGTCAAGGTCACCGTGCCGCCCGACTACGTCGTCCTCGGCGTGGCCCCGAAGGAGTTGACCGTGAGGTTCTCAGGTCCCAAGGGGGAGGTCCAGAATCTGACGGCCTCGCCGGAAGAGATGGTGTGCCACCTGGTACTCAAGGAATCCGATCTGACGAAGGACAGGCTGGTGCTCCACGCGCGGGACGGGTTCCGCCACTGGCCCGCCCGGGTGGTCGTCACCGACGTCCGAGGCGAACACGACGGCGCCGCGGACGGCGACGTCGTCGTCCGCGTCAGCCGCCTCGTGAACATCAAGGTCCGGGTCGAACCGCGGATCACCGGGGCGGTCGCCAGTGCGGCGACGGTCCAGCCGGCCGAAGTGACGGCGCGCGTCGCCGAGTCGGACCTGAAGGCGCTTCCGGAGGCCCGGCGCGTGGCGGTCGCTCTGCTGGCCGTGAGTTCCATCCCGTCCAACCCGCAGGTCGAGCGCGACGTCGCGCTGGAGCCGCGGCTCGGAGGGACCGGCGGCATCGAGGCGACGTTCGACCCGCCGATCGTCAAGGTGACGGCGCGGCTGGAGTCGGCGTTCGTCACGAAGTCGCTGGGGCGGTTCCCGATCCTGATCGCCGCACCCCCCGAGATGCTGAACCGGTACCGCATCGTCTTCCAGCCGGGGGCCGAACGCTACGTCGAACTGGAGGTCCAGGGGCCTGCGCCGGACATCGAGCACCTCAACCCCCAGGACATCCGTGTGCAACTGGTCCTGACGGCCGACGACAAACCGGACCCGGATTCGTGGCTTCCGGGAAAGCCCGTCGTGGTGGGCCTCGCGCCCGGCGTCAAACTCGTGAAGCCCCTTCCGACGATCAACTTCAATCTCGAAAAGCTGAGCGAGAAGCCGCCGGCACCTTAAGGAGGCATTCGTGGCAGAGGTCGCCCGGAGCGACACCGGAGGTCTTGACGAGTGGGCCGAGGAGGCCGAGGCGATCGGCCGTCGGGCCCGTGCGGCCGGCCGCGCGCTCGCCGCCTCCGGCACCAGCGCCAAGAACGCCGCACTCAAAGCCATGGCCGAGGGCCTGCGCGCGGCCGCCGACCGGGTCCTCAAGGAGAATGCCGCGGACCTGTCCGCCGGGCGCGAGGCCCGTCTCTCGGCCGCCCTGCTCGACCGGCTGACCCTCACGCCCGACCGGCTGGAGAAGATGGCCCGGAGCCTGGAGGAGATCATCGAACTCCCCGACCCGGTCGGCGAGACCATCGAAGGGTACGTCCGGCCCAACGGACTCGAAATCCGCCGCGTGCGCGTCCCGCTGGGCGCCATCCTGGTCATCTACGAGTCGCGGCCGAACGTGACGAGCGACGTGGCCGGGCTGGCCCTGAAGAGCGGCAACGCCGTGATCCTGCGCGGCGGCAAAGAGGCGCTGCGGTCCAACCTGGCGATCCACAAGGTCCTCGCGGAGGCCGCCGCCGGCCAGGGCCTCCCGGCCGACGCCGTCCAGATGATCGAAAATCCCGACCGCGATTTCCTGAGCGCGCTCCTGCGCCAGGACCGGACCATTGACGTGGTCATCCCTCGCGGCGGCGAGGCGCTCATCCGCGCCGTCGCCCAGCAGTCCACCATCCCCATCATCAAACATTACAAGGGCGTCTGCCACGTCTACGTGGATGAACTGGGGGACCTCGACATGGCCGAGGCGATCTGCTTCAACGCGAAGGTCCAGCGCGCCGCCACCTGCAACGCCATGGAGACGATGCTCGTCCATAAGAACGTGGCGGCCCGGTTCCTGCCGCGCATCTGCCGGCGACTGGCGGAGGCGGGCGTGGAACTGCGCGGCGACGAGCGGACCCGGCGCCTCTGGCCCGCCGCCAAGCCCGCCACCGAGGCCGACTGGTACGCCGAGTACCTGGACCTGGTCCTCGCGATCCGCGTCGTGGACGACATCCAGGAAGCCATTGACCACATCGCCCAGTACGGATCGAATCATACCGATGCGATCATCTCGGAAGACATCCGGCGCGTGCAGCAGTTCGTCCGCGACGTGGATTCCTCGAGCGTCATGGTGAACACGTCCACGCGGTTTTCGGACGGCGGCGAGTACGGCCTCGGGGCCGAGGTCGGCATCTCGACCGACAAACTCCACGCCCGCGGGCCGATGGGCCTGAGGGACCTGACGACCTACAAGTGGGTGGTCTACGGCAGCGGCCAGTTGAGGACGTAGCCGGACGGAACGCTAGCGCCCGCCGCCATGACCGCCATGATCTTCCCGGCCCAGGTCATTGGGCACCAGGCCTTTCTTCACCTTGTACAGGTGATCGGCCGCGTCGCGCGTTCTGTCAAGGCTCTTCTGGCGGACCTCGGGCGGGTCGTTCGGATCATAGGGAAAGTAAACGCCCAGAAGCGTCCCGAGGGCGGTCACCTCGCTTCGTGTGGCCGCAAGGTCCGTCTCGGCGCCCGCCGCCTCGACCAGCAGGGGGACGTCGTCCATCGTTCCCTGAGACGCCAAGCCCATGGCCGCCTCGGCCCGCACTTCCGGGGCCGGGTCGTTGCGGACCACCTGACGGAACGTCTCGGCCGCCTCGGCCGTCGGGCGCTGCGCGAGGGCCGTGATGGCCAACCGGCGGAGCGCCGCCCGCTCCTCTTTCGTGGCGACTTCCGTCAGGACTTCCACCGCCCGGCCGGAAGACATGCGTCCGAGCGCCACGATAGCCTCGGAGGCCGTGGCGGCGTCCTCGTGCCTCGCGACCGACGCCACGCTCTCGGCCGCGGCGTCGCCGCCCCTGGCCGCCAGCGCGCGGATGGCTCGCACGCGAGCCTGGGGATCCGACGACGCCAAGTCCTTGGCCGGTTCGGAACAGCCCGCCAGGACCAGAAGTCCGAGGAAACCCAGAAGCATATCGCGGCTACGCATAGGGCCTCCGCCTCACCGGGCTCCGTACCGCCACATGGGATTGTTGTACATCAGGTCTTCCGGTCCGAGGGACTCGATGTGCCCGTCACAGAAGAGGACGTTGGCCTTGCCGAAATGCCGCAGGGCCTGGACCTCCTGCCACGTGTAATCCTCGAGGCCCTCCGGCGGCGTCCAACCCGCAGGTGGCGCCGGCGAGATGAAGATCCGCGTCCAGTAAGCCCTGTCCCCCCCGCCGACGATGATGTCGGTGTAGTCGGCTATCGTCCTCGGATAGTCGAGGATGAAAAACAGTTTCGGGTCGGGGATCGCTACGATGTGCTTGTCCTTGTCGAGGCAGGCGCCGCGCGAGAGGCCGTAGTTGGTCGCCCCGAGGACGCCCGTGTTGGAGAACCAGGCGGTCCAGGCGTTCGACATGGGCGTCAGCGTGCCGTTATTCATGGCCTCCCTATAGAGGTTGATGGTCTCGCCAACGTGGCCCTCGCCGAACGGAACACGGTAGAACCTCTGGCCGCCCCAGATCGGCTTGTGATTCACCCTCATGTCGGACAAGTACTGGTTGCTGTTGATGTCGGCGGTTTGGATGGTTATCTCGTACGGCTTCCCGTTCCGGTACGTTACGGTAAAGAGGTAGTCCGTGTCGTAGCAAGAGCCCGTAACGAAGACTCCATTGGGATACGGAAACGCGTAGGCGCCGTCCATGTTCGCGCCAATCAGCACTGAGCCCATAGAAGGGTCTGGAACAGTACCGAGTGATGGCTCTGTGGGTTCGCCGAGCTCATTCAATTTCACATTGGTGGGCCAATACCCAAAGCCGGTCCAGTAGGGGCTGGCGGTCAGGGGGATCTCGTACAACAGGGCGCCGGCTGTCGTCAACACGCCGATAGTCACGTCCTTCAATTCAATCGTGGTGCCCGGGAACGTGCCTTCCGCGAACGGGTCGCTCTCCGTGGGCAAGGAACCGTCTCCCGAGCTGCCGCTCTCCCCCTTGTAGACCTTCGGGCAGGACGGGCACTTCAGCGCGGCCGGGCGGTTCTCCAGGTACGGTAGAATGGAACCCGCCCATCCACCGGCCAGAACCGTCGAAAGCGTCTCACGGTCCGCCGACCACACGCCTTGCGCCTTATAGAGCGTTGCCAGGTTGGTCTTGCACTGGGTCATCTCGGCCATCTGCCAGGCCGAGGCGAGCGACGGCATCAGTAGCGCGATCAGGATGGCGATGATTAGGATAACCACCAGCAGTTCCACAAGCGTGAACGCTCGGAAAAGAAGGCGGTCCATGGCCAGACTCCTTTCATGCCACCCAACGCTTGCCTTTGGCGCTCAGGCGGCTACGCCTGACGGTTCGTTTCACGCCCGCACTGTTACCGCAGGGCAATTTATTGTACGGAAACACCAAGTGTCCCGCAACGGAAAATATTATCAACAGATGTCGGAAATGCTGTCTGCGGCGGTCCTGGGCCGTCGAATCGCAACTCCACTCCGAACAAC
>Ga0307378_10012688_pt1 | contig 10730 bp, 12 predicted proteins | sample UN1MG_FD_202238 | JGI IMG/M metagenome (GOLD analysis project Ga0307378, IMG submission 202238) | Soil microbial communities from Risofladan, Vaasa, Finland - UN-1 | ecosystem: Environmental > Terrestrial > Soil > Coastal area > Acid sulfate soil | place: Finland: Risofladan, Vaasa | collected...
CTCGATGAGCTGTGCCAAAGGCATCATTCACAAAAATATCAGCTAAATTGGATAATTTTTTAGAAAATTCGTAATCATTTTTTTCCTCTTCCGGATGAAATCTTAAATTTTCCAATAAGACAACTTCACCCTTTTGCATACTTGAAACAATCTTTTCTACTTCTTCTCCGATACAATCATTAAGTTTTTTAACTTCCTGTTTTAATAATTCGCTCAATCTTTTGGCCACCGGGTCTAATCTTAATTTCTCAACCACTTTCCCTTTGGGACGACCCAAATGGCTCATCAAAACTACTTTCGCCTGATGAGACGTTAAATATTTAATAGTGAAAAGGGCTGCTTTTATTCTCGTATCATCAGTAATCTCTAATTTCTCGTTTAGAGGAACATTAAAATCAACTCTTACCAGAACTCTTTTACTTTCTAATTGATTTTTATTCAAATCTTTAATAGTCTTTTTTTGCATCTTGTACAACCTCCAATACTCTAAATTAATAGTTAATGCTTAATATTATATTTCTTAATTCGGTTAACTATAGCTATTTATTTATTATACAACTAAACAATCCACTAATCAAAGAAAGGAATTTACCAGATTTTACTTTTCAAAAATATACTAAAAGGTCCTCCCTTGGCAGGTCTTTTTAGTTAAAAATTGTTGCTAAAAGAGCGACGACCAGAATAGCAGGTAATAGATTTCCTATCTTAATCTTCCTTATCTCTAATAATCCAAAGCCTATCCCTAATATTAAAATTCCTCCCACTGCAGTCATCTCGTTTATTATCTCAGGAGAAAGGAAGTCTTTAATTAATCGTGCTAGTAGAGTAATTCCTCCTTGATATAAAAAAACCGGAATTACTGAAAATAATACTCCTATCCCCATGGCAGCAGTAAAGGCAAGAGAAGTAACTCCATCCATCAATGATTTAGTATACAGTATATCCGGATTACCGCTTAATCCTTCTTTTAGGGCACCCATTATTGCCATAGATCCTACACAATATAACAAGCTGGCAGTTACAAATCCCTCTACAAATCTTTCTGAGCTATCATTGCTTTTAAATTTTAGCTTAACTCTTTCTCCAAATATTTCCAGACCTTCTTCAATGCCTATTATCTCCCCGATCACTCCACCAATGACCAGGGAAAAGATTACCAATAAAATATTGTTCGTTTTGAGAGCCATCTGTGCTCCAATTAATAAGGAAGCTAACCCCAAGGATTGCATTATAATTTTTCCAATCTTTTCAGGAAATTTACTCTTTAAAATAAATCCCACTGAGCACCCTAAAAAAATGGCAATTACATTTACTATGGTTCCTTTCATTAATGTTTGTTCCCTTTAAATAATTTAATATTCTAATTAAACCTTTGTTTATTATACTCTAAAATATAATAAATGGGAATATTTTTGAAAAACGTATCTTTTAGTCTTATTTTAAATAAAAATGAAAACATGTTATACTTTGGTTTATGGGTATCGATTTTTAAGTTACGAGTTGCAAGTCTCAAGTTTGAAGAAGTTGGTGTATGCTGCAAAATTCGTATCACGTGTACAGTATCTCGTAGGACAGGGTATAGCGTTTAGCCTAGAGCGGATAGAAAAACAGTGATAAGTAATGAGTAATTAGTGACAAATTACGGGTTACAAGTTTCAAGTTTATAAAAAGCTCAAACATGTAGGGCTGTATTGTTATAAGCTCTTTCGATGAACCGAAAACTAATTTTTCTTTTCTAAAAACTATGAACTAAGAACTAAAAAACGTGAACTCGTTATTTTTATCTTATATCTTGTATTTAAAACTAACGACTATTCACGATTCACTAACGACTAATTTGACCGGAAGGCTGGTGGACTGGCAAATTAAGTTAATTGGTCAATCGGCAAATCGGGGAATTGATAAATTACAATTCAAGGAGTAAATGATTTTTTGGATGAATTAATTTTAGATAAAAAAAGATTTCTTAAAGGAATGAGTATATCAATAGTTATCGGCGCTATAACTGCCTTAATTATTATTTTAATTACTACTAACCAGGATACCTGGATAAGTTTATCTTATGTTAACAAAAAATACCTCTTCTTAGCTTTTGTTCTCATGCTATTTGCTGCAGTGATAGATGCTCTCAGAATAAAAATGACCATAGAAGCAGTCAATGAAAATATTACTTTTACCGAAGCCCTAAAAGTATACTATATTAGTAACTTTGCCGGTGGTATAACCCCTTTCTTCTCTGGTACCCTACCCGCTCAAATATATCTATTTAATAAAAATATAGAAAATAAAATGACCTTGGGTAAAGCTTCCATGGTTGCCACCATTATGCCTCTGATTAAGACTTTGGTTTTTTCTATTTTTGCTCCTATTATCTTTTTCGGCTTTAAAAGAACAATAAATAATTACACCATTCTTTCTGCAATCCTGATCAATGGCGCTATCTTAATTTCTCTTTTTTTGCTCTTTTTATTTATCTTGGCAGTAAAATACCCAGAAAAAATGTTAGGAATAATCTCTACAATTCAACATCTACCCTCTATCTCGAAATTTTTAAGAAAAGAACAAATATCACACTTACTCGATAGAGTAATCCTGGAAATCAAAGAATTTCATAAAAGTTTTTTTCTACTAAAAGAAAATTGGATTAAACTACTATTATCTACCCTCTATACGATTATCTTTTGGGGCACTTTTTTCCTGACGGCCCCTCTGCTTCTTTGGGGATTTAACCTACGCTTTAATTTCTTCCACGTATTAGTAATGCAAGTTATATTCTATTTTGTTTTACCTTTTATGCCCACTCCAGGAGGTAGCGGGACAGCAGAAGCAGGTTTTGCCTCATTATTTTCTTTCTTTGTCCCTCTTCATCTTTTGGGCCTTTTTGTAGGGACCTGGAGATTTATAGTCTTTTATTTTAATTTGTGTATCGGAGCTATAGTCCTTTTGATAGAAATTAAAAGGATAAAAAATAAGAAAAAACAACAAAAAGTAGACAAGAAATAATTATATTTCTTCTTCTTTTATTTTCCTCTTGGTTTTAGCTCTAACGCCTCCAAAAGATTTAAAAATTTGATCGATTCCCAGGGCAATTATTAATATTGGCCAATATTTCCAGATATTTTCTGATACCTCAAAACCAATAAAATATTTAGCTAAAAAAATGGTTCCTATTGCTATTAATATTACCCCAAAAAAAATGGATTTATTTTGCCAGATTTCTTTAATTCCCCAAATAAGTAAAATTACTGGCCACAGATTCCATACTCTTCCCCATATTTCCAAATCAGTAAAATTTTCAACTATAAATATGATACCAACAGCTAATATTATTAATCCGAAAATCCAATTTCCTTTACCTTTTTCACTCGTACCCATTACCTTTCCTCCTTTAATATTTTCTTTCTTTTTAATAAGCGAATTTTCTTTGCTTCCTGCCAAATATATTCTAGGTCATAAAAATCCCTTTTCTCTTTAGAAAATATATGAACTATCACATCACTGTAATCCAATAATATCCATCCTGTTTCAGGTTTGCCTTCATAATGCAATAATCTAATTTTATTCTCTTTTAATTTCCTCATAATAAAATTACTTATTGCCTTTAATTGAGGTTCCGAATCACCACTGGTAATTACAAAATAATCAGCAATTAGAGTCAACTTGCCTAGGTTCAATATTACTATATCTTTTGCTTTTTTATCTTCAGCAGCAGCTGCAGCCATTTTTGCAACAGCTAATGAATTTTTATTCAAAAACATCACCTCTCTTTAATTAGTCGTTAGTCGTTAGTGAATAGTTGTTAGTATTAAATACAAGTTTTCAGTTAATGGATTTTGGTTGTCAGTTATTAATTTACCATGTACTCTATTATAGCAAACTTCGAATTTGGTTTAGGAGCTAAATTTATTAAGCCCGTAGGGGTCGAATAAATTCAACCCCTACATGAAAAATAATACTCAGTATAAAAAAATTTTAAGTTTTGAATTATGGTTTTTCGCTTTTCTACTAAACATTATACACTAAAAACGATATATTTATTTAGTCGTCAATTAACTAATAGACTGGCGAGACGCCTATCCTACTAACGACTATTCACTATAGACTAACGACTAATCTGTCATATCCTTCCCCAATATTATAACTAAATCTAAATTAGCCTGGTCTTGGTATTCTTTAGCAATCTCAAAATCTTTAAACAATTCTTTAAATTGATTATCTAAATTTACTTCTTTTGAATAAACTATTATTTTAGTTTGTTCATAATTAAAATTATCGGCATTACCAATATTTACGATTTCAAATCCCTGCAATTCTAAATCTTTGGCTATTTTATGGGCAATACCCGCCATAGCATTTCCATTTAAAACTTCGACTTTCATCCCACTATTTTTACTATAGATCAGTGATTTCACTCTTTGCTGTACTTCTTCCACGTTTGGTTCTAAATAACTGATTCCCTCAATATAAACTGGTTTGCTCTGAACGGTTTCAACCCTAAACTTTTCTTGGTTTACACCTCTGAACAAATTAGCTAAGGCAATAGCATCTTGTGCTTCTATGTTAGTCTCCATATATTCTTTCATCCCTTCGGATATCTGCGGAATTTTAGTTATAGAATCAAAGTTTATCATTTTTTTTATTACAGCTAAGGCTAATTTTTGTTGCCTTTTTATTCGGCCTAAATCTCCCAATTTATCGTATCTGAATCTTATGTATTGCAAGGCTTTTCCCCCATCCAATATTTGCTTTCCCGGGTAAAGATTTATTTCCACTCCTCCTGCTTTATCCACATAATGCATCTCTTTTTCTACATCAATCTCTACTCCACCTAACTCATCGATAATATAAACAAATCCGATAAAATCTACCACTGCATAAAAATGAATCGGTACATCTAAAAAGGAACTGACAGTTTTAGATATCAATCTTTCTCCTCCAAAGGCATAGGCATGATTTATTTTGTCCATTCCTCTTTCTGGAATTTCTACCCTGGTATCTCTGGGAATGGACAGGATAAGGACATCTTTAGTCTTAGGAGAAATGCTTAAAAAAACAATAGTATCCGCACGTCCTTGGTTTTCAATCTCGTCACAACCTATAATTAAGATATTCACTCGATTGTAAGACATTATGTCAGAGCTGAAGGGAAATATCCCAAAATATTCTAATAAAAAAAATAGGGCAGTCAATAATAGGACAGAAAACATAATCAAGATTACTTTCTTTTCTTTTTTCTTTTTTAACCCTCTTTTTTTATTCCTTCTTATGCTTTCCCCTAGATTATTTTCATCCATTAAACAAAAACCACCTTGCTTAGGATATTGTTCCTGGCTTCAATAGAAATTGGATGAATTAATAAATTTTTACTTATCAGATAGAGTAATCCTTTATCCAGGGCCATTAAGGCTGCTCTATCTAAATCTATTTCTGCCATTTTTCTTACTTCTTCCACTCCATTCATATTCCTTAAAGGCTCAATCTTATCACTTAGGTAAATGATCTTATCTAAAAGGGACATTTGAGCTGCACCGGTACTGTGCGTTTTTATTGCTTTTAAAATAACAGGATCTTGAATGTTAAATTCCTTTTTTGCAATAACTACCCCTACCAAAGGGTGTAATAATTTAGGAATTTTTTGAACAATTTCATCAAGTTTGATATTATATTCTAAAACGATCTTTTCCAAAATTTTATAATCTAAATCTTTGGCGCAATCATGTAATAATCCGGCAACTTCGGCTTTATCTGCATCATAATCATATTTTATAGCTAAATTGCGGGCAATTTTAGAAGTATTAACCGAGTGTTCTAATCTCTCTTCACCCAACATCTCTTTTAATTTTAATTTTATTAAATCGATATCCACTCTCATCTCCTATCTCTTGTCTTAAGAGGCTCCTGGTATAAAATGTAACATTTTGTGCCAGACAATAAATGTTACATTTTACGATATAACCCTTTTTTGTCGATATATTCTTCCACTTCTTGGGGGAGTAAATATTTTATGCTTTTCCCCTCACTCACTATTCTTCTGATATCAGTAGAAGATATAGATAAGGCGGGAATTTCCATAATTTTAATAATTTTTTTAAATTTCTCGTCTAATTTATTCAAATCATATCCTGGTCGGGTTGCAGCCACAAACTGACAAAGTTTAATTAATTTTTCACTTTTATACCAGGAATCTACCTCTAAAAAAGCATCGGCTCCAGTAATAAAAAATATTTTTACACCGTGGTTATATTTTTTAAAAAATTCTTTGACAGTGTCTATAGAATAAGAAGGTCCCGGTCTATTGATTTCAACTTTGGATACCTCAAAAAATTGGTTATTGCCGGTAGCCAGGACTGTCATTAAATATCTATCTTTGGGGGCAGATATATCATTTTCTCTTTTGTGAGCAGGTTGGCGACAGGGTACAAATATTACTTTATCTAATTTAAATTCAATCCTTGCTTCTTCAGCTGTAAATAAATGTCCATAATGTATGGGGTCAAATACTCCACCCATTATTCCTATACGTTTGATCCTTGCTTTTTCCTTTAAAATGATTCTTCCTCCCTCTTTTAGTCGTTAGTGAATAGTCGTTAGCTTTAAATACAAGTTTTTAGTTATTGGTTATCAGTTTTTATAATATGAGTGTATTAAGTTTTTTGTCATTGCGAGGACATTTCTGTTTTTTCATTCTGACTTCTGAATTCTGTTTTCTAAATTCTATTCTCTTTGCGAGGTACAGATTAGGCTTCTCATTTCTTTATTATATACTAATTTGGCTTTTAGCCTCTCTTTTATTCACGAGATACGAGATACTAAATACGTGTTACGAATTTAGCACACACCCCTACTTCAAAATTTTAATTCTTGTTCTGTCTTTCTTCACTATATACTATAGACTCGATACTCGATACTAATCACCTTTCTCCTCTGGTATACTTTCTTCAACTTTTGTTTCTATGTCACTCTGTTCGGGTTCATTCTCTTTTTCGCCCTCTACTTCTCCATTGAAAACTGTAAAAATGATATCCTTCTCCGAATAACTCCAGTTCTCTATTTTATCTCCATCTTTAAAGTTAACTTCTATTCGAGAAGGATAGCCAAAACCAAAATACCCTTTTCTTTCTAATGCCTGTTTATAGGGGAGGGATTTTGCTTGCTCCAGCTGAAGCCACAATTTATCTTCTCTATCTTTCAACCCCAAAGAACGATAAATTTTAGCTAACTGCAGGTAAGAGCGCCAATAGGGTGAAGGATGATCAAAGGATATTGGATTAGCAGCTTCCTCTATATCGATAACTTTTATATAACTTTCCATAGCTAAAGAATTAAACTGTCGGGTACTCTTTTCTCCTAATGCTTGATAAGTATCACCCATCCAGTAAAAAGCTTCCAATAAATCCGGTGCTATACTGGTTGCTCTTTTAAAATAAGGAATGGCACTCAATAAAATATTTACAGAAGGAGCACTTACTTTAAAAAGATATTCTTCCGGATTTCCAATTATTCTAATCCCCTCATCCAAATAATCATTTGCCTTATCTGATTGAATCCGGGAGATGCTCTTAAAACTGCCTACTAAATTCTGAAAGGCATATTGGTTTCCAGGGTTAATTCTTAAAACTTCTTTCCATTGTTCTATGGCCTGGCTATAAGCACCAGTCTGTTTATATACTTTCCCCAGCCAGTAATGGGCATCCTCAAAATCAGGGTTCAGTTCTATAGCTTTTTTATAATATTCTTCGGCCATCTCATATTTTTCCTGAAGGAAATATTCATACCCATTTTTATAATAGGTCTGATAATCTTGGGCATAAATTATTGCACTGCTCAAAATTAAAATTAAAGATAGAATTAATAAACTCAGACCGGTTTTGTGAAAATATTTTTCCATTATTATTGCACCCTCCTCACTTATCTCTTGTTAATCTTCCTTAGTATAGACAAGCAGAACGCCTGTCCTATTAATTGAAATTATTGAATTGTAAAACTAAGCCACCAGAAGCATCTTATGATTCTTTCAACTTCTCCACATAATTCATTCTTAAATTTGCCAGTAAATTTTCGATCCGCTTAAAATCTTCCGAGTTTAAATCATCTTTAATCTGATCATATAAAAATGCTACAGTGTCTATGGCAATTTTAGCTTTTTTTAAATCTTTATTAATTTCCTTGGTCTCGGGATTCATGATGAGACCCAAATACTCCCAGGTTTTTCCGCTCAACATACTTATAAACCAAACAAAAAGAACAGGTAAATCGGGTTCTTTAAAATCTTCTTCCTGTTTTTTTTCTTTCTCTTCTGTCTCTTCTTTTTCCTCTTTCTGCGTTTTTCCCTCTTTTATCTCTTCGTCTTTTTCTGTTTTTTTATCTCTTGCTTCTTCTTCCTTTTTCATAATTACTATTCTTTTCCCCCTTATAAAAAATATTTACTCGTATATCGTATATAATCAGTTAGCTGGTTAGTTGATTATCTGGCTAACTAGTTAATGAATAGATATCAAACCAAATAACTGTTAAACTGGCTAACCAGATAACTGGATCGCTAATATTCTATCCGCTAAACGCTCTACGCTATTCTTAACTATATACTATATACTAATTTCTGTCCTGATTCCTAACTTCATTTTCTTCACGAGATACGATTCACGATATACGATATACGAATTTAGTCTGTATAATCACTTAGACTAACCACACAATAAGAAGCTGCGCCCTCTCTTCTGCCAATAAAACCCATCTTCTCATTAGTTGTAGCTTTAATATTCACCCTTTCAGAGGATATTTTTAAAACTTGGGCTATATTATTTTTCATACTCATAATAAAAGGCGCAATTCGTGGTTCTTCTAATACTACAGAAACATCTATATTGTTTACGATAAGTTTCTTTCCTTTTAATATTTTATAAACATTTTCCAGTAACTTTAGGCTGGAAATATCTTTATATTGTTCATCATTATCCGGGAAATGCTGGCCGATATCTCCTTCGCCTGCTGCCCCTAATAAAGCATCTATTAGGGAATGAATTAAAACATCGGCATCTGAATGTCCATCCAAACCTTTTTGGTAAGGAATAATCTCTCCTCCTAAAATTAATTTTCTCCCCGAAATTAAATGATGTGCATCATACCCAAAACCTATTCGCATGAATTTACCTCATTATTAGTTACTTAGTTACATGGTTAGTTGGTTAATTGAAGAAATAGCAGGTTGACTACGAACCAGTTAACTAGTTAACTAACCAACTAACTAAATAGTATGCACTGCCCAGATTGACTTATATCTTGATTTTAATTTTTCGTAAACCTTTAAGGCCTGTTCTTTGTTTTGGGCTATTCCAAAAACTGTAGGACCACTACCGGACATAAGGGCACCTAAAACACCCTCTTCTATTAATCTATCTTTAATTTTTCCAATTTCCCGGTATTTTTTAATGATCAACTCCTCAAAGGAATTAAATAGATTTTTGGCAATTCCCTCAAGCCTTCCTTCTTTTAAGGCTTTAAGCATGGCTATAGTATTATTCTTCTCCCTCTTAATCAAGCCTAAATCAAGATTATTATAGGCCCACTTGGTAGGTATTTCAAACCCAGGATTTATTACTATAATCCACAGTGGTGGATTGATCGGAGGTAGAGGAGTTACTTTTTCTCCCCTATGGTAAGCAAGGGCAGTACCATTCTGGATACAAAAAGGGACATCCATCCCCAATTCCTCTCCTATTTCCCTTAAATCTTTATTGCTTAAATTTAAAGCAAAAAGTTTATTTATTCCTACTAAAATAGAGGCAGAATTAGCAGAACCACCGGCCATCCCGCTGGCTAAAGGAATTTTTTTATCAATTTCTATCTTAACTCCCTTTTTTATTCTATATCTATTGAGAATCTTCTCTGCTGATCTATAAGTTAGACTTTGTGTATCGGTAGGAACTAGAGGATGACTGCATTTTATCTTTACCCCTTCTTTCTCTTCCCTAATAACTATTCTGTCAGCAAGGTTAATGGATTGCATTATAGTCTCGATATTATGATATCCATCCTGGCGTTTTCCCAATACATTTAGGGTCAGATTTATCTTAGAATAACTATCTATTTCAATTTCTTTCATAATTTAAACTTAAATATAAATCCTTTCTTTAAAAAATTCTCTGCTACAATTATATCAAAAGGAGTGGTAATTTTAATATTTTCCTCTGAACCTATTATTAATTTTACTTTATGTCCATATTTTTCTACAATCGCTGCATCGTCTGTAGTTAAATATTTTTCCTCATAAGCCTGACGATAAGCAGCTAAAATGATATCATATTTAAAAGCTTGAGGGGTTTGTGCTCTCCAAATCTCTTCTCGATTAAGAGTTTTATTTATAAAAAAATTATTTTCACTCTTTTTTATAGTGTCTTTAACGGGAATAGCTGCAATCGCTGCTCCATATTTCTGTGCTTTCTCAATTGAATCCCGGATGATAGTTTCTTCTACTAAAGGACGGGCACCATCGTGAATCACCACTATATCTGTATCCTTATCCAATGCCTTAATACCATTATATACTGAATCCTGCCTGGTTTTTCCTCCATCAACTAATTCTTGAACTTTAGAAAAGCTGTATTTTAATATTATATTTTTATGACATGTCTCCTTTTCCTCAGGGCTAATGATGAGGTATATTTTATCAATTAATTTACATTTTTCAAATTTTTCAATAGTATAGGCTAAAATAGGTTTGCCAGAAATAG
>Ga0307378_10012691_pt1 | contig 10730 bp, 15 predicted proteins | sample UN1MG_FD_202238 | JGI IMG/M metagenome (GOLD analysis project Ga0307378, IMG submission 202238) | Soil microbial communities from Risofladan, Vaasa, Finland - UN-1 | ecosystem: Environmental > Terrestrial > Soil > Coastal area > Acid sulfate soil | place: Finland: Risofladan, Vaasa | collected...
TACTGTTTCTTGTGTGAGTCCTGGTCTTTGCATATTTTTCCTTTAATTAACCTAACCTGACCTAATTAATATTATTGAGCCGCGTCAAATCTTGGGGATAAGAAACCAAGGTCAACAAAAGTGTCGGTCAAATGGGCAGCGCTTAAAAGGTCTGTGCTTGCGTCAAAGTCCACTGCTCCTGCGGCAACTGCAACTCTCGCATAACCAAGTGGAGTTAGACTGGCAGGAATTTCAGGGAGTAAAGCATTTCCAGAGCCAGTAGCAATCGCTCCCATGTGGAGGGTTAAAGCATCGGCGTTATCAATACAAACAAGGTAGCAAGCCTCTTGAACCGAAAGAGCATTAGCAGGAATATCATGGGTAGTGGCGGTAAAAGCAACCTCGGCGGCTGATGCGGCATAGAAAATACCATTGTTTAAATATGTAGGAGTAGCACTCACCCTAACTTTAGCGGCACTGCCAGTTCCTATTACAATCGCCGGATCAGTAAGACACCGATATTTCAGGTTTGTTTTCAGTTCATCAACCATATCCATTAATGCTTGATGTGCTAGTCCTTTTAATTTACTTAGTGCTTCCATGTTATTTTATTTAGGCTGATACGGCGTGTTCGATTATGCCGATCCAGCTATGGTTTAATATTACGGCAACATAGGTTGCTTTCCAACCGCTAGTTGCTCTTTGATTAAGCGGATCTTCACCAGCCCCTAAAGGTTTAACAATGTTTTTAAGAGCTTCACCGGAAATTCTTGTTTGAGCGTAAGCGCGTGTTCCAAAGATTAAGGTGGCGTGAACTGTAGTAACCAAAGTTCCGCCGTATGTTTTGCCTTCGGTAGTCATTAAGAACCTGACATTACCAACCGAGCCAACCTCATCTTCCATCACATTAGCTTTATTCGGATATTTCTCAACCGGAATCCAGCCTGTTGCGTCATCCAAATCGTAAAGAGTATCTTCGTCTATGATTCCGATAAATGATTTTCCAACCGGGGAAGTGTTGTAGCCAGTTGAAGGGTTAATCATTCTCATAACTGGTTTGGCGTTGTTTCCTCGAAGAGTCCTGACCATCTCTTTAACTTCCGCCCTGTTCAATTTCATTGCAGCGCCAACGGTTGCCCTATCAATAGCAGTTGAGGCATATTGACGAGTGGTTGTTGCTGTGATTATATCCCTGCAAAGTGTGTCTAAAGTGAGTCCAACTTGATCTCCTAACACATCTTCAGCTACTCCAGTTAAAACCGGATCGTAGCTTTGCATATCAACAATGTCAGTTACGGTAATATAGTCACCGTATTGTAAAACTTCGGCGGTAAGTTCAGTGGTTGAAAGTTGCTTGCCGGCTGGAGTAACACCTTCGCTTAAAGGCGTAGTAGCGGCGGCCAATACTCCATATCTTCGGAACTTAATGGTGCTTGTACCTGCGTTACGAGGAAGGTCTTTTACTTGAGCAAAGCGATTATGAAGCAAGGATGGGGTTGCTCTATCGAGCAAAACCTTGTTATACCAACTATTAACTTCTTCTGGAATTTCTGTTCTGGTAGTTAAATCTGGCATTGTTTAATAAAAAAAAGGCGCTGGTCTTTCGACCTAACGCCGGTTTTTCCGTTTATCGTTAATCTAAATTTAATATACAAAAGTCCTAACACCCTTGTCAAGTACCAAATTCGTACCTATTATTCCAGCTTGTCTCTAACTGGCTTTCCAGTTTCCGGATCAATTCTGTCTATTAAATAAGCCCTACCTGCTTCTGCGGTCATATTTTGGGCTTCGCTTATCACATCTGCAACTTGTTGAGGAACTTCCTGATACACACCTTTAGCAACAAGCGTTTTAAATCCATTTAACTGAACTGGCAAATATGCGCCACTAACATACACTTGTTCTTCTCTTTTAGTTTTTTCATTATAAACCAGCTTTATTACCCCCGGTTTTTCCTTAGCCTCTAGCGGTACTAAAATCCTTACCTTTGGCTGTTTCATCAAATGCGCTCTCATTCTTTCCGCTTTACTCAAGTATTCTTCTTTGTCTCTCTTTAATTGGCCTGGGGTTTCAACAACTGCTTTGGCGCGAAGAGTGTTAATTGTGGAAATAAGGGGTCTTTTAGTTTCAAAATTTTCAGCATCATCCTCCGGCATACCTAACTTAACTACCATCTCCCGGAGTTCTTTTACTGTCAGTTTGTTTAAATCTTCTTTTTTATCTGCCATTGTTACCTCCCAATTACTTTATAATGTTTATTATCCCTTGTCAAACACCTCTGCTTTGTTCAAGTATCTCCGCTTTTTTAGTTGCTATTTCTTCTGGTGTGGCTGCACTCCAATCAACCCCTCCACCCTTTGGTTTCCTAACAGAAGTTCCGCCACCTTGAGTCCCCCTGGCTTTCTCGGCTGCCTCTCTTTCCTTTTTCGCTCCTATTTTCTGTTGATCCTCACCGGCAACAATAGCCATAATATTTTTAGCAGGGATATTTCCGTAAGCAGAATTTTTCATATATTTTAAAGCAACTGTGCGGTATTTAGAATATTCTGGTCTTTCCCTTATGAAAGCATCAACTTCCATTTGATCCTTGGTGGTTCTTAAATCCTCTGTAACTTGGCTTAACCTTTTGTCAACTACCTTGCCGATTGCTGCCTCGTCATCAGGATCAACCTCTTCTTCCTCCTCGTCTTCTGGCTTTTCAACGGGCTTAGTCCTTGTCTCAGGCTCTATATCATCCGGGGCTTCTTCCACTTTAAGGACATCTTTAAAGGTTTCCTTTTGTTCATCAGATAAATCATCTACATTTTCTTGGAGAAAGGTTTTTTGGTCGTCATCTAAATCTTCGAGGGGGACATCAACCACCTCATCTAAAACTAATGGTTGGGGTTCGTTGTTGGGGTCGTTGTTTTCTTCTGGCATATCGGTTTTTCCGTTAAATTAAATATAAACACTAAAAAGTATCTTGTCAACTACCAGCTTTTCTGCGCTCTTCTTTTAATTGCTCGACAGTTTGAAATGGGTCAAGGGCAGGCTCTTCTCCAGAAGGAGAAGCGAAGCTCTTAACCATTCTTTCGGGAGTATCTTTTACTTCTTCATAAACCTTCAATTTGTCCCTCAACCTGTCCAATTCCTCTTTGGTGGCTTCTTCTCCGTCAAGATTTGTTCCATCCAGTATATGCTTAGTAACAACTTTGATGTTTGCTTCCAATATTTGTATCATTAACTTCCAAATTGGAGTGCTTACTCCAGTTTGAAAAGCAATGGTTGCCGCTTCTCGTTTTTTCTCAGTGTTAAAGAGATGATCTTTCATATTATGCAGGTGGTGTTGCCGTACCAGGCGCTCTACTTGGAGCGATTGGCTTGGTTGCCCCTTCTGCCCCAGGTGGTGTTAACTTCTCTGTGCCAGGAGGTTGAAAGGCTGTCTCTTCAGGTTCTTCCGGGAAAAGCTCAGGAGTCATTTTTTTCCACATCAATGCTCTCTTGTGAGTTTCAATGTGGGCATAAGTAGCTGAGGTAGCTGCAGCCTTAGAGTGCATTTCTAAGTGGACATTGTGATCATCTTCTCTTAATACCTGAGCGGACTCATTATTGCTAAGTTTCTCGTTTTCATCTTCTGCAACTCGTTCATCAATAGTTGGCGGGAGCAATCTTTCGACTTCATCCTTGTCTAATCCGTGAAGTCTCCCTAGTTTCTTTAATCCCCACCGCCTGTTGCTTGTTGGATCTTGAAAAGCAAAACCAAAATACTGGATCATAGAGTTACGCTCTTCTAATTGTTTGGCGCGAGCAAGAACTTGGCTCTCAATCGTTGCATCAGGGTCTATGTTTGCAATCAAGTTTTCTCTTCCAAGTTCCCGCCACTTTGGCCCAAAAGCACCTTTTATTCTGAGTACCTTTTTATCAATATTGTCCGCAAAATTATCCTTATAAAGCCTGTACCATTGCTGCCAAAATCTCTTTTCTGACCAGCCGAATATTTTAGCTGACAATGAATAACGGGTATCCCCTGCTGAAGCTGTAAGATTAATCTCGCCCAATGTCCTTTGCTTTTCTGATAACATCCCTTGTCTAAGCTCCGGGGTGGCAGTCGCTTTTTGTGCAGAAAGCTCTAAGGAATTATAAATAAAGTCAAGCAAGACCATGTTTGGCCGGGCTTTAATCAGTGGCATTATGGCAGTGTTCAGGTTCTCACCTTTAGAATCCATTGGAATATATTTATTAAATCCACCACTTGTGAGGTGTTTGCGGTTAGTTATTTTGTTGGAGTCATAAATATAATTTGGCAAAATGTCTGCTTTCATTGCCCGGAAGGCTGAATTTTGCGCCACCGCCCTTCCTCTCTGCTTATCCTCAACTAAATCAGGAATTGATGTACCATCCCAATCATGCGCAGTTGGATAAAGAGGTCTGTCCATTACCGGCCAGAAAATCTTTTTTGCCTTACTCTTTAAAACCTGAAGTCCTACTACTTTGCTTCTTTCGTTGGCTAACCATACTTTTACTTTTTCGATTTTACTTTTGACTTCACAATGCGTATGCCATTCGAGAACATCATACTCTGCGTTAACACCAAGAGCTTTTTCGCTTTCCATTTTCTGAATTTGCCTGCCTTGAGCTTCATCTCTTGCTTCCTGCGCCTTTTCTAAAAGCTCTTTCGTGCCACCACCAATTTTAATTCCCCTAAAATCACTGTCAAAAATATGAGGGTGATCCTTCATAGCCTGTTTTGTCATCTTTATTGGCCTGCCAAAAAACCTGGCCGCGCCTCTACCTGCCCTATTGCCATTAACTGATTTAGCTCTTGGATCTCTAAGGAAACTAAGAAAGTCTATATTTTCAGGGATTGGCAGGAAGATGTTGTTATCAGGATCTCTTTCATATTCATGGAGTGCTACTAACCCCCGGCCACAAAACAAAGTATCCCAAATCCAGTCAAAATCAATCTCATCCTTTTCCATGTCCGTGTAATCTTGCTTTGCTATCGAGTCTAAGTTTTCTGCTACTTCCTCATCCCCTTCTTCTTTACCGCCCCACTCAACTGTCAACCGGTCAACATATAACGAAGCCAAAACTGTCTGAAAGATTGTAAAAAGAGTAGTATCACCAACCGCCTTTGGCTCGCGCCTTTGGTTGTTGTAAAGTTTAAGCCTCACTAGCTCTCTAGCCAACCTAGGCTGTTGGTGCTTCCATGCTAGGTCATACTCTGCTTGAATTTGCTTAGCCAAGCCCTCATGGGCGCTAGTAGGGGACTCTGCTTTAGCAACCTCAGCTTGTTCTAATACTGCTTCTTCACTTTTTGGCATATTATTCTTTATAAATAACTTTCATCTCTTTTGCCCTAAGCACTTTTTTAGCAAAACTAAAAAAAACATTATTTAAGGCTACTCTAACTCCATACTTTTTAGATTGGAGATAAAACTCTTTAATACTCATTTCTTTTTTCCCTTTAAAACCTTTTTATATTTTTTAACTTCGCCGCCAACCGAGCTTCCCTTGCCTCCGCCCTTTGGAATACAAATGTGCATATAATGTTCTGCATCAACTCTTTTGGTTCGTATTTTTCCACCTGCTTTTTTACAACGATTAAAGGCTGCCGGCATATTTTTAGTTTACCACTTTCTTTCTTACACTTTCAAATGTCTCAACAATTCCCTTTGTCTTTTTATCTAACTTCTTTCCAAGCAATATATCAATAGTAGCTATAGCCCCGGCCATCGGTAAAGCAGCCGCTTGATTAACTTCATCCTTGGTTAAGTCCTTCTTACCTTTTGCGGGTGTAATTATCCAATAATTAGAATAAACCTGCTTTTCAAAAACAACTAGGTATTCAAAGATTTCTATGTTAATCCTGCGGATATAGACCATGTGACCCTTGTATGGCAGTGCTTTTAGAGTTGTGATCCGGCCTTTGACTTTTTTAGGTTTTAGTCCTGATTGTTTTTTTCTACTCATCTTTACTTTTCAATATATCATATCGGCTAGGAAAAAGAATTATATCCTTCACTTATTATTCTCTTTCAGCCGGGGTGTGACCACAGCCTATTATATCCCTCACCCCCGGTGGTGTTTCAATATATATTTTAGCTTGCTGAAGCGCAATATTTGTATGAGAAGTTTCGGTAAAATTCCATCTATAATATCTATAAGCATTTTCATTTTCAAATGTAGTTTTCCATTCATCAAGACCAAAATCTTGATCTTCTTGAGTATCCAATACAACCCAATTAGTTACTCCATTAACAGAACCTTCAAATGTCCAAGCTACAGGATGATTTTGCCCTGGCGACAATAATCCATACGCACAAGCTGTAAATGCAGAACCTAAATCTATTTTAATCCACATTGGTAAAGGATAATCTGAAGCCCAAACAGTAACAGTACTACCATCAAAGGCTTTATAAGGAAGTTGCCAATAGTTAAGATTGCCAGATGATGAAGCCACATAAGGAGCAGGTTCATTATTTGAGGTCATATTGTTCGGAGAGATTCGGTGAGTACAAGCCATATTTATACACTCACTATTGCATAGTCTATCCAGCCATCCACATCACAATCAACAATATCCACTTCTAAATCTTTATCTGTTGCTAGTTTCCAAATTGGCATAGCAAAATTGCCTGAAGGTGGATTATTAAGACCTGAATTAGCGTAAAAGTCCATAATGCCAGTAATTGCTGTGTCGTCCTCGTCTTGAAAGGAAACTGTACCAGCGACCGAACAAGTAAACGCAATTCCATATACCCAAATTTGTTTGTTTGCCGCCGAACTAATAAGAAGTTGGTTTGCTCCGGTAGCCAAATTTATTGAAGCATGAGTATATGAATCTATGTTTGGATCACCAGGCCCGATTTGAGCATCTGGTCTTTGAAGTGCTGATGTGGCTAGTCCTGTTTCTGGATCTGCTGTTGGATTAGAAACAGTTACACCATGACCATCTCCTAACTGACCAGCAACTAAAGCGGCTAAATCACCGGCGGCAGTATCAGGAAGAACTGCTAAAGAAACATCATTATTAGTACCCAAATTAACATATACCGATCTTGCTGAAATATCACCAGCCGGCATTAAATTAGCCCCGTCTGTGATTCTGTTGTAGAGATAGTTGTATGCTGCACCCTTAGCAACATCCAGCCTGTTGTTTGAATTTCTATCTTTAATTACCAAGTGGGGAGAATTAAGCTGAATATCAGCACTAACTATTTGAGAAGTTTCTAAAACCCTCTTAATTATCCAACCACTCGTCCTTATATCTGCAAGAGTATTAGCCACCCCATCAAACACAACCCCAAAAGCCATCCAAGTAGCCCCGCTTAAATCTAAACCAGCACCAGTTTGGCTTGTTGGGCTGGTAATAGGCGTGTTCATATCATTCCAGCCGTCTGAAAACAATCCTCCATCAAAATTCCATTGCCAGTAATTTGAACTATCTGTTCCCATTCTGACAAAAACATAATCCACCTCAGTTAAATCACTAATATAAACATGCATGTGGCCGATAGCATGAGTTGAGTAGGCATTCATATCAAAAGAGGCAATCGTCTTACTAATCATAGCTGCTACATTACCAGCTATCTTGTCAAACTCAAGCGATTTAGTTCCTACGCCTCTATGATCTGTGCTTACTGCAAGACCATCAGCGCCAGTATTTTCAACCCAACCCGTTATAGCCTCAAAATGGGATTGTAAGGATTTATCAGCACAACTTATGCCAAGTGAATTACCACTAGCATATTCTCCAAAGTCCACAATCGTAACTGGTAATTTTTGGTGTTTTGAAGCGTGTCCTACATCAGCCCAAGGTTGTTCATCGGCATCTTCTCGGACTTGAAGTCTTGATTTTTCAGCCATACCATTATATCCTACTCGATCTGATTTTTGCAGTTACCTTTTCAAAATCCTCTCGCTCTAAAGTCTTGGCATCAACCGGCGTATCTCCCAGGGGTTTGATGTTTAATACCTGAACAGTACCTTCCAATTTTTCCCGATCGCCGGAATCATTTAAACCAAGAGCCTTCGTATTCCTTTTTTCTACAATCTCCACTTTAACAATAAGATAGTGTTGACTGCCCACCTTCCAAAGTCCAAGCCCCGGCAATTCCTCTTGCCTCAATGTGAAGCGCGGCAATTCCCTGTCAAACTGAGGTACTGGTATTGATGTTTCCAACATAACAACTAAATAATAAAGTTATTCTATTGCCAGGTCAAGTCCATTTTTTTCCTTGATCATCTGGCTATCCTTAATTTCAACTCTGATTAAAAGGTTATTAGCCTTGTAAACAACAAATTCACCAAATGGGTATTTTCTTAATGTTTTAATTAAGCTGGATTCCCTAGCAGAAATTTCTGCCCGGATCATCTTTTCTGGTTTGGCCGGAACAAATGGATTGCTCATATTCCTGCAAATTCTCCAAAGTATTTTTTACGAGCCAACTTCGCTACTTTATTTGCTTCTGCTTTAGTAGCAAAATGTCCTAAACTGATGCCTTTCCGGTTAACCATTATCTGAACTAACCACTTATCGGTTCTTTTATAACGGGTAATTCCTCTAAAACCGCTAGTATTATTTTTATTTAATCCTTTCCGGTTTCTACCATTCTCTGCATTAGTACAATTCCTCAAATTATAGCGCCTATTGTCTAAACCATCTCCATTTTTATGATCTACATATTCCCCCTCTTTGACTCCCAAAATCAACCTGTGCATAAGAATATATTTGTTTTTTGTCCTTCTTGCAGCATATTCACCCCCCCATTGAGTTCCCTGGCAAAGCCACTTCCATTGATTCAGCCACTCAAAATCTCGATCATCAACTAGGGTATATTTACCTTTAGTAAGTTTTATCTTTTTCATAATCAATCAAAGGGGTCGAGATTCGTTTCTTTTGGATCGCCTTCTGCTACGCTTGGTTGCTCTTGATAAGCCGGCGGAATATCTGCCCTGGCAAAAGTCATAGAAAAGGCATCTGCCACATCCGGCGAGTCAATTCCTTCCATAAGCATTTCTTGTTTGCTCATCATTTTTATTTTACCAGAACTATCAGCGACCTTGTATTTCATTTGACTCAACTGATACCAGTCATCATCCTTTTCCAGCTTGCCACCATGTAAAATCCACTCTCTTGCCCTCCAGTATATCTCTGCCCGGAGATTGACGAATTTACCTTTATCAGATGGCGAATCTGAACCGCCAACCCCAACTACGCTGTTCTTCATTTCTCTTAAACGATCATAAGCTCCCCGGCCAATGCCGATCTTATCAACAAAAATATCTTTATCTTTTATTTTCAAATCTTTGGCAGACCTTACTACGCTGCCTGCAAATTTCATTGTGTCCGGCTCGTTTTCTTTATAAATCTTCCTAGCCATATTGTATGCTCGCGCAACCATCACGCTGAAGTTTCTGCCACCGCCGGCAATATCGCAGCCAAGCCTTTCCTCTCCAAAGGGAACTTCTTGTTCTACAAATGCCCCTTCAACATTAGCATCAGTCAAAAGTAACAACCAACCCTTAGCGTCAATCGCCCCTTCTTTCGGGAATTTGCACTCATAGAGAATATCAAACAAAGGCAAACCCCTCATTTCTTCAATGAACTCTGGCGAAAACCGGCCTTCTTCAATCGCCCGTTTATAATCTACAAGTATCTTGTAGTATTTATCGCTTCGCCAAGTCTTTAAAAAATGATTGCGTCTAAATGGGTTTCCAATTTTAACTAAGAAATTATCAATTTTGTCTCCCAACATCCGCATTACTGTTGCGTGGAGTCTGTCTGGAATAAGCGCAGACTCATCTTCTAAAACATTAGGCGCGCCAAACCCCATCAAAGAAGTGCTTGTTTCTGCAATCCTGCGAGCATCGGCCGAATAAACCCTTACTTCTCCCCGGCGCTTATAACTTAGTCTGTCTTGGCTCTTTCTCATTCTTAAACGATCTAAGGGCGTTTCTACCGCTAATTGGGAGCGAATCGGTGGGCAATCCAAAGAAAACATTGTTATATATTCCATAATGATCCTGGCTTTTTCTTTAGTTCCCGCCACAATAGCCCATTTCTCAGGATGTAAAGAAGCCCGAATAGAAGCCCCTGCTCCAACTGACAATGACTTACCCCACCTGGTTGCCGCCATAATCTGTATTCGCTTTTTGCCGTCAATGGATTGCCGGTGAAGAATACAATCAATAATCTCAACTTCTCCTGGAGTCCATTGGATTACTTCGCCTGCTTCGTTCTCAAGTTTATATTCTTTTAGTGTTCTGATTGTCGCTGGTCTAACATTCATTTGGGAAACCTTTTTACTACTCGATCAAGAAATTCCGTCATTCTTTCATCCACGCCGTGTTCGATTTTTTCGGCTGCGTATTTGCCAAACACTTTTAAAGACATATCAATCCCTCGCGCCTTTGCTTGTAAATTACCAGATTGCCTAGCAAGATAACTCAAGTGAGCCATTGTTTCATCCGGAGTAATTTCAAACTTCGCAAACTGAATCGTTAAATAGGCTATGATGTTAGGTTTTGTTAAGTTTTCTGAAGCGATAGTTGATGCCACATTATAATTTTTGGCTTTATAAACCTTGAAAGCCGACTGCACACCATTAAGACTTTGTAAAAAATAATCACAGAATAGTTTTTGTTTTGGAGTTAGACGATACCATTTACCACTCGCAGCCTTGAATGAAAAGAGTCCTTGTTTCTTTACTTTGACTACTTGGTCATCTTTCTTTTTTTGAGGCTTCTCCGGGGCGCTAATCGGTTTA
>Ga0307378_10012692_pt1 | contig 10729 bp, 12 predicted proteins | sample UN1MG_FD_202238 | JGI IMG/M metagenome (GOLD analysis project Ga0307378, IMG submission 202238) | Soil microbial communities from Risofladan, Vaasa, Finland - UN-1 | ecosystem: Environmental > Terrestrial > Soil > Coastal area > Acid sulfate soil | place: Finland: Risofladan, Vaasa | collected...
GTCATTGCAGTTCTCGGGCAGCGGATGGCTGCAGTAGTCGCAGAAGTCTGTCGCCGTCTTCAGTCTATCGATGATCTCCTCGAACTCCTTCTCGTGGAGGAGCACCTTGACCACGACGTCGGGTTTCTTCTTTGCGGGTACCATTATGTAGGGGTGGCCATCCATGTCGAATAACACGGGCACCGGTTCTCCGTAGTCGAGCTTCGCCCAGTGGTTCAGCCACTTGGATGGTGGCCTGCGGATCTCTTGGAGGACGTCGTCGAATCCCCTTATGGTGTGAACTGAGAACTTGACCTTCTTGGGGATATCCTGCAGATCGTAGTCGTCTAGGACCTCCGGTTCATCGTGGTATAGTCTGTGGTCGATGTGGACTATGGGCTTCTCTTCTTCTTCAGCGTCCATTTCGTTCCCTTCAGGGGGTCAGCCCCCGATCATGGGTGCGAGATAGAATGTTACTTCCAGATTCAGGTCGTTGGGCTCTGCCACGATCTTCAGCGGCATGTCGGAAGACATCTCCAGGGTGATGACGTCCGCCAGGTTCTTGAGTTGGGCGAACATGTCTGCCAGATAGCTGAGCGTGTATGTGGCCGACGAATCCTCCTCGGATTTGATTTCCAGTATCTCGTCGCTGTCCTTGGTGTACTCGTTGATGGCTGAACCTACGTCTCCCTTGCCGACGAACTTCAGCATCTCGGCTTCGATCGATATGCCTATGTGCTCCGAAACCAATTCGGCGTCCTTGATTGCGCGGCTAACGCTCTGCGTCAGTACTCGTGCCTCGGATTTGAAGAAGATCTTCGGCCTAGGAACCTCTTCATCCAGAGGCTCCAAGATTGGCAGAGAGAAGCGTCGGTTTCGGCCGCCGGTTTTCGCTATTATATTCAGTTTTGCCTGCTCCGCATCGTAGTCTATCTGAACTGTCTCCTTCTCGACCCGGTCGAGGAACTTACTGAACTCCGACAGGTTGATGGTGATAAGGCCATCCCCCTCCGGAGGAGTAAACTTCTCGAACAGACCTGGCTTGACCTTCGAGTCGATCATGGCCACGTGGCTGGGGTCCATCCCCAGAACCGTTATGCCCGTATCATCTACTCTCATTGTCAGTTCTTCGTTGATCACCTTCAACAGGCCCACGTAGGCCTTGAAGACGGTGAAGGCTTTCTGTCCCATTTCCAGATGCATTTCATTTTTCACCTGTTCGTTTCCAGGTGCCAGGTGTGACCCCGGGCATACTTCCCTCGTTCTTTTAAACGTGTGGGAGGGGAGGGATTCGAACCCCCATTTTCCTGATTAGGCGCCATACCCTCCCTCACTTTCTGTCCTTTGGAGGGCTATCCCCTCTCAACGGTTGTGACTTCTACCTTACCGTGGGCCTCAATCTTACCGCCGCAGGAATCACACGTGCCGTAGATGATGACCTCCTCGCACTCCCTGTCCTTGTAGAGTGGCCTATCAAACGTAATCTCGTATGACCCACATGGGGCGCCTTCCCCATCAGTGTTCGGGCACTTCACTTCATTCAACTTCAAGCTCTCACCTCCCGCTCTCCCTTCGGTTTGGAGGGGCTAAGGAGGCTGTTATGCGATTACCTTCCGAGCGTTGAAGTTGACCAGTGCGATTTGACACCGTCGCAATACTCACCCTTTCTCCACCGTTTTGCCCATGGGCAAATTACTCCACTGTTATCCGGACCATTTTGCTGTCCCAGACGCAGAATCGGTCGGCCTGGTAGTGCTGGTCCTTGATCTCTATCATGACCTCCCAGACTCCCGCCCTCCGTTCGTGCTGATACTCCCCCGCTTCTCCACATTTTTCGCAGTGCCATTTGGTTCGCATCATGAACATCACTTCGTTCTCGTGCTTCTCACGGCTAATGTCAGTTCCGTCGTCAGGAGATCCCGCTGCAGCTCAAACTTGTCCGCGTCGCTGAGGACCAACTCGGCTTCATACTCTACATCTCGCTGGCCTGGGTTGTTGATCTTGATCTTCAGCGTACCCTTCATCTCCACCGTCTTAGCCATGCTTATTCACCTGTAGTTTGTCCTATTTGATGACGACGGCTATCTTCCCGTCTCTCTTGCCCTGCTGGACTATCTCCCCTGTCTCCCTCAGGGTCTGCAGCTCCTTGTAGAACGTCGTCTTGCCGATGAATTTAGCTCTGTCGACGATCTCGGCATACACCTCGGAGATTGGCACCATCGCTTCCTCTCCCCGATTCTGGTTGTGTACCTGTGCCCTCATCGTGAAGACCAGTATCTCATCCTTCACGGTCATGAAGTTCCTGTTGCTGTGCCCGTATATCTCGACTCGAAGCTTGATCAGGTTCTCCCAGAGCTGGATTGCCTTGTCTATGTCCTCGTCCTTCGCCTTCAGAAGCCCGTTCTTGATCATCCTTTTGCTGAAGTTCACTGTAGCTATGACGTTCACGAGTCTCGTAAGGTTTTCCAGATCCCTCAGGATCACCAGCGGTCTGTTCCTCAGAAGCCTCTGCTTTATGTCTCTGGTGTTCTGGTTGAGGAAAGCCTCTTTCACCATCAACTCCTGTTTCGGTGTCATCGTTACCCGCGTTATTGAGCCGCTCTTCATGCCCTCTGCCAGAATCTCTAGGTCCTCCTTGATGGCTGCGAAGTCGATATCATCGAGTGGTGACCGTGTGCTCATGAGGTTCATCTTTTCTATGATGAGCTCGTTCTTCACCTGCGTCGCTGTCAGGAGTATCAGTACGTCGAAGCGGCTGAGGATCCCTTCCTTGAAGGTTATCTGCTGCCTGAAGTTCCCCTCAACCTCTTCCCTGAAGAAGTCTCCCTCGGGGTTGCATGCCGCCAGTATCGTCGTGTTGACGTCGATTCCCTTGCTCGATCCCTTCTTGTGGATCTCGATGTACTCACCGTCCATGGCTCTCCGCATCAGCGGCATCCTGGCAAAGGCGTTGGTGTACTCCTCGACGATCATCACTCCGTTCATCGCGAGGTCGAGTAGTCCGTCCTCGATTTCATCGCCTGAACGGGTGGGCGCCGAGCCCTCAAATCTGGCCTTTGTCGTCTCATCTACTACCATCATCTTCGGCGCGATGAGCTTCGATATCTTGAGGATCTTCGACTTCGCTGTCGAGATGTCGCCTGCAAGCATTCCGTGTATGTTGGCCCTGTAGTCGAGGTTGTTGATGAGCAGCCTGGGTGCGTGTGGGCTCATTAAGCTGTAGAGTGTCAGCTCCCAATTTCTGGGCCCGAAGATTACTATGCGGTCTAGGTCCAAGGCGATCTTCTCGAAGTCCGTCCTCTTCGCCCTCGTTATCTTCGCTAAGATATGTGCATGCTGGTCGATGTTCGACGTGATGCTTTGCTCGATCTTGCCCAACTCCGCGGCGTACTCCACGGCCTCGCGCTCGTTCAGCTCCTCCACTGAGGGGGCTGATCTGAACGGTGATGCCAGCCCCGGGTACTTCTCGTTGATGACGTTGGCTGCCACCTCCAGGTATTCGGGTTCCTCGAGAACCCTGTTCACGAATCCCCTCAGAATGCTGTCGAAGTCCTCCTTGGCGTATCCGTCTGGCTCGGTCACATGGAGCGCTCGGGCTATCGTGTTGAGCATCTGCATCAGCTTGTACTTCTGGTTATAATCCGCGAGGTCATTCGCCTCATACCATCCGTCGAAGTAGTCCTCGTCAGGTTGGTCGATGATCTCACCGCCCTCAGCGAACTTCGTTACCTGCTGTATCTTGAGCAGGTCCCAATAGATTGACTGAACGATTCCCTGTATCCTTGACTGCGCCTTCGAGGCGATCATCTCTCGTACGTCGGATTCAGTCCATGCCGTCGGTTTCTCCACGTCGCGGTTCAGTATGGCTTCAAGCCACTGCCTGTCTACTCCTGCGTCCTTGGGTACTCCGTTGTCCGTTTTCTTCTCCGTCTTCTCTGTTGCCATTTTCTCACCGTCGTTCATCGGCGAGCCAGCTTTGACACTGGAGGCCGGAAGAATCGATGGATTGGGAGAAACTACCTTGCCCGAGGCAAAGTTCCGAGCCCCATGGCAGATAAGGCTCTTTGTTCTGATCCCCCACCGTCTCACCGGCGATTCTATACAAGCATCTATAGTCTTTTAAGCGTTATCTCAGCCTATGAGTCGGTCCCCTTTTTCATCGGGGTTCCTGAGTTTCCTGAGGACCTTCTGTTCTTTTGATGATAGATGGCTTCGAAGGACTACACCGTCCTCGCTTGCCTCGAAGGCATCCTGGTCGCTCTCAATGAGCCTCTCGAGGCCGTCATGGATCACCTTTCCGGTGACGACGTCCACGAGGTCACCATCGTCGTTCTCCTCGAATCGGGATTGATGGTCCTCGGGCTCGGGGGTGACGATGCCCAGCATGCCCTCAAAGTCTCTTGGCTTTACCCGTTCGCTGACGATGTCCCTGACTTTAATTCTTCTGGGGTGTCGAACCATGATTCCTGTGAGAAGGCATTCTCCATCCTCGAAACTGCTGATGTTCTGAATCTCCTCTTTCGGGATGTAATCTATGGATCTGATTACCTGTATGCTGCCCGCCTCCTTGAGTCTGAATATGGCTGCTGAGTTGCACTGACTTCTGACATCTAAGTCTAGCCGGGTAATCCTCTGAGTGGCAACTATCGCGCCCAAGCCAAACTTGAATCCCCTCTCAAGGATGTCTATGGTTGGGCCCACCGCTTCCCTCGGGGCTTTTGTGGCCATCTTGATGTTCGGAGCGAAGATGTCTCCCTCATCCATGACGACGAGCATGGGAGACAGTTCCAGCAATCGGGGTTCGCTACCCGCTTGGTTATAGTCCTTCTCTTTGGCAGTCATTAAATCCGTCAGGATCTCTGCCACTCTGGTGACCTTTGCCTTCTTAGTTAATCCTAGTAGATTGTATATCACTATCCGCCTCTGCTGCAGGTGGGCCTTCAGATCCTCCATCCGGAGCTCCTCCACCACAACGAATCTTTCCGGGTTTAACCTCGGGAGATTAACGAATTCTCCTTGGGCATCAATGACCAAGCACGGAACCTTATAGGCCCCAAGCTCCTCACAGAGCGCTATCATAAAATGCGTCTTTCCTGCCCCTGTTATCCCGGCTACGAGGGTATGTCCGAAAAGAGGGTTGAGCCTGACCTTGATGCTGATGCCCCGTCCATCTTTCCCTATGTAAAGGATGCCCTCCTCGTTCTCTTCATCAGCTATCTGTATCTCCGTCATCGTTCTGAGAGGTGGGTTCACTTCATCAAGCCAGTAGATGAATCCATGTAGACCGCTATGACTCGAGCTTTCTATGCGTTCTATTTTACCCACATATCTTCTGCCTCTTCTCTTGACGTAGACACTGACGAGCATCCCTGCCCTCGCTTCCTGGGTAAGTTCTACCCGGGCTGTTCTGGTTTTGCACGAGATTATTCTACCTATCACTGATCCCATTCTAATCCCTCCGTGTCCTTAGTCATGACCTTGTAGGCGACTAACTTCGCCAATCTTCTTTTACCATCCATGCGCTTTAAAACCTCACTTCGAGCGACTGGACCCACCTCACCACCGCAGAGACCACACTTCATCCTTGGTTTGATGTAGACCCTGTGGCATTCGGGGCACTGATAGAGAAGTTTGTCCGCCCATCGTGCCATTCTGTTGGTCAGTTGCTCTGATAGAGCCTTGTTCTCCTTGATGAAACGCTTGGTGAACTCCTCCGGATCGTAGTAATAATGATCGCCTCGTCGTGTGATCATGCCTCTCTTCTGAAGGTTCTGGAGTGATTTCACTATTCCAACTTCCCTCATCTGGAAGCACGTTATAAGTTCTGCTTTAGTCATGGTTTGTTCATAGAGTCTGCCCAAGATCACATTCTCCGGGCTCCCCACTGATAGGAGGCACTCGTAAAGCGTCTGGTTGGTCATGGATTCCACTCGAGCGTATACCCTTGCCCGTAGATCGGGACGTCGTATCTCGAAGGTATCGAGGAACCACTTCCAACCCTTCATGCCGTGTATGGCGAGCTCGTACTTCCAAGTGCCTATGTCCTCCGTCTCCACCCTCTGACTGTAATACTTCAACTCTCTGAAGTATACGTCGACTCCGAAGACTTCCATCCAGTCACCGATGTCCCTGAGGAATCGCCTAATCCACTCTTTAGGCCTCCCACTCATCCTGAGTAAGATGTGCAGGTTCAGCCATGGGCGTTTGCGAGGGTCAGTGGGTTTGAGTTTTGTTCTGGCCAGTATGCTCTGTCCTTTAGATCCGTTGATGAAAGCCTCGACGAAGCCATGCATACGAGTGTGATCCTCCTTAATCCAGTCGGGGATGAAGGGCTCGATGTTGCTTGAGGACGTCCTTCCTCGAGAACCTTTGCCTAACCTTTCATCCGTCTGCCATGCAATCGGCATCCCGAATTTCTCCATCACGATCATGATGGAGCTTGAAAGGCGGATCGTCGGCAAACACGTCGTCCCTAACCCGTTGGCATGTGGCTTGTCATACACAGGAATATAGCCTGAGATGATCGGCTCGGCGCCGACGGCTCTTGCTGCCTGCATGACCATGGGTATGACGTCGTCGTGTGCGCGAATCCTCATCAGATCCTCAACATACTTGCCCTTGCGCAACCTCATGTTCCTCGAACCCGAGCTATAGTAGAAGCCGAATATCATCGCCCACCACTTGTTAGCGTGGACGGGGAATCTGCTGTGTATTGGCTTGGCTCCTGGGCCTTTCTTGAATCCGATTATGGCTTGCTCCCATTGTGCATCGGTCATCTTCACGACTGCGTTGATCTTTGCGATCTGGGACTTCTTGATCCATGCCCCGTTGTCGACGTCCTTTCCTCTACGGTGGTATCGCGCCCAGCCCCACAACCTGCTGTAGAGATGTGTGTCCGCCCTCCAGTACCGGTTGTAGCCTCGTTGCTTTCCTCTGCCGTCGTGCTTCCAAGGACAGTTGATCTTATCCAAGGCGACGACGATGCCCTCGCTCAACTCCACCTCCCATTCGTCGGGCAGATCGGCTAAGGTGAACGTCATCTCTTCGGATGCTGATTCGTCATCCTCGTATGGGTCTAGGTTTGGGTTCTTCAGAAACACTGGTTTGATGTACAGCAAATTCTTTATCTCCTCAACCAAGTTCGTCCAGTATTCCCTTGGCTGCCCGAAGACTTCCTCAGGTCCCTCGACGAAGAGCGTGGTGAAGCTCCTGTTCTCCGCTATCCGATGGTATGCGGCATCTTCGCCCTGCTGTATCTCAAGGACCAGCAGTGTGTCTGGCTCCTCCTTCATCTCTTTCTCGAGTTTATTGAGGGTTCGGAAATAGGCTCTTAGCGCTTCGAACTCACTGGTATACTGTCTGCTGTGACCCCATTTCCACGTGGTTTTCATGTCGGTGGATATGCGGCTCCAGTCCCTCCAGAGTTTGGTTCTCCATTTGGTGACTGGTCGACTCGGATGCAGTTCAACGACGTCCTGTACTTGGTCGATGATCTCCTTCCAGTATTCCCGCGGTCGTCCTCCTCGAGACTCTACGGATAGTAACCATTCGGTTATATCTTCCTGGACGTAAACCCATTTTCCCTCAAATTGGAGGGCAACCTCGGCGTCGATTCCTATGTTGACGTGTTCCATGTACTTCCTGAGAAACGGGCGAAATTCGTTTTCCTTGAAGTATCTGTGTTGCCACTCTCCTCTGTGCCAGAAGCGGAACTTCCATCCTGTCATCTGAAAGTCTTCCTCTACATCAACGGGAATCAGTTCGAACTTCAGTCCCGTGATTCTGCCTGTCTTAGTTGATCGTATTATCTGCCGTTGTCTTTGCACTATTTTTTCCTCCGTTCGTTCCAGAGGCGGGATATGATCCCGGATTTCCCCGAGACGTGCTAAACATCTATGGGTTACGTCACCTCTTTCGAGGCCCCTTCCACCAGGCGTATCTCTACGCCCCCATAGTGCCCCATCCCTCGCGGGTATGGCGCCTCTTTAGGGCCGTCTCACCTGTTACATTCCTGACATAGCGGAGTCGGCTTAAGCCTGTATCCCTTTCGATTGCGGGTGATTCTCTTCCCGCACTTGGAGCACACCGCTTCTCGGAGGGGCTTCTTGCCTTCGAAGTACCTCTCGAGGGGGTTCTTCTGCAGGTACTTCTCGTACGTCAGTGTCCGTATGCCCCTCCTCTTCAGGTGCTTCATGCTCTTTTGATGGGACTTCCTGCCCTTCTCCCGGGCGTCCTCTTCGAAGAACATGAAGTTGATCCGGGGGTCTCCCCACACGATCTCCCCGAAGAAGAAGCCCTTGAACTCACCGAACTTCTTCTTGTTGCGCGGGCGGTTGGCGAAGATGAAGGCGTCCTTGGGGCTACCGAAGAAGGCACCCTTCTCGAAGACCGTGACTACGCCCGCCTTCCTGACGAGCGGTATGCCTATGAACTCCCACTTCGGGAATGGGTAGTCCTCTGTGGCGGGGCCGAATTCCGTCATGGCTATGGGATGAGCGGCTGTGCTACCCCCGTATTCTTCTCGCTTCATTAGCTCCCTCCTTAGCGTAGAGGTTCTGCTTGAAGTTAAGCGGGCGTATGCTTGTTGATGTACTCGTGGTTCTTCTTCACCGAGTCACTGGTATTCCAGCCAGAAGTCTCGATGCGGGCCTTGCTCACCTTATCCGCGTAGTCCTTCCGCAGTCCGTTGAAGTACAGGTCCATGCCCTCGATGAGCTGGATCTCGATCTTCTCATCGCGCACCTCGAGTTTCTGTATGTTGTCGCCGGCGATCATGGGCTCCAAGAGCATCAGCAGGGTGGCCTTGCAGCGGAACTTCTCGGGCAGTTTTTCTTCCGTCTCCTCTTTCTTCTTCCGCTCCCGCTCCGCTTTCCTCTCGACGAGTTCGGCGGCTTGCTTGGGGGTGAGCTTCAGCTTCCCGGGCTCCTCCTCGACGATCTCGAAACCCATCTCCTGTGCGTCCTGCTTCAGCTCGTAGTATGCCCACGGCTCCTTGGTTTCACCATGCCATGTGTGGCCACAGCCTTCCTCCTCACATCTGAGTTGGTTGTCTCTATAGCCTTCCGCGATGTTCTTGCTCCCACAGATGGGGCATGGCCCATACTTCGCGAGGAGCTCCTCCTTGTCCTTTATCTCCTTCATGACCTGGGTGACGAACTCGTCCGCCGCCTCGATGGTTCTGACTCCGGAGTAGCTGTTCTTTATGCCATCCACGATCTTCTCGAGGAGGGCCGCCTGGGCCTCTTCCATTCCCTCTAGTTTCATCAGGGGTGCGGCATAGCCGATGGGGATATTCTTCTTCTCGAAGCGTTCCCGTATCTTCTTCGGGAGCTGCAGCAGGGCCCTCCTGCTGGAGATGTAGCTCTGGCTCTTCCCCAGCTTTAGGGCGAGGTCCTTGACGGATATCTTCCCCTTCGTGAGGAGGGAGTTTATGGCTCTCGCCTCCTCCCAGGGGTTGAAGTCCACGCGGAAGATGTTCTCCGAGGCCGCCATCAGGAGGGCGTCCCGCTCTGACACGTTCTCCCTGACGTCCTTGAGTATGTCCTCCCATGCGACGCCGCGCAGCTTCTGGTGGAAGTACCGCCTCGAGCCCACTAGGAGCTCATGTTTGCCGTCCTTCAGCAGCCTGAAGACGATGGGCTGTATCTGTCCGTCCTCGAGGCTTCTCATCAACCCGAGGTCCACGGTGAGGGCGTCCCTCCACTTGAAGATCTCGGGGTGCAGTGACACCTCTTTGTCCTTGTATTTCGCTATGTCTATGGCTTGTCCTTCTTCGAATTGGGTTACTGTTTCAGTCATTTCTTTTTCCTCTGTTCGCTCCAGAGGGGATATTGAATCCTAAACTGACGGTGAATCCATGAGTTTCATACTCTTACCTTTGCGGTCGACCCAGGTCTTCGTCCGGTCGATGGTTACTTTGATCTCGTATTGCTTCTCCAGTTTTTCGATGACCTCTTGGGCGGTACCTTGGATCCCTGTATGAACCCCCGGCTTCTTCTCCGCCTCCTTGTCCTCGAACCATGCGGGGAAACCGGATCCATTACCATGAACCCACCAGCCTCTATCTTTATACTCAGTCTCTTTCAGCCTATCCCTGTCACCATGGTTGCGCATTATGGCCAGATCAGAATCGGCATCTTCAAAGAACTCCTGCTGTCCGTTGTCTCCTGGATACACGACTATCTCTCTCATCTTTCTTTCCTCTGTTCGCTCCAGAGGGAGAGTAGTGAACTCTCGCTACAGTTCTTGTATAGACTTTCCGCAATATCTTTCCTTTAGATCACTGTTCCCTTGTATGAAGTTGTACAGGTCTTCCCTGATTTTATATGCCATCTCTTTGTCCGTGACTCTAAAGAGAAACACAAGTCTTACGACTTCTTCACTCGGCATAGTAGCTCTCCCTGTTATTCATCTGCCCTTTCCTCATTCGTAGTAGCTCTCTTGGGCGACATCCGTGAGCTTCTCCTCGGGGTCGTATCCTAGACCCACGGCCTTGGAGCGGATCGTATCCTCGAGCTTCCTCATCTCGTCAAGCTCGGCGTCAAAGATCCTGTCGAGCCCGTCCCGTTCTATGTGGTTTATGGGACCCCTGAAGTTGTTCAGCACCCGGCGGACCCGGGTCCGCTGTCTCTTAGTCAGTTGCTTCATATTCTTTCCTCTGTTCAGTTTCCAGAGGGAGGATGTGACTCCTCTAATCTACTACCGCGTCGGTGATCTTGATGTAGAGGGCGCCTATTGTTTTGTGGTCTTT
>Ga0307378_10012693_pt1 | contig 10729 bp, 4 predicted proteins | sample UN1MG_FD_202238 | JGI IMG/M metagenome (GOLD analysis project Ga0307378, IMG submission 202238) | Soil microbial communities from Risofladan, Vaasa, Finland - UN-1 | ecosystem: Environmental > Terrestrial > Soil > Coastal area > Acid sulfate soil | place: Finland: Risofladan, Vaasa | collected...
AAGCCTTTAACATGTTACGAAACTTGGAAAGCCTAGAGCCTCCTAAGTTAAAACACATGTTGACTAACACTCTCTGTATAACTTCTGGTAGCTTTTCAAAGTCTTCCTCGCTACCAAAAACATGTATGGTTTCTTTGTAATGCTTTTCAAAGTCATCCTCGTAATACATATCAACAACTTCTTGTGTGACAGGTGTGCCAACTTCCCAGTTATATTCAGGGTCGTTAGGTTGGCAAAGGTGTCCAACTCCAAGAGTTTTATAACCTAAACTATCCATATAAATTTCTAACACTTCGCCTTCGTGTCTCTTTATTTCAGCTTTACAAAGTTCTATATCCATTTTATTATCTTTTTTGAAAAACATCTAATCCTAATTCCTCCATTTGTGCTGAGTAAGGTTGTCCTGTAAAAGGGTCAACTCTATCTGCTGGGTTTTCTTTAGTGTACGGTACGTCATCACCTTTTACTATTCCGCCTGTTGCTTTAGATAATGGTACGATATCTTCTTGTTTAATTTTAGCAGCTTCTTTTAATGTAGTCTCTGTTGCAGTAATTTGCTCTCCTATAACTTCACTTCTCATTATATCTTTACCAAAAGGAACGACAGTTTCTACTAAATCAACTCCGCCTGTATAAATTTTACCTCTACCTACAGTTTTAGTAATAGCGTATAAATCATTTAACAGTCCAGCAGCAGGATAAATTGTTTCTATAGCATCATTACCATAAAATTTAAAAGAATTTATTATTTTATCTAAATACCAAGGCATAGTTTGACCTGAAAATACTGCTGAATCAGCCATAGCTTTTGTTAAATTTTCTAAATCTTTTTCTTTTAATGATGAATAAAATTGACCATGGTCTTCTCTAAAATCTTTACTAGGATTTACAGCTACATACAAATCCCTAACTGCTGCATACAAAGGCAAAGTACCTAACATCATCATAGCTAATTTACCGTCTCCTTCCTCAATTCTTCTTACTAAAGCATTTGTTTGGCTTCCTTTAGCCATAGCCCAAGATAAAAAACTACCTGCTAGTTTCATCCAAGGACTTTTACTTTGAGAAAATAATCTTCTGTTTCCTATTTGAGGTAATAAAGCATCTCTATCAGCAGACCTTCTACCTGCTCTATCAATTAATACTTTACCAATCTTATCTTCATAAGCTTCATCAATGTTTTTAAATTTACCTAAATAATTAATATTTTCAGTATTTAAACCCATTAAATCTAACTCTCTAGTTTTAGAGCCTTTTAAAGTTCCTTTTCTTACAGCTTCTTTACTTAAATCAAAAGCTCTAAAAGCACCAGCATCGTAAGCAAATTCTCTAGCAAATCTTGTAACTCTACCTAATTGTATTACTTCAAAAAATTTTCTTTGAAATTCAACTAAACCTTTTTGATATCTGTTATTAGCATCTATTGAAAAATTTTGTAATTCTCTTTCCAAAGCACCATTATATTGTCTTCCAGAAAAAGCTCTTCCAAAAAATCCTTCATTTCCCTCTACTCTTAAAGCTAATTCTTTAGAAAATTTTGGACCTCCAGTTATTTTTCTAATAGCAGAGTTCCATCCAGCTTTAAATCCACTATTTTGTATAGTTTGAATAGTATCACCCAAAGATGGTAAAGCTACTTTAGTAAGTTTAGTTGTTGCCAGTAGTGTTTGTAAACTAAGAATAAAACTTCTTTGTAATTCTCCTTTAGGCATTCTATCAGCATCTAAAACTTTAAAGTAAGCATTAACTGTATTACTAATATCTTGTAAATCATTTTTATAAAGAGTATATAAAGATGAATTTGTTTTCCAGTTTTTATCTATAGAACTATAATAATTACTTAGTTGTTTTTTTAAATCTTGTATACCTTGACCTTTAGTTCCATATTTTCTAGCAAATTCAGCTACTCTTATTGAGTTATCAAATAAACTTAAATTTGTAGCTATCGGGTCTTGTATGAATAAATCTTTAGCTAAAGCTCTAGCTTCTTGGTCAAATAAAACTCTTTCATTTTCAAAAAATCTAGCTGATTGTATTATAGTATCATTCTTATCAACTACTTGACCATTGTTTTTAATAAAAGATTTCATTACATCTTGGTCTAAAAGTCTATCAGAATCTAAAACCAATTGTCTTCTTATATTATCTGATGAAGTAATGTAGGAAGTAGCCAATCCTTCTGCTTCTTTATCTGTTAATACTTTTATAGGTAATAAATTTCCTTTACTATCTACTTTAGAAAATCCGGGAACTTTCTTACCTTTATATTTCTTACTTTGTAATTTAAAAGAATCTTTTAAAATAGAAACTACTTTATCAAAACCTAATTCATCTATTTTATTTCTATCAAATATTTGAGTTAAACCATAAGAATCTTGTTCTGTAAATTCAACTCCTGTTTTTTTCATGTAAGTTTTAAAACTAACATTTAATTTAAAAAGTTCATCTGCTAATGTTTTAGCTTTAGTATTATTTAAATCTCCAGTTTTTAAAAAAGAAGATTTAGCTGAAGAAGGCATATTCCTTTGCTGTAGTAATCTTCCTGCTGCTTCTATAGTAGCATCATCAGAAGTTCCTATAATACTAAATAATTTTATTTTAAAATGGTCAAAAGATTTATCAGCTAATTCCTCAACAGACTCTTGTAAAGTTTGTCCAGTTTTTAAAGAAGCTCCTTGATTTCTTAAAAAATCTAATCCAAACTTTTGAAGTATAGGATTACGAGACTGTAAAACTGCAGCATGGCTAGAAGCAAATAATCTTTTCATAGAACTCATATTGCTTTCTCTAAATATTTTTACTGCTTCATTATTAGCTACTTGTTTTACATTTTCAGATAATTTATATTTAGATAATTCTAATCTTTTAGAAAAAGCTCCTAAAAAAGCACCCATTGCAATGCCTGTGTACATAGATTCATTTGTGTTTTCATCTGATAAATATATACCTACCAATCCACCACTAGTAGCTCCTAATAAAGGTCTAGTAAGTTCATGCACTAAAGCTTTAGTTAAATTTTCTCCTATACTTCCTTCCAATAAACCTTTTTGATAAGCTTTATATAAAGATTCAACACCTACTATAGCTGTATCTTCTGGTTGTTTAACAAAATTTATTTGGTTTATTTCTTTTTTTAAAGTTTGTAATTCTTGTTTATTTTTTTGAAGCTGGTTATACATTTTTTCACCTTGCTTAACATTTATTGTTTTAGAAGGTTTAAAAACTATTTTATTTTTAGCATCAAATACAATATGATTTTTTCTTAACTGTTTCATTTGATGTAAATGAGGAGCTAAAATATTTTGAATATCAGCATTTTCTTTTTTTATTAAATCTATTTTACTATAAGCAGCTCCTACAGATTCAAAATTATTGGACATGGATTGAATCACTGGTTGATTTTCTTCATATATTTCTCTAGAAATAATATTTAAGTCATCAACAGTTTTATCATTTAAAGTTGGAGGTACAGGAGTAGAGGCATCTATAACTTTTGTTTTAATAACATTACCGTTTTCATCTAAAGAATTAACAGTTTGATTTATTTTATTAGAACCTAATCTGTTTGCAATTAAAGAACCTAATGCTGTACTAGCTCCTCCTAATCCTGCAGAAGCTGCAACTATTGTAGGACTTACTTCACCATATAAAGCTTTTTCACGAAGTAAAGCTTCTCCACCAGCAACTGTCGCACCTGTAGCCATCGTAGCTATTTTACCAGCTTTTGCTATTTTTACCCAAGGTATAAAAAAAGTTACAGGGTCAGCAACAGCAACACCCATCCTACCACTTAATACTGTTAGGTCTTCTTCTCTACCATAAAATTCTGGAAAGTCTTGATATATTTTTTCTTGTCTTTCTGATTCTATTCTTTGAGATGCCTCAGTAAAGCTTTCATCAGAAGCCAAAGACTCTACACCTGCTTTTGATAATCTATACAAACTTCCTAAAATAGTAGGCTCTTGAGCAGCCCCAAACTTTACTTTTCTACTAGCAGATATATCATCTAGTCCTGTAACTGATTCTAATTCAGATGCATTCTGTATAAACTTAGAATACAAACTATCAGGTTCTATAGGTTTTGTTTCAATAGTTTCTTGAATATCTTGTAATTTTTCTTGCTCAGTTTTTTGAAGCTCTTCAATTTTTCTTTGTTCTTCTTCTATTCTTTTTTTATTTTCTTCTTCTCTAGCTAAAAACTCATCATCTTCTTCATAAAAAGGAGACTGCAGAGAAGCATTTTTTATAAACTGAGAATATAAGTCTGTCATATTAAATTAAGTAGATAATGGATTTCTTCTAAATTTTGTTTCGTATTGAAAAAAAGGAGAAATTTTTCTTTCTTCTTCATCTTCTTTACTTATACTGATTTCTAAATTATTTAAAAATCCTTGAGCTTGTGAAATATTTTCAAACTGTTTAACCAACTGCATATATAAGTTTTCTTTTTGTTCTTGAGTATATTGACCACTTAAAAAAGCTTTTTGAATTTGTAAAGGAGTAACTTTAATTTCTCCTATTTCAATTTCAGAGTTCATAAATTGTCTATTTATTTCTTCTTTTTCTCTTAAATTTATTTCTTCTTTTGCTTTTTCTGATATAAGCTCACTTCTATTAATATAATTTTCCATTCCTATATTTAAAAAGTAATCTGCACTTTTAGGTTTACCTCTATTTTCTGGATTTGCTTCATATTGTTTTATGGCTTCCATTGCAAAACTTATAACATCACTTTTAAACATATCAGCACCTTCAGCTTGTTGGTCTTTTTCAATTTGTTTATAAATTTTAGATATGTTTAATTCTCTATCCGATAAAGAAGTAGAATACTTTTGTTTTAAGAATATAGAAGTTTGGTCATTACCGATAGCTCTATTAAAAGCACTATTTAAATCTTCAGGAATTTTAGACTTCCAACTTGATGTACTTACAAACTGTGAAATCTGTTCATCTGTAAATGGAGTATACTTAACAGTTTTATCGATATCATCAATATTTTTTAAATACCTGTTATTTAATTTTATATTATCAACTATTACTTTTTTTTGCTCTGAACTCATTCTTTTAGGTAATAAAACATCTTGTCCTTCAACAGTTACAGTTTCTAAACCTGTTTCTCTTAATCCAAGTTTATTTAATAAATAATTACCTACATTTGCTTCTTTATCAATTATTTTTTTAGCTTCTGCAAATTTATTAGTTACTGGTGCTAAGAATAATTTTTTATTTTCTTCAGTGTCTTTAATATTTTCAAAGTTTCTAAATAATTCTAATTTTTGTTCGTAAGCTTTAGTATCATCTTCTATTAAAGGATTAACTGTATTTTCAAATTCTTTTAATTTTTCAGCATTTAATTCAGATAGTTTTGTTTTTCCTAATTCTCTTTGTTTGTATATATCATATTGTTTTTGTTTAAAAGCATTTTCCCAATCTGTATCAGTTGCTCCCATACCATAACCTTTCATCATAGTATTATGGTCAGTCCAAAAATTCATACCAGCTTGAAACTGTTTAGTTTTTTTATCTATTAAACCTCTATTACTTGTCCAAAATTCATTAGCTCTTTTCTCAGCTTGTTTACGTAAAAACATATTACCAACTTGAACACCTAACAAAGCTGCTCCAAAAAGTTTACCTTTTTTTTCTTCTTTTTTTCTTTTACTTTTAGCTTGAGCTAATAAAGATTCACCTAATTCTTCTATTGCCATATTATTCCTCTCTACCTAATAAACTTTCTGGTTCGTTTGTTTCTGGTTTTTCTAATAAACTTGGTTGCTCTGGAGCTGTAAACTTTTCTAATCTTTCTTCTATTTCTTTTGGAAATACTCCAGACTTTACTTTAGATACTATCTTATCTTGAGCAATTTTTGTTACTTGATTAATTTGAGATAATTCTTCATCTTCATCATCTGGCTCATCTTCTTCACCTTCATAAGTAATGTAATCTTGTATACCTGCTTTTTCTGCAAATGCTATAATCATGTACATAGTAGGTTCTAATAATAACATTAATAAATCAGGATTCCACATTCCCTTTTGAAAACCATCTGTTAATAATACTTGAGCTATGTCTCCTATAGGCATACCATTTCTAACTAAATCCATAGTAGAATGATAAGCTTCAGGTTCTGTAAGCTCTAAAAACAGTGCATCCATTGCAGGTTGAAGCTCTACAAACTGTGGTGGTTTTTCCCACGCATAAGGAGTATCAGGACTATTAGTTAAAGATGAACCGGGTATTGGTCTACCATTATTTGCTAAGAACTCTAATCCCTCTTGGTCAAAGTTTTTATATTCTTTTTCCATTATTATCTAGCTCCTTGCATATAATTAAGCCATACATCATCTTGTAAACCAAAATTAGAATCTGATTGCACACTTGCACCGTGTATAAATCCTCCAAACATCCCACCTTGACTTTGTAAATTTTGTTCTTCTCTTACTAAATCTCTTTCATTAAATACTGTACTATAATTATTTGTAGGACCTAACATATCTACTACTTCTGGTGGATAGATAACATCTCCTTCTGGAGAAATAGAACGTGCTATTCCTTCTTGAACTCCTGCTGTTGCACTAGCAATAGTACCTTCTACAAGTTTTCCGGGAGCATCAAGTACTGCTTGTTTAATATTACCTACTAAAGTTTTTTCTGTTGCTTGTTTTGAAATATCTCCAATAACATCTTTAGTAACCTTACCAATTGCATCAGGAATAGTAGAAGCTAATTGACCTTCTACAGTTTTTGAAGCTGCTACATCTGCTACAGCTTTTTCAGATAAATTACTACCTAAATCAAACTCTTTCATATCAGGAGCATTCTTTACAAAGTCTGAAGCATCTGCATTAATACCAAACATTTCTTTAGCTTTACCTGTTACAGTTTCTAATCCACCACTAATTGCATCAGTAACTTTAGTAAAAGCTCCTTTAACTGCACTAGCTCCCGCATGAATACCTTTCATAACTGTACCTGCAGCTTTAACAAAAATGTTACTACTTGCTGCCATAGTAGTTCCTAAAGTACCAAGTCCCGAAAACACTGCTCCTGCAGCCCAAGGCATTATAAATCCTAAAGCTATTTGACCAACAATACCTAACTTTGCAAAAGGCTTCATAATTTTACCCATTACTTTTTTAAGACCTTTACCAATCTTTTTAATACCTTTTCCAATTTTTTTTACAATCTTTTTTAAACTTTTAAAAGGATTCCATCCCATAATATTCTCCTATTTTCCACCAAAGATGGTATTAATTAATGTTCCTATAGAACTTACATTGTTTTTCCAATTCTCCGCAGACCCACCTTCGTTAGCTAAAGCCTGTGCATATAGTTGAGCTTTTCTATTTTCTTCATTTTCTGCAGATTGAAAAGTATAGTTAGCTTGGTCTCTTAACTCTTGCCATAAAAATGATTGAGCTTGTGAAGTCATGTTAAAAGCATTCTGTACGTTCTGCATATTAACTTGGTTAGCTGCAGCAGTGTTTGCCATGTTAGCTTGTCTTCTCCATGCTAAGTTAGATTGTTCTATAGCTTGTGCATTAGCTGTATTAAACTTATCTCTTTCAAAAGCTGTTTGTTCATTGAACTGATTAATCTGATTTACCATAGCAGCATTAGCTTTTTCTAAATCAGCTTCTACTTGAAACTCTAAAGCATCTCTAGCATTTGTTTGTGAAACATTAAACTGTTCTGCAGTATTTAACTGGGCTGCATTAAACTGTTCTATCTGTGCAGCTAAACTAGCCATAAACTGATTAGTTTGATTTTCACTAGAAGCGTTAAACTGAGCAGCAGCATTGTTAGCAGACTGATTAGATAACAATCTTTGTTGTTCCATTTGTGATTTTAACATACTAGCTTGTTGTTTGTTATTGAGATTAGCCATATCCATAGCTAAAAATGATTGAGCATTAGTAACTGCTAGTTTTGTTCTTTGGTCAAGATTTGCTAAATCTAAAGATGCCATAGCTGTAGCGTTTTGCATAACAGCTTGTTGAGAAGCATCAAAGTTTGCAAGAGTAGCTGTTTGCATAAACTTACTATTAGCTAACACTACTTGTTGCTCGTTATTAAAGTTAGCCATGTCCATATTAGCTACAGTATTTGCATTAGCCATTGCTCTTTGTTGGTCTACATTAAGTTGTGCTAATCCCATTTGTTGAGCCAACTCAGCATTCTTAATATTTATTTGCATAGTTTTATTAAGATTTGCTAACTCTGTTTGTTGTTCAGCATTTAAATTATCAGCACTAGCTTGATTAAGAGCTGATAAATTTGCTAGTCTTGTCTGTTGTTCGTTAGACAAATTAGCTAAATTCATTTGTTGTTTAAACTCTGCATTTTTAGAAATGAATTCTGCAGCTACTTGAAACTCTGCTAATCTTTCTTGATTCTCAGCAGTCATGTTTTCACGTTCTGTCTGATTCATTATTTCAAGATTTGCAAGTTCCATCTGTTGCTCATTACCTAAGTTTTGAGCATTCATAGCTTGTTGATTCTGAGTATTAAGAACAGCAGCCTGTTGTCTATTTTGTAAATTCTGTGTTCTTGTTTGCTGTTGCTGTTGTGCAGTAGTCATTACAGCTTCTTGTTTAAACTGACTTTGCAGAACTCCCATCTGTTGAGCAAACTGTGCAGTCTGACTTGCAGCATCTTGACGATTTGCTAAGTTCTGCATTCTTATTTGTTGAACCTGTGAAGCTTCTTGTAAGTTAGCCTGTTGTTGATTACTTAAATTTTGTGAAGCTCTTTGTTGTAAAGCTTGTGCATTGCTTTGTGCTAATGGCATAGCTGATTGAATAATAGCATTAAATAAAGAATCTCTACCAACTGTAGAAACACTTAATCCTCTAGCAGCCATATTAGCATTAATAGCGTCTACAGCAGGTCTAGCCCATGCAGGTATATTACCATCTTCTAAACCACCTAATAAACTTTCCATTTGTGAAGACACTAAAGCTTCTTCTGGTAAAGCTGCAATAGCTGCAACAACTTCAGGGTCTGCTCCTGTATCTAATTGAGCTTCTACAGTTGCAGGGTCTTCTACAATAGCTGCTGTTATTTCTGGTGGTAGTTCTGCAACTTCTGCAATCATTGTAGCAGCAGCACCTTTTGCAGCAGTACCTTTTACTGGTCTACGTTTCTTAGCTTCGTAACCTATTTGTTCTACAATTTGAGCAGCAGCTCCAACTGCAGCTTCTCCTGTTAATGCTTCTCTTTGTTTTTTTTCTGCATCAGGAGTTTCTGATACTTTTTCTGGAGTTAAATCATCTACTTCAGGAACAAAAGCACCAGCAGATAGTATACCCTCAACTGTATCTGCTTTAGCAGCATTAACAGCTTGTTCAGAAATTTGTTTAGCTATTGCAGGTCCTGATAATTTACTAATCTCACTTACTTTAGCAATTGCATCATCTGATAATTCTCCTACAATAGGTTCTATATCAGGAATAGCTGTAACAAGTTCAGCTCTATATGTTTCAGCTTGTAGTTGTTCTGGAGTTTTTGCAGTTGTTACATCTTCTATTATTGCAGCTTCTGGTGCAGCTCCTACTTCAGCAGTAGCAGCTTCAAGAGCTTCTCTTTCTGCCATAGTCTTAGCTTCACCTAACTCTCCTACTTCTACTTCTTTTGGAGCTTCAGCCATAGGTATGCCAGTCATATCACCTTGTAATATTTGTTCAGCTCTACCTCTTGCAGTTATTAATTCTGCATCTATTGCATCTTGTTCTTGATTCTCTGTGCCATCTTTTAAAACCCATTTACCATCTTTAAAAGTAAATTGACCACTTTGTAAAGCGTCACTCATGTTATCGTAACCTGAATCAGTCCACCAACCTTCAGTAGTGTTTTGATTAACAGCACCTTTATTAATAGCGTCAGTAATTTTATCTCCAAGTAATGCTAAATCTTCTGGTGCATATCCTGTAAAGTTACCTTCACTAAATCTTCTTTCTAAATCGTCTAAAGCTTGTTGAGTTGCTTCTTGTTGAGCAAATAAAATATCATCTCTAGGTCTTCCTTCTTCAGGAAACCTTGGTAACGTAGGTTGAACAGTAGATTGTACAACATCAGGTCTTTTAGGCTCTACTGGAGCTTGAGTAAAAGTAGGTTGAGCTTGAGTTGTTTGAGCTTGAGAAGCTTGAAGTTGAACATCACCTTCTCTACCAATAAACATTTGGTCAGAGCCTTTACCGGTTGTTGGACTTCTTTGAAAAGCTTGTGCAGTTTGAGGCTGAACACTTCTTTTAAAATCTCTTTGGTCTATTGATGCATCTAATGCTCTTTTTTCTTCAGGAGTATATTGTTTACCTGTGGCTGGATTAACTGCTTCTCTTTCCATTCTAGGGCTTGGTTTTGTAGGTTGTTGTCCAGTTTGTGCAAGTTCTAAAGCTCTTTGTTGGGCTATATTCATTTCATTCAATTCTTTTTGAGCTTTTGAAATAGGTTTTTGCAAGTTTGGAATTCCTTTATTCTCTATTCCAGTTTGTGAAGTACCTGAATTTACATTAGGTATTATTTTTTGAAAACCTCCTCCTACTTTTTGTATATATCCGGGAGGAGCTTTAGGAGCTGGTTGAGCTGTTATACCACCAACACCACCACGTTGAATAGGTCTTCCAGTATTTACAGGAGCTTTAGCTGGACCAGTAGGTAAATCACGAGGTGTAGCAGGTGTTCCAGTTTTAAGGTTTCCACCAAGACCACCAGTTGTAAGCCTGCCCG
>Ga0307378_10012695_pt1 | contig 10728 bp, 5 predicted proteins | sample UN1MG_FD_202238 | JGI IMG/M metagenome (GOLD analysis project Ga0307378, IMG submission 202238) | Soil microbial communities from Risofladan, Vaasa, Finland - UN-1 | ecosystem: Environmental > Terrestrial > Soil > Coastal area > Acid sulfate soil | place: Finland: Risofladan, Vaasa | collected...
TAGTGGGGATAGTGGTAGTCGGGGTGGTAGTGGGGATAGTGGTAGTCGGGGTGGTAGTGGGGATAGTAGTAGTCGGGGTGGTAGTGGGCGGCACGCCCTGCACAACAATATAATCCGGTCTTGATGTGGTATTGCTGCCCATGAAGTTTGTCGCTGTCAGGTTGACCCTGTAGGAGCCGGGTAAGTCATAGGTATGGACCGGGTTCCTGTTGGTAGAGTTATTCCCATCACCAAATATCCAGAGCCATGTTGTGGGGTAGCCGCTGGAGAGATCCTGGAACTGCACAGTAAGGGGGGCCAGACCGCTGGTGACATTTGCATCGAAATCAGCTGTGGGAACACGTGGCGGCTCAATCTGGTCGAGGAGAACAGCGATGAATCCTCCCTGGCCGCGGTCACCAAATGTGGACGGATAGGGGTCAACGGTTGGGAAATTGATGGAATTGGTCATTCCGGTGATATATGCGCCTCCAGTTTCATCAGTGGCAATTCCATTCCCCAGATCGAGGCCGTTTCCTCCCAGATAGGTGAGATAGTCCGGGGAAGCGTAAAAGGGTACAAATTTTGCAACGAAGGCATCATATTCACCACCGCCAAACACGGGCTGGTAGGGGTCAATGACTTCCAGGTTGCGGGAATTTGTGGCTCCGCCGATATAGACACTTCTTGCACTATCAATAGCAATTCCCCTTCCTTCATCGTATCCGGTTCCCCCTATATATGTCGAATATTCAAGTGATGTACCATCTGGAGTAAGCCTGGTTAGGAATGCGTCAATGATTCCCCTGTTAAAAGGCTGGTATGCTGCCATTGTGGGGAAATTCTTAGACCTGGTGAGACCGGTCACATATGCAGAACCCTGGTCATCGACTGCGATTGATTTTCCTGCATCCTGTGCAGATCCACCGAGGAATGTCGAGTAAATAAGTGATTCACCGGTAGACATCACTTTTGTGATGAATGCATCACTATATCCGCTGAATACTGGATTATATGCATTTTTCGTTGGGAAATTCCACGAATAGGTCTCTCCTGTTATGTACGGATCGCCGTTTCCATCCACAGCAACGCCATATCCTACATCCCTTGTTATCCCGCCAATATAATTGGAATACAGCAACTGTGTTCCGTTTTTATCAATTTTTAAAATATATGCATCTTCCTGACCTGCAAGGTAAGTCCTCTGAAATCTGCTGATTACCGGAAAGAGGATGGAGCCGGTTGATCCGGTCAGGTATATATTATTATCAGAATCGATGGCTACATCATTCCCTTCGTCATCTCCTGTCCCTCCGAGATAAGTGGAGAAGATCAGAGTGGAGCCATCAAGTCCTATCTTCGACATGAACACATCGGTCTGTCCGGCATTTTGTGATTGAAGTGGATTTACTACCGGAAAGTTGGTAGAACTAGTTGTACCGGTCACATACGCGTATCCGTCACCGTCAACCCTGATTGCAGATCCCGTGTCATCTTCTGACCCGCCGAGATAGGTAATATATATTGGCATTGTCCCGTCAGAATTTATTTTGACAACTATTGCATCCGTTCCGCCGAAATTCGCTACGGCAGCGGGATCAGGCACAATATATGGAGCGGGATTTGAAATTCCGGTTACGTATGCATTCTTCGATGAATCAACAGCAACCCCGTATCCGTTGGCAATACCTATGCCTCTTAGATAAAGGCCGTATTTCATGACCGGGTCGATAATCAGAGCTCTCTCGTGATCATATTCACCAATTTCAAATGCGACGTTATTTTCATATTTTATTGAAAAAGAACAGTCAACGGGTATGAAATCCCCATTTATCTCCTGGTAACAGACCGGTGCGAGTTCTGTGAGGTCTCCCGCAGGTGTATGTATCAGCAGTGTTCCGTCAGACTGAATGGAGAGTGAGGTTTGTCCACGGTATTCTATGAGGATATCCTCTGGATGTGCACCGGGGTCCACAATGAATATACTCTTAATCCCTCCCTGTGTTCCATAGTACACCAGATCTATACCGGGATAGAGTTCATTGTACTGGATGCCCCTGTATGTATCGACTCCGGTTATCCATTGTGAGGAATCATCGCCGATGAGGAAATTCGCCGTGCATGGCAGGAGATCAAGACCGGAGATGGAATCAGATCCGGATGTGCCCCTGAAGCGGTATTCTATGACCGCTGACTTCAATATCTCCTCATCATAACTGATGAGGCTGAATATGGGGCCGTTTGGGGTAAAAAAGATGGATCCTCCATCTGACAGGATCTCGAACTTCACATTGCTGTCGCTCTGCCCGTCATTTGCAATGAACTGGAGTGGCATGGACGTAATCCATGCTTCAACACTTGATGTTTTTTCTTCCGCACCTGAAGGCGTTAGAGAATGTACACCTTCAATCATCACGCCTGGAATGGAGATTACTCCTGAATCGGGCGGATGAACCGGATTTTCCGGGTTCTCCGCTGCATTTACAGCAAAAGCCCCGGCTAACGGTATCAAAAATATGAATAGCAGCAAGACGCCTCTGGATCTCATAAAAAATCCCTTTACGTTTGATGGAGTAATCACGGTATATAAATATATTGATCATTTTGGTTATATTTTCGGTTATTTTATGTGTTCCAGCAAGAATATCGGGTTTTTTTATTCGTAAATCCTATCTCTCGCATACAGTCAGCATATGGAGCACTAATAGATAGCATGAACATAACGGATATGTTACTGTAGGCTGATTAGTACAAGTATATACAGGAACAGGTCCGGAGCCTTATGCGGCATGAAGCCTGCTTCTGAAGGAATCATGTGATGAAAGCATCCACAAGGATATTTGCCAGTGAATTCAATTCATCTGACCTCATTTTCGAGCAACCCTCTGATAAATCCAGGGTAATGATAACCCCCGGGGGTGCATGCTGCTCGGAAGTGTTCATAGCCGGGGCACTCATCGAGCGGGGAGGTACACCCGGCGGAGGGCAGTATGCCAGGGTTGCAGATCCCACCGGGGCTTTTTCCATGCAGATTGACCGTAATCAGCGGCAGCAGGGAGATATCCTGCGGGGAATGGAACCCCCGTTATTTGTAACCGTGCTTGGCAGTCTGATAATCCACGGAGGGGAGCGGGAATCTTCATGTTCAGTAGCAATACGGGATATCAGGACAGCTGACCGGATGATTCGTGATTCATGGATTGTCCGGACAGCAGAATTGACCTGTGGAAGGCTGGAACTCATGATGAAGGCAATCGGGGGAGAAAGAGTGCCTGATTGCACTGCCAGGGCCATGGATCATTACCGGATGAATCTCTCCAGAGTCACGGATCTTGCCGATATGGTAAGCACTGCCCTTGAGGGGGTTTTACCGGCAGAGGCAAAGGATGCGGAGGGAGGAGATCCGCAGGATATAGTGCTTTCCATAATACGTGAGAAGGGGGGGAAAAATGGAATTCATATTCAGGATATCATTCCCGTTGCCGGACAATTCGGGCTGGGAGAAGATGCGGTGAGGCATGCAGTGAAGGCACTTTTAGCGGAAGATGAATGCTACCAGCCTTCAAGGGATTTTGTTAAAATTTTATGAAACTCGAATTTCTACCGTCTGGTCCTGCCCTCCTCGTGGAGAATACGAGAAGAGTTCTTGTCGTTGCCGACCTCCATCTGGGTATTGAGACAGATCTTGCCAGGCACGGACTTCATTTCAAGAGCAGAAGCAATGAGCGAAAGGAAAGGGTTGTTGCATGTATTCATGAATCAGACCCTGACTGCCTCGTCCTCCTCGGGGATATCAAACATAGCATTCCGGTCACCAGCAGGCAGGAATACAGAGAAATTCCAGGAATATTTGAAAAATTCCGATCACTTCTTCCAATAAGGGTCCTTCCCGGGAATCATGATGTGGGACTTGAACGGTTCCTGGCCGAAGATGAGATCATGCAAAAAGATGGTGCCGTTATCGATGGATGCGGGTATCTCCATGGACATACATACCCCAATCCGTCCCTTTCCGGCCGGTTCATCTTATGCGGTCATCATCACCCGGTCGTACGCATAAGTGATGAAGTGGGGTGTGCCCTGAAATCACCTGCCTACCTCCTGGCGGATCTGGATGAAAAATGCCTGAATTTTGGCAAAACGCCTGATGGAGGCCGTGCAGCAAGAGTTTTGTTCGTTCCCGCGTTTAACGAACTTTCAGGGTATGACATCACAAGAACAGTGAACGAGCCCTTCAGCCCGCTTTCGCGCTGTATTAAACGAGATCAATCGGAAGTGTTTCTCCCGGACGGGACATATCTCGGCCCACTTGCATCAGTGGAGGATTATGAAGGCGATCAGTCAGCTTGATCCCCGAATCCGGGAATGTATCCGGAAGAGAGATTTTTCTGAACTTTCCGAAGTCCAGTCCCGGGCAATACCGATGGTGATGAAAGGGAGTGATCTCATCCTCATTGCGCCAACGGGTACAGGCAAGACCGAAAGCGCCATGCTCCCTGTTTTCAACGGCATGCTTTCCATGCCATCCCGGGGATTTACCACTCTCTATATTACGCCTCTCCGGGCACTGAACCGCGACATGCTCTCCCGACTGGAATGGTGGGGAAATGAGCTTGGTATCCGGATCGGTGTGAGGCATGGCGATACGCCTCAAAGCGAACGTCGCCGCCAGGCCCTTTCTCCACCGGAACTCCTGATAACCACTCCGGAAACGCTGCAGGCGCTCTTTATGGGGAAGGTTCTTCGAAAACATCTGCAAAACGTGCGTTATGTTATTATTGACGAGATACACGAACTCGCCGGGAGCAAGCGAGGTGCCCAGCTTTCGGTAGCGCTTGAGCGTCTGGTGAAATATTCCGGAGAATTCCAGAGAATAGGCCTTTCGGCCACTGTTGGGAATCCGGAAGAGATGGGAAGATTCCTTTGCGGCAAGAGAGAATTCTCTATTGTACAGGTCCCGGTGACAAAGAATCTGGATGTCAATGTGGCGTTTGTGGGAGATAGTTTCGAGAAACAATCGGGATGGGTATCGGATACAATTGATGATCATCGTTCCACACTGATATTTGTGAACACCCGGGTCACGGCCGAGGCACTTGGTCACCAGCTTTATGAAAGGGGCGATGTCGAGGTGCATCACGGCTCGCTCTCGCGGGATGTAAGGATAGATGCCGAGGAGCGTTTCAAGTCAGGTGCGGTAAAGGCACTGATCAGTACCTCATCGATGGAGCTTGGAATAGATATAGGGCATATCGAGCATGTAATACAGTTCGGATCTCCGAGGGAGGTCTCAAGACTTGTCCAGAGAGTGGGAAGGGCAGGCCATCAACTCAATGCAGTTTCCAAAGGGACAATACTGGCGACGGGTTTTGATGATCTCCTTGAATCAGTAGTTATTGCCCGTAAAGCGATGGCCGGGGAGGTAGAAGAGGTCACCCCTCATTTTTATGCGGCTGATGTGCTGGCGAACCAGGTCGCTGCAATTGCGGTGGAATATGGAGAAATACAGAAATCGGCAATTCAGCGGATACTTGAGAAGACTTACCTTTTTGCTGATGCAGGTGACCTTGCTGACGATGTATACCGGCAGATGGACGATCATCGGCTCATCAGGATTGATGGGGATGCGATAATCACCACCAGCCGGGCCCGCAGGTACCTTGCGGGCAACTTGTCGATGATCCACGATGAGAAAAAAGTCCAGGTCTTTGACATGGTGTCCCGGAGGATGGTGGGGACTCTTGATGAATCATTCGTCGTGGGATGGGTGCATACAGGTGCGGTATTCATTACCAAGGGGCAGTTATGGAGAGTCCTTGACATGGAAAAAGGCCGTATCACTGTTGAACCTGCACGCCGGGCAAAAGGTGAGCTTCCTTCGTGGGAAGGTGAACAAATACCTGTGCCATTTGACGTTGCCCACGAAGCCGGGAAGCTTCGCCGGACCAGGAATTTTGGCAGATATATGCATAATAAAAATTCGCAAAAGTTTGCAGTGGATTTTTTAGTTGAAATGGACCGAAACAGGTCCCTTGTGGCATCAGATGTACTCGTTACTATCGAAAACGCGGAAGAGGGCGTTATATGCAATATATGTGCGGGTCATAAGGCAAATGAAGCATTGGCCCGGGTCATTTCCATTCTCATCTCTGCTCGTTATGGAACGAGTGTAGGCATGGAGATCGATGCCTATCGCATCTTTTTAAGGCTACCAAAAAATATCCGGGCTCCGGATGTGAGAGATATCCTGGTCTCGCTCGAACCTGCACATCTGCGTGGAATTCTAGAGATTGCTCTTAAGAGAACTGCGTTATTCAAGTGGAAACTCGTCCAGGTGGCGAAAAAATTCGGGGCTATTGATCCTGATGCCGATTATGAACGAATCAGCATGGATAAGTTGATCGATCTCTTTGAAAACACGGTTGTACAGAAAGAGGCATACCGGGAACTATTCTCAGAATACATGGATGTGGATTGCGCCGCCCGTACGATGGAGATGATAAAGAATGGAGATATCAGTGTAAAATGTGCCCCGTTGAGCATTCTGGGAGCGGAAGGGCTTTTCTCATCACATGATCAGATAGCTCCCCCCATCAGTGACCAGGCCGTGATCAGCACGTTGAAGCGCCGGCTGGACCAGCAGGAAGTAGTGCTGGCATGCATGAACTGCCGTAAATGGAAGAGCCGGACCGTAGTTGCCAGAGTTCCCGAACTGCCGGTATGCCCCAAGTGCGGAGCCAGACTGATAGCGGTTCTTAAGCCATGGGAGGAGCCCCTCATAGCAGTTTCAAGGAAAAATAAAAAAACCGATGAAGAGAGAACGATCGAACAAAAACTAATAAGAAATGCAAATATTGTCCTTTCCAGCGGGAAAAATGCAGTCATAGCGCTGGCGGCCAGGGGTGTAGGGCCGGAAAATGCAGCAAGGATTATCTCAACCCTTGCAGAAGGGGATGCATTCTATGCAGAAATTTTGAAAGCAGAAAGAAATTATATCAGGACGCACCGCTTCTGGTGATTACATAATACTGCCGAGTTTATGCTCCAGAAAATCCAGTCCTCTCTTGATATCTTCAAGGTTTTTCCCGCCTGTAAGGATGATTTTTCCTGAACTGAAGAGGAGAGCAACAATTTTGGGGTCCTTGATCCGGTAGACCAGACCGGGGAACTGTTCCGGTTCGTATTCAATGTTCTCCAGGTTAAGGGTGATTACCACTTTATTCAGATTGATATATTTTCCAATATCATAAGAGCACACGATGTTCGTGATGGCGACCCGGGGCTTATCATAGGTTTCCACGCCGGCCTCACGCATAGACTTGATTATCAGGTCGAGTCCGTCCTGCAGCGATTTCTTATTCCTGATCCCTGTCAGGACCACTTTTCCAGATGAAAAAATAAGAGAGGCAATTTTCGGGTTTTCAATACGAAAGACGGCTCCTGGAAATCTTTTGGTATTCAATTCACAGTTATTGATTTTTTTGGAGATTTCGACCAAATCTATAGAGTCTGCAATTGCCCCGGATGCAACGATATTCTCAATTTTCAATGAATCGTATCTCTTCTCATCCATTGAATAGTACATGCTGCGTGTTGAACCATAATACTAATGGAAAATGTTTATGCTGGTTATTTTTTCTTGTTTGAAAGACCGGAGAAAAAGACATATTGAAATCGGATTAATGACAAATTCTATTGGTTTTTTGTGGTAATATGAGCGGCGATTTACAGACATATGATGAGATTTCGCACAATTTCAAAATTGAAGTGCCGAAACACTACAATTTTGGTTTTGATGTTATAGATGCATGGGCAGAAAAAGATCGGAATAAACTGGCCATGATATGGGTGAATCAGGAAGGAATTGAAAAAAAATTTTCCTTCCGCGATCTAAAGAACCTCTCAAACCAGGCTGCGAACATTCTCCTCAAATATGGCATCCAGAAAGGAGACCGGGTCCTTATAATGGTACCAAGGATTCCGGAGTGGTGGATCTTCACAATAGCCCTGATTAAACTCGGAGCAGTGGTGTGTCCCTGTCCGACCATGCTCACTCCAAAGGATATCAACTATCGCTTGAATGTGGGAAAATTCAAGATGATTATTACCAATCTTGAAAATTCTTCCAAGGTGGATGAAGTTGCAGACCTGTGTTCGTCACTCTCCTGCAGGTTCCTTGTAGACGGGAAATTGCCCGGCTGGGTAAGTTTTCCTGACGAGCTATTATATCCTGCTCCTGTCTCTTTCCGTTCAGTGAGCTTGCCCGTGGGGAAAAAGACACGGGCTACGGATCCGATGCTGATCTATTTCACCTCAGGTACGACTGGTGAACCGAAGATGGTTCTCCACAGCAACAGTTATCCACTCGGCCACCTTGTTACTGCAGGACTCTGGCAGGATGTCACAAGCAATGATGTTCATTTTACCTATTCTGACACAGGCTGGGCGAAGTGTGCCTGGGGAAAAATTTTCGGACAATGGATACTGGGTACATGTCTCTTTATCTACGATGTGCGTGGAAAGTTCAAAGCTACTGAATTGCTTCCCCTTCTGGAGAAGTACGAGATCAATACGTTTTGTGTACCCCCCACAATCTATCGCATGCTAATCCTCGCCGATCTGGGAAAATTCGATTTAAGGGAGCTGCGACACTGCGTAAGTGCGGGAGAGCCGCTCAATCCTGAAGTTGTCAGGGTATGGCAGGAAGGGACAGGACTCTCCATCCGGGAGGGCTACGGGCAGACAGAGACGGTGTGTTGCATTGGAACATTTCTTGGGATGAAAAATAAGCTTGGCTCAATGGGGAAACCTGCACCGGGCTGGCACGTGGAACTCCATGATGAGAATGGGAATTGCGTGGAAACCAACGAAGAAGGCAGGATCGCCATCGGTCTGAACCCCCGCCCCGTCGGGCTCTTTGAAGAATACCTGCGCAATCCGGAGGCCAATGCCGAGTCTTTCGTGAACGGATTTTATTATACGGGTGACAAGGCATACAAAGACGAGGACGGCTATTACTGGTTTGTGGGCCGCGGTGACGACATAATCAAGTCTTCCGGATACCGCATCGGGCCCTTTGAAGTGGAAAGTGCTCTTCTGGAGCATCCCGCCGTGCAGGAATCGGCGGTAGTGGGTTCTCCCGACCTGATCAGGGGAACCATAGTCAAGGCTTTTATCGTGCTCAAACAGGGATATGAACCATCGGAAAGACTGATAAAGGATATTCAGAATCATGTAAGGCGTATCACAGCTCCCTACAAATATCCCAGGGCAGTGGAATTTGTGGATGAACTGCCGAAAACCATGTCCGGCAAGATACGGCGCAGCGAATTGAGGCAGAGGGAACTGGCCCGGTTCTCCCAGGAAAACTGAAACTGGAGTTTTGGGGGTTTCTACGGCTCAAATCTCCTTTTTCGATTGATTCTCCCCTGAAAAAGAACAGTTTTATCTCTTTTCATATGAAATATATACGTTCATATGTCCACTGCCGAGCACAATATGACAGACTACGAGGAAACCTACCAAAACTTCACCATCGAGGTCCCTGAATATTACAATTTTGGCTTTGATGTGATCGACAGAATGGCTCTTTTGGACCGGAACAGGCTGGCCATGATATACGTCAACCAGAAAGGGGAGGAGAAGACGTACACGTTCCGCCAGTTGATGAACCTCTCCAATTCAGCGGCAAATATGCTGCTCAAGTACGGGATCAAGAAAGGAGACCGGGTCATTATATTACTGACCCGTGTTCCCGAATGGTGGATTTTCTCCATTGCCGCAATCAAGCTTGGTGCAGTATTTTGCCCGAGCCCCACCATGCTGACTGCAAAAGACCTCAAGTACAGGATCAATGCAGCAAAAATTAAGATGGTGGTAACCGATGAGGAGAATTCCGGGAAAGTCGATGAAATCTGTAACGAATGCCCTACTCTTGAATCCAGACTGGTGGTCGATGCCGATCTTCCGGGCTGGATAAGTTATCCGGTCGAGCTGGATTATCCGGCTCCGGTATCGAGAAATCTCCCGAATCTTCCCGGAATGCAGAGGACCAGGTCAACTGACCCGCTGGTCATCTATTTTACTTCCGGCACCACGGGAGAGCCGAAGATGGTTGTCCATAACCAAGCTCTTCCGATGGGTCATATCACAACCGGCGGATTCTGGCTTGACTTAAAAGAGAACGATCTTCATTTCACCCTTGCGGATACGGGCTGGGCAAAATCATCCTGGGGAAAATTCTTCGGCCCGTGGATTCAGGGAGCATGCATCCTTGTCTATGACATCCGTGGAAAGTTCAAGGCAACTGAACTTCTGCCAATCCTGGAAAAGTACGAGGTGACCGTGTTCTGTGCTCCTCCGACGGTATACCGGATGCTCATCCTCGCAGATCTTGAGAAATTTGACCTCAGGGAACTGAGGCACTGCGTTAGTGCCGGAGAACCTCTCAATCCCGAAGTGATACGGGTATGGAGGGAAGGGACGGGGCTTACCATCTATGAAGGTTATGGACAGACCGAACTTGTCCTGGTCATAGGCACATTCCCCTGCATGAAAGTAAAGCCCGGGTCCATGGGCAGGCCTTCACCGGGATGGCATATCGAACTCCAGGATGAAGAGGGGAAACCCGTCAGCCCTGGCGATGTGGGCAGGATTGCCATAAAAACAAATCCCCGGCCTGTAGGAATGTTTGATGAATATCTTGAAGATAAAGAGGCGAATGAAGAAGCATTCCAGGGAGATTTCTAT
>Ga0307378_10012696_pt1 | contig 10727 bp, 9 predicted proteins | sample UN1MG_FD_202238 | JGI IMG/M metagenome (GOLD analysis project Ga0307378, IMG submission 202238) | Soil microbial communities from Risofladan, Vaasa, Finland - UN-1 | ecosystem: Environmental > Terrestrial > Soil > Coastal area > Acid sulfate soil | place: Finland: Risofladan, Vaasa | collected...
CGGACCGTACCCGCTCCCGGCGCCTCGAAGGTCTTGTCGTGGCTGCCGTACTCCTCGGCCTTCTGGGCCATCAGCCCGACGTTCGGAACGCTCCCCATCGTCGACGGGTCGTACGCACCGTTGGCGATGCAGTCCTCGATGACGGTCTGGTACACACCGGCGTAGCTGCTGTCGGGGATGACCGCCTTGGCATCCTGCTGCTCGCCGGCGGCATTCCACATCTGGCCCGACGTACGGATCATTGCCGGCATCGACGCATCGACGATCACGTCGCTCGGCACGTGCAGGTTGGTGATGCCCTTGTCCGAGTCGACCATCGCCAGGTCGGGCCCGTTCTCGAACGCCGCGGCAATGTCGGCCTCGATCGCCGCTCGCTGGTCGGCGGGCAGCGTCTCGATGGCACTGAGCACGCCGGCCCAACCGTTGCGCGGGTCGCCGCCGGCAGCGGCGATGACGTCGCCGTGCTTGGCGAAGACGTCGGCGAAGAAGACCTCGACGGCGTGGCCGAAGATGATCGGGTCGGAGACCTTCATCATCGTGGCCTTGAGGTGGATCGAGAACAGCACGCCTTGTTCCTTCGCACCGCGCATCTGCTCGGCGAGGAACGAACGCAGCGCGGCGACGTCCATCGCCGTGGAGTCGATCACCTCGCCGGCCAGCACCGGTACCGATTCCTTGAGGACGGTCGTGGATCCATCGGTAGCCACGTGTTCGATCCGCACCGCGCCGTCGGTGGCGACGGTGAGCGACTGCTCGTTCGAGAAGAAGTCGTGGTCACCCATCGTGGCAACGTGCGTCTTCGAGTCGGGCGACCAGGCGCCCATCGAGTGCGGGTGAGCCTTCGCGTAGTCCTTGACCGCCTTGGGAGCGCGCCGGTCGGAGTTTCCCTGGCGCAGCACCGGGTTCACCGCCGAGCCCATCACCGCGCCGTAGCGGGCGCGCACCTCGACCTCCTCGGGCGTCGAGGGCTCGTCGGGATAGCTCGGAACGTCGTAACCCTTCGCCTGCAGCTCGGCGATCGCCGCCTTCATCTGCGGCACGGAGGCCGAGATGTTGGGCAGCTTGATGATGTTCGCCTCCGGTGTCAGCGCAAGTTCGCCGAGTTCGGCCAGCGCGTCACCGATGCGCTGCTCGTCCGTGAGTCGTTCGGGGAACGTGGCGGTGATGCGCCCCGCCAGCGAGATGTCACGGGTCTCCACCTGGACACCGGCGACGCCGGCGAACGACTGGATGATCGGCAGCAACGAATACGTGGCGAGCGCCGGCGCCTCGTCCGTGAACGTGTAGATGATGGTTGATGGGTTCTCGGTCATGGTGCTACCTGCTCGCTGGGGTCGACTTGTCTACAACTTGTCTACACTGTAGCAACGCCGCCCGACCGCCGCACAGCGACCGGTCCTCCCCGGCCCCGTCCCCGGGAGGACCGACGAAGCACTCGACGTTGCTCCACCTGACCGAACGGCGAGACAGGCCCTAAAGTCGACGGCGATGGACTTCGACTGGACCCCCGAACAGATTGCGCTGCGCGCACACGCCCGCAAGGTCGCCGCCGCCGCTGTCGAGCGGTACGGCCGTCACAACGACTCGTGGATCAACGGATTCTCGAAGGACTTCGCGAGGGAGATGGCCGCCCACGGCTGGATCGGCATGACGTGGCCCGTCGAGTTCGGTGGCGGCGGTCAGCCGGCGATCAACCGTCTCATCGTGGGCGAGGAGCTGATCGCCGCAGGCGCTCCGATCGCTGCGATGTGGTTCGCCGACCGCCAGATGGGCCCGACCCTGATCCACTACGGCACCGCCGACCAGCAGGCGGAGTTCCTGCCCGGGATCCTGTCCGGCGAGACCACCTGGTGCATCGGCATGTCCGAGCCCGACTCCGGCTCCGATCTGGCGTCGCTCACGACCAGCGCTGTGCGCGACGGCGACGATTTCGTGATCAACGGCCAGAAGATCTGGACGAGCTTCGGCGAACTCGCGGACTACTGCTATCTGATCTGTCGAACCGACGCACACGGCCCACCGCACAAGGGCATCAGCGAAGTGATCGTCCCGATGGACACGCCGGGCATCGAGGTGCGCCCGATCACCGACATGACCACGAACCGGCACTTCTGTGAGGTGTGGTTCAGCGACGTGCGGGTACCGGTCGCCAACCTGGTCGGGGTCGAGGGCAACGCGTTCAAACAGACGATGGCGCAACTGGAACACGAGCGCGGCGGCATCGACCGGCTCGTGTCGAACCACGCGTTGTACCTGCTCGCCCTCGATCGCGCCGATCGCTCCGATCCCCGTGTCCGTCAGGAGATCGCCGCGATCGAAACCGGGTATCGCATCGGTCGCATCCTGGTCACCCGGGAGGTCCTGCGCCAGGCACCCGCCGGCTTCTCGGCGGCGACCAAGTGCTTCTGCACCGAACACGAGGTCCGCGTCGCCGAGTTCGTCGCGGCCGCCTTCGGTGCCGACGCCATGCTGTGGGACGAGGTCACCCACGGCCTCGTCTACGCACCGGGCTACACGATCATGGGCGGCACGTCGAACATCATGCGCAACATCCTCGGCGAGCGGGTGCTCGGCCTACCACGCGAACCTCGCTGACCGGACCCGAGTCGCCGTGAGGGCGGTTGCTACGGTGCAGTCACAATCGACGACGTAGACCGGGGGCAAGATGTACGACAAGATCGTGGTGGGGACCGACGGTTCACCGACGGCCCTGAAAGCCGTTACTCATGCGGCGTCGCTCGCGGCGGCGACGGGCGCCAATCTCCACATCGCGATGGTGACGCCGTCGATCCCGGTGGTCGTCGCACCCGACATGCTGCTCGCATCGGCCGAGTGGAGCGATGCGACGAAGCAGGCCACCAACGCAGCGCTCGAGTCCGCCGCCGAAGCTGCGGCCGCCGTCGGCGCCGAGGCGATCACCCATCAGCTGTCGGGCGATCCGGCCGACGCGCTGCTTGGCCTGTGCGACGACATCGACGCTGACCTGCTGGTGGTCGGGAGCCGGGGCATGCACGGCGCCCGACGCTTCCTGCTCGGCAGCGTTTCGAGCCGATGCGCCCATCACGCCAACCGCTCCGTCCTGATCGTCCACACCGACTGAGGCAACGTGGCCGAGCCGTTCCCCGACGCCACCGAACTGGCCACTCTCGTACGCTCGGGACAGGCATCGCCCGGCGAACTGGTCGATGACGCGATCACGCGAGTCGAACGGCTCGATCCCACCGTCAACGCCGTGATCCACGAACCCATCTACGGCTGAATCGGCCCGGCCGCACCCGCCAAGATGTCGTCATGACCATGCGTGTGATGACGTGGAACCTGTGGTGGCGCTTCGGTCCGTGGGAGCAGCGTCGACACGCGATCGTCGAGACGATCCGAGAGACGGTCCCCGACGTGCTGTGCCTGCAGGAGGTGTGGGCCGACGCCGCTGGTGCGGGGATGGCGGAGATCATCGGCGACGAATTGGGGTACCACGCCGTCAGCAGCACGACCATCGGGCGCTCCGACGTCGGCTTCACGAATGCGGTGCTCTCACGATGGCCGGCACGTCAGCTCGCCGACGACGCCCTCCCGCGTGAGGACGGATCGCCGGGGCATCGCCGGTTCGTCGCCGCTGGGGTGGCGACCCCGTGGGGAGCGTGGCCGGTCGCGTCGACGCATCTCGATCACCGCTTCGACGCGTCCGCCGCACGGCGGCAACAGTGCCTGCGGCTGCTCGAGCTCGCGTCGGACCTTCGGGGCGACCCGACCACCGACCTCCCGTTGATCCTCGGCGCCGACCTCAACGCCGTCCCCGACAGCGCCGAGGTACGGCTGCTCACCGGACGCGAATCCGGCCACCCCGGCATCGTGTTCTCCGACACGTGGGAGCAGTCGGGCGACGGCCCGGGTTGGACCTGGCGTGGTGAGAATCCCTACTCCTCCGACAGCGCATGGCCGAATCGGCGTCTCGACTACCTGCTGGTGTCCTGGCCGCGCCCCAAGCCCGTCGGCAATCCCGTCACGGCCCGCCTCGTCGGCACGGGTCCGGTCATGGTCGACGGCGTGCCCGTGTGGCCGAGCGACCACGCCGCGGTCGTCGCCGACATCCAGACGCCGAGCTGACGTCGACCTACGTGCGCAACGCTGACCTCAGACGGCTGGGCTGACCAGAGCCTCCGCGGTACTGCCCGATCGGCGCGGGTGCAGCGCAACGGCCCCGCTCGCCAGTGCCGCCCAGGCACACCAGAGCGACGCGAACCCCTCGACGATGAAGATCGCGATGACGACGGCGACGAGATTGACCAGACCGAAGCGGACCAGGATGCGATTGGTCGAGAGCAGCAACGAGCCACAGGTGGCCATGACGTAGGCGCCGACGATCGGCACGGCCGCATCGATGCCGGTGCCGTATCGGGTACGGCCACGTCGCGGTATTCGCGACCGTGTCGCTCAGATGGCCCTGTAGGCCCCGCCAGACGAACGCCTCCGCCAGCTGATGACCGGCGAACATCAGCGGCAGCGCCGCGAGGGGCAGGTATTCGCGCCGCTGGCCGACGTGGCGGAGCGTGTCGACACCGATCGCTGCGAGCACGACGCCGCCGACCAGATCCGCTTTCGCCGAGAAGCACACGACCTCACCCCCGGCTCAATGCAGTCACACCGACGGCGTCACCGCCGGAGAAATCGGATCGGTGACGTTGCCGCCGTCGAAATCGCGACGATTCGTGACCTCCGTCCCAGGCAATTTCCGAGCGGGAGGAGAACAATGGAATCGTCTGAAGGGAGACCATCATGGACATCGACGCGACGCGGACCGCCGATCCGCACCAGTCGAGCATCGCCTGGTTCGACTCGATCGGGATCGATGACGTGGGACGTGTCGGCGGCAAGAACGCCTCGCTCGGCGAGATGTACCAACGCCTCGCGGGCCAGGGAGTTCGAGTTCCGAACGGCTTTGCCACGACTGCGGACGCCTACCGGACATTCCTGTGTCACAACCACCTCGACGAACGCATCGCCGAGCTCCTCTCGGGCTGGGATCGCGCCGACGTCGACGACCTCGCCACACGATCCAAGGCAATCCGCTCGCTGATCCTCGCCGGGGAGCTGCCCGACCAGTTCGTCGCCGAGGTCACCGAGGCCTACCGGGCATTGTCGGCCGACGCCGGGGTCGACGCCGTCGACGTCGCTGTCCGTTCGAGCGCCACCGCGGAGGATCTCCCCGAGGCGTCCTTCGCCGGGCAGCAGGAGACGTTCCTCATGATCCACGGCGACGCGGACGTGCTCGACGCGATCAGGCGGTGTTTCGCCAGCCTGTTCACGTCGCGGGCGATCAACTATCGCCAGGACATGGGCGTCGACCAGCTCGACGTCGCCCTCTCGGTCGGTGTGCAGCGCATGGTTCGCGCGGACCTCGCCAGCAGCGGCGTCATCTTCACGCTCGACACCGACTCCGGGTTCGACGGCGTCGTCTACGTGACCGCTGCGTGGGGGCTCGGCGAGAACATCGTGCAGGGCCGGGTGATCCCCGACGCGTTCTTCGTCCACAAGGACCGCCTCCGCAACGGATTCCGGCCGCTCGTCGGCCGCCGGCTCGGCGAGAAGGAACTGACGATGCGCTACGACGCCCAGTCGAACCGGATCCGCAACGACAACACCTCGGTCGCCGAACGCTCCCGGTTCTGCGTGTCCGATGACGAGGTGCTCGACCTGGCGCGCTGGGCGCTCGTCGTGGAGGACTACTACTCCGAGTTGCGCGGTCAGCCGACACCGATGGATCTCGAGTGGGCCAAGGACGGACGCACCGGTGAACTGTTCATCGTGCAGGCGCGACCCGAAACGGTCCACAGCCAGAAGATGGGCGGTTCGACATCGAGCATCCACCGGCTCACCGAGCGCAGTCAGGTGCTCCTGCGCGGCCTCGCCGTCGGCGACCGCATCGCCAGCGGTCGGCTGCGACGTATCGACGACACGAAGGAGATGAACAAGCTGCAACAGGGCGAGATCCTGCTGACCGAGATCACCGATCCCGACTGGGAGCCGATTCTCAAGCGAGCCGCAGCCGTGGTGACGGAACGAGGTGGCCGCACCTCGCATGCAGCGATCGTCGCTCGCGAGCTCGGCATCCCGGCGATCGTCGGGGCGGGCGCCGACGCCCGCAAGCTCAGCGATGGCACCACGGTCACCGTCTGTTGCGCCGAGGGCGACGTCGGCGTCGTGTACGACGGCGAGCTGGCATGGGACGTCGAGGAGTTCGACCTGACGACCCTCCCCGACACGAGGACCGACATCATGGTCAACCTCGGCGACCCGTCGTTCGCGTATCAGCACGCGCTGCTGCCGACGGCCGGCATCGGGCTTGCCCGCATGGAGTTCATCTTCGCCAGCCACGTCCGCGTCCATCCGCTTGCCCTGACGCGCTACGACCACCTCGACGCGGCGACCCAGCGGGAGGTCGATGCGATCGTCACCGGCTACGACGACCCCACCGAGTACCTCGTCGACAAGGTGGCGCTCGGTGTCGGCACGCTGGCGGCCGCATTCTGGCCGCGGCCGGTCATCCTGCGATTCAGCGACTTCAAGACCAACGAGTACGCGAGCCTCGTCGGAGGGCGCGATTTCGAACCCGCCGAACCCAATCCGATGCTCGGATGGCGCGGTGCGAGCCGCTACTACCATCCCGACTACCGCGACGGCTTCGAGCTCGAGATCTGCGCGGTGCGCCGAGTTCGGGAAGACTTCGGCTTGACCAATCTCAAGGTGATGATCCCCTTCTGCCGTACCCCCGCGGAGGGTCGACAGGTCGTCGCGGTGCTGCGCGAAGGAGGGTTGATCCAGGGTGTCGACGGGTTGGAGATCTACGTGATGGCCGAGATCCCGTCCAACGTGCTCGAGGCCGAGGCCTTCGCCGAGATCTTCGACGGGTTCTCGATCGGCTCGAACGACCTGACCCAACTGGTCCTCGGCGTCGACCGTGACTCCGAGTCGGTCGCCGTGCTGTTCGACGAGCAGGAGGCCGCCGTCGAACGCGCCTGCTCGATGGTGATCGCTGCGGCGCACGAGAGCGGCCGCAAGATCGGGATCTGCGGCCAGGGACCGTCGGACCATCCGGAGTTCGCTGCGTTTCTCGTCGATCAGGGCATCGACTCGATCAGCGTCACCCCGGACGCACTGGCACGGACCATCGCCCGAGTGGCCGAAGCGGAGGCATCACTCGCGCGTTGACGCCGGTGCCGCTTCGGCCGCAGTCGACGTCCCCGCAACCGGTCGGAGCAACCACCAGCCCGCCACGAAAGCCGCCGTTGCGAACGTCGCCGACGCGAGTGAGCGCGGCCCGACGAGCCCGACGATGCCAGCACCCAGGGTGGCACTCGCCAGACCCAACCCGATCCTCACCATCGAGGATTCGGCCGGACAGTTCGAACGGCGCTGTCGACGACGGCCACGGTGGGTCGCCGCGGCCAGGAGGACGGTGAGCCCGAGCACCGCTACGAACCACAGCGGACGACTCATCCACCAACCGGCCGAGAAGCGACCCGGCGCCCAGACGCCGCCCGCGATCAGGGCCGCGCAGAGCGCGAGCGCGGTGAGGTGCCACGCGTAGACGGCCACCGCCATCTCGCCCGCCCGGTCGAAGATCGTTCGCCACCGAGCTGCGACGTGATCGAGAACGATGGCGATCATCATCAGCAGACCGACCTGTACGACGGCAGCGACCGCCGTGAACAGCCCGGGTGGTGTGGTGTTCGACCGTTGCCCCTCCACAGCGTCGATCAATGCGGGGTCGTAACCGAAGAAGAGCACGAGCCCTCCGGCCACCGCCGACCCGGTCACCGCGAGCAGTGCGCCACTGCGCCGCTCGTCGATCGAACCGGTCTGCCAGCGCAGCCGCCACCAGGCGCCGACCAACCACGGCACTCCCCACGCGAGGTAGAAGCCGGGCCAGCCGAGCGCCTCCGGTGCTCCGAACCAGAACCGGGCGGCGTCGAGGCAGATCAGCACTGCGAAGCACGCCCCGACGGCCACCACGGGCCGCGATGCCACGCGGGAGATGCCCGAACCCAGGGCCGCGAACGGGACGTAGACAGCGAGGAACCAGAGCGGCTGCGTCGCCAGCCTCGCGCCGTCGGCGACGACGCCTCCGTCGCCTCGCACCAGCCTCTCTCCGACGCTCGCCGCCGACCACACGCCCACGACCACCGCGCCGAGCCCGACGAGCACGGTCAGTCGGGGTGCACATGACCGAGGCGTCGACGTCGAGTTCGCCCATCCGGCAGCAGCAAAGAAGACCGGCATCGGGGCGAGCATCGCCAACCACGCGAGACCGGGGTACAGCGCGAGCACGTTGGCTCCCCGAAGCTCCCCGTCAGGTCCACGGTCGATGATCGCCAACGTCAGATGCCCCAGCACGACCAGTCCCAGCGCTCCGACACGAGCGACGTCGATGGCACCGCGACGCGCCGACCGGGTCCCGCCGACGACTGCATCCACGGAATGATCTTCCCACCGATCGGTGGTTCGCATCGGCGTCCGATCGCCCAATCAGCACTCCACTCCGACCGGGGCGTACCCTCGGCCCCCATGGTCGACGGCACGGACATCACGGACTCTCCCGGCCCTGATCCGGTGTCGGAGCCGGGATACGGCGACTTCCCGCTGAAGCGATACCTCGGGATGGAACTGACCGGCGACGAGCCGGGTGTCGGGATCGCGACCGTCGACGTCGGCGCCGACCACCTGAATCCGAACGGCGTGGTGCACGGCGCCGTTCTGTTCGCATTGGTCGACACGGCGATGGGCAAGTCGACGATGAGTGTGGTCGACGACCCCGGCCGCTACTGCGCGAGCATCGAGGTGTCGCTGCGCTTCATCCGACCGGCGGTGGGGGGCCGGCTCACGGCGACCGCGACCGTCCTCAAGCGCGGCCGCAACGTGGTCCACCTCGACGCGCGGATAGCCGGCGACGACGAACGGCTGATCGCCACTGCCGCAGGCACCTTCGCCATCCTCGGCAGCTGACCGACGAGACCCGTCAGCGCGGCGCACCGCGGTGGTGCAGACCCGACACGTGCGGGTGCGAGTGCACGAGCAGGCCGTGACGATGTTCGTGCAGGTGAACCGGCTGCACCGACAGGACGATGCCTGCCGCAGCGAGCAGCACGGCAACGACCTGAAATGCGCCGACGGGGTCGCCGAGCACGGTCCAGGCCAGGACCGCACCGATGAACGGCGCCGTGGAGAAGATGAGCTGCCCACGTGCGGCACCGAGTTGGCGGGCACCTCGCACCCACAGCGTGATCGACAGCCCGTAGCCGGCGGCACCGATGACCAGCGCCGCCATCACCTGGGCAGCATCGGTGGACGGACCCCATCCGCCCGTCGAGAGACCGATGACGAGATTGACGCCACCAGCGGCAACTCCTTTCAGCGCCACGACGTGCTCGGGAGTGAGCTGTTCGATGTGGGCAGTGACGCAGTTGTCGAGTCCCCACGCGACACAGGCAGCGATGATCAGAACCGCACCCACGTCGACCGCTGCGCCGGGTCCCCAGGTGAGCAGGACACCGGCCACGGTGATCAGCACGACACTCGCCGACAGCCGACGCCCGATGTGCTCGCCGAAGAACAGGGCGGCGAGCAGCACCGTCGCGACGAGTTCGGTGTTCAGCAGGATCGATGCGGTGGCAGCCTCGGTCCGGGCGAGCCCGGCGACGAGCAACAGCGGCCCGATTGCTCCGCCCGCGACGACGGCAACCGACGCCGGCCGCCACTCTGCGGCGAGCGCCTGCCGACTCGGTGGACTCCGAACCACCGACGGAGTCACCGCAACCGCGGCACCGACGTAGAGCAGACCGGCCAACGTGAACGCCGGCAACGTGCCGGCCAGTTCGGACGTGAGCGGCGCGGTCACGCCGAACAGCACCGCCGCGAGCAGGCACTGGACGACGCCGGGGCGGCTCACCGGACCAGTACGCCGTCTCGCATCAGTTCCGGGCCGAGACGAGCCAGCCGGCAGCACCGAGCGTCACGCCCACGTCGGGCTCGTATCGCTCGGCGAGCGTTGATCTGACCTCCTGGACGGCCTGCTCGCGCTCGTCGTCGGCGAGGCGTCCGAGGAGACCACGAACCATTCCCATCCCGAGCAGGAACTCGAGCGACTCGTCGACCGTGCCACCCCCAGCGAGGAGCACCGTGGTCGCCACGGGCTCGACCTCCACGTGACCGAAGCCGGCGGACTCCAGCAGCGCGATCGTCTCGTCCGGATGCTTCAGAGCGAACATGCCGGGTCCGCCGGCGCGCCCGCCGAATTCGGGAAGGTCGCAGTAACGCTCGACGGCGCGGCTCACGACCGTGAGCCACTCGTTGGCTTCGAGCCCCTGCCAGCACACGAGCAACAGCCGGCCACCCGGCACCAGCGCGCGACGCAGGTTCGCGAACGCCGCCTCGGGTTCATCGAAGAACATCAACCCGAACTGGCTCAGGACGAGCGTGAATTCGCCGCTGGGGAAGTCATGCGTCTGCGCGTCAGCCACGACGAACTCGGCAGTGCCGACCGCTGCGTCGAGCGCACGGCGCTCGGCGATCTCGACCAGCGGGAGGGAGATGTCGAGACCGACCACTCGCTTCGCGCGTTCGGCGACCATCAGGGTGGTGACGCCACACCCGCAGCCGACGTCGAGCACCGTGTCGCCCGGCCCGGCTGCAGCTCGATTCACCAACGCCGTCGTGAACATCGCCAGCTGGCG
>Ga0307378_10012698_pt1 | contig 10726 bp, 12 predicted proteins | sample UN1MG_FD_202238 | JGI IMG/M metagenome (GOLD analysis project Ga0307378, IMG submission 202238) | Soil microbial communities from Risofladan, Vaasa, Finland - UN-1 | ecosystem: Environmental > Terrestrial > Soil > Coastal area > Acid sulfate soil | place: Finland: Risofladan, Vaasa | collected...
TTAAGCAAAAAGGAACCGCCGGTTCCTATAACATATTGTTTTATAGAGGAAAATTTGTACGAAAACTCAAAAATTAAACCCCTTAATATCAATGTGATAACACATGATCGGGAACATCTGACATAACGTTAGTGATTGTAATAAGGTTATAATGTAAGATATAATGCTTATGGAATCAGAATAGAGGCAGATGATATATACCAATAGAGCAGCAATATACAAAAAAACTAAAACATTTTTAAGAGAATGGTGTATGACCTATGACGATTAAAGAGCATCTCGTAAAAGAACTCGATAGACTTGATGAAAAGCAATTGATTGAGGTTGAAGAATTTGTATCATTCTTGAAGTTTCGTTCACGGTGCTTGCCCTCTCAAGTATTTGATGAAGAACAAATGGCTAAACTCTATGGAGAGTTTGCTGAAGAAGACCGTCTGCTTGCAGAAGAAGGTATACAGGATTATGCAACTGACTCATCAAAGGAAGATCAGCAATGACCACAGTAAACCGTGGTGAAATATGGCTTGCTGATTTGAACCCAACCCGTGGATCAGAGCAAGCAGGCGTTCGTCCTGTACTCATTTTTCAGAATGACTTGCTTAACTAAGGTTACTACTACTACTGTATTAACAATTCCATTAACCACCAATTTACGACGGCTGAGGCTTCCTTCCTGTGTAATGATTTCCCAAGGGGAAGGGGGGCTTACAAGTGACTCAGTTGCTCTCTGCCACCAGTTGCGTGTTTTGGATAAGGTGCGACTACAACATAAGCTTGGGGCAGTAGGGCAACAAACTCTATCTATGGTTGAGAGTAAGGTGCTATTTACCATGGGTATATTATGGGTATAATATGAAAAAATTAAAAGAAAAGTGTATCACCTAACCTCATGTACACATTTTAGCCAAATATCCAGAACAAGCGAACCTTCTTTCGCTGATTTTTTTTGGTCTCCACTCCCAACAGCCCGCCCAGAATGGCCCAATATGACTCTCCCTCTCTTCCCGACTCATAGTAATACAAGGGGTTAAATTCGAAGGCATACGATTTATCTGTTTTATTGCTTCGAATGAGTCTCCAGAGGAACCTGAAATCATTGGTCTTTTCACCTTTTTGCTCATACGAGATCACTTTCCACAAAAAATTGGTCTGCCGGGAAAATTCGCCTTCCCCTCGACTGTTGCAGGAAAACAAGGGCCATAGGAAGGTCCAGCGAAGAGAATCCTTTGATTCGTTGTGATCGTAACTGTAAAGAGGAAATACGGCATTCCGCATGCGCCCCGGCTGCTGCTGATATTTAACAAGACTGATCTCAGGCGGATAAAGCCAGAAAAAGGATACCGCCTTTCTGTTCTCCTTCTTGTCGTTCTCATACCAGTGGAGCAGTGGAGAAGCATCGTGAGTGGCTTGGGGTGTTTCACTATGCCACCAGAAAGGAAAAACGGTGCTCAGTTCCCTTTTATTTTCAGCTTCCTTTTCAACCTTGTGATAGTAAAGGAGCAGATGTATGAGCTGAGTGTCGCTCTTTGGGTCACTTCCGATGCGAAAGAACGGCCAAAGGGTGGAGTATTCACGATATGACCCTTTCTGCAATTTACCATAAAATGGCCATATGTGGAATAACTCTTTCTCATAGAATAACGCTTTATTGCCTAATAACGACTCATCACCTAATAACGCTCTATCACCTAATAAAGCCTCATCATCCTTACCCTTGGTTAGATCCCCATCATCACCCTTGGTTCGGCCCCCATCATCACCCTTCTTCCAGTTGATATAGTAAGGAGGCAGCAGGGCCAGAGAACCCAAAGTCAGCCGCTCGTTTACTTTATGTCTGTGTTCATGTCTATGATAGAAGAAGGGCAAAAACCAGGTTCGCCCCTTATTACCCCCCTTATAACCCTTATTACCTTTGTCACTTTTATCACTCTTATCACTCTTATCACTCTCCTGCTCTTGCAGCCTGCTGTAAAGGGGGAAAAGTATATCCTGCCGCGATAATCCATTGCGGCTATCTTGAGTATCCATGAAGAGCGGTCCAAGGACAAATCGCTTCTTGTACCAGTTTCCCTTCGTGTGATCCCCATAGAAGGGGACAAGATGAGTGTACGTATTCTCTCCATGTCTGAATGACCAGTATACGGGGAAACCTATGGTCATTCCGGAATCCGCAGATCGAGTCTGCCAGAAAAATGGCAACGCCCGGACAGAGGAGGTTGTCGGTGACTTCTCGTAATGGAAAAAAGGCCAGGCCACATCCCAGGTTTTAAGGTGAAGCTCACTATCTTCCGATTTTGAAAAAAGAGGAAAAAAGATAAAGTGGCGTGACACGGCATTCCCTCTCCGGTATTCTCCATACAAGGGTAAATAGTAAGTAAGCTCTGACTGGAGCTGCGTATCCATCGAGTGATAGTAGACGGGGAATAAGGATAAAGAGGTAAATGTCCCACTCCGATAATGGGCATAGCTGGGAAGAATCACCTTAAGCCCCATATCGCTTCCCTCATAGTTAAGGTAGAACGGGATAAAGGTACTCAGGCTGCTTTCTTTTGTCCGATTGCTGACATACAATGGGGTAATGAATCTAAGATCCCCTGCCTCATCTTCATAATCAAAATAAAATGGAATGAATATTTCCAGGTGATTTGGGTGCCGTTGTTTATCTATCCATTGCCTGTCTACAAAAAAAGGCGTGATCAAGCGCAAATGCTCTTGCGGAGTTTTCCGGTTAAAATAAAGAGGAAAAAATAAGTCCGTTTCCAATTTCTGGCCACGGGAAGCATACCAGAGAGGAAAAGCCCCTCTGGCCCGGTAGGTTGGAGTATTTCTCCAGTAATAAGGAAAAATGAAGCCACCCGTGTAATCGCTGCCTTTCTCAGACCAGTAAAAGGGCAGAAACCGGTGAGAGGAATAGTCGCCTTTGTTATGGACCCCAATAATTGGCCAGGGAGCGTCAATGTCTATCCTATAAGGGCCGGATTGGGTGTCATACCCATATCGGAAAAAGGGGTAGATTGTGGAATACTCCGTATAGCCTGAATACTCCGTATAGCCAGACCCAGGATGCTCAGGCTCTTGATGCCCAGCCTCTTGATACCCAGCCTCTTGGTGTTCAGGCTCTTGGTGTTCAGCCTCTTGATGATCAGCCTCTTGATGTCTAAATCCGGCAGGCCAATGGTGATTGACGCCAAAGAGCGGCCATACGTGGAAATAAGAGTAATCCCGCCCTTTTCCGTCCCAGTAAAAAGGGAAAATAATATTATACTGTTTATCATATTTCCCCTGGGATTTTCCGTACCAGTAGACCGGAAAAATGTACAGAGAGATCCCTGATTTTTTGCGGTTATATCCGGTAAACGGCCAGAGAATGCTTGTTTTTCGAGAGTCCTCTTTCGAATCACTCTCCGTGGAAAATAGAAAAGGACGTAAGGCATAACTGATCCTCTCATCCTCTCGCTCATAATGAAACAAAGGCCATAAGGCATCGGTTTCGGCGCTGCCTTTATCTGCCCGGTGATAGATGAGGGGCCATGCCGTTATTGGCCGTGAATTCTCTTCGGCTTTAGCTGGTTGAGCCGTCCATAAGCAGCAAATTGATAGAGTAAGCGCAATGGCCACCACTACCTTCATGATACTTCTCTTTCACCATCAGGTCTTTCGCTATCTGGCAGCGAGTAAAATACATTCTCTGCATTAATGAGTCTGTTGATTTAGTCCCAAAATGAGCAATTTTTACAAAAATGGCATGTATAACGTATTGTTTTTATAACTATTAAATTTTGGCTTTTTTCCAAAATCATAGTAAATCAACAGACTCATTAATACCATGCATCATTCTATAATTCTATCCCAACTAGAAATCTATCCCAAAATACTTCCTGCTATTAACCTGCACAAGTAAGACGCTTGTGCTACTAGCAGGACACGAGTCTCTCCTGTTCCAGGAAGCTTTTGGCTCTATTTCAGGATAGGCTCATGCATCATAAGACTCCTAACTATGCATCAAACGATTCCTCGAGCTGTTTCAATATCTTCCCTTTATCGTCTTCCTTGGCTTCCTCTATCGCAAGCAAATAATCCTTGCTTGAAAGCACCAGCATATCCTCAATGAATTCTTCCATAGTTTCTTTAACAATACTCGATACTAAATCCCTGAGCTCATGAACGGTTAGATCTTTTATTTTCTTTTCCATAACCAACCCACCTTCTCTCTATAACCAAACCACAAACAAAACCCACCTTTTTCCAATACCCCAATCACTTCAAACCCTGACTTATGCCGAGCTTAGTACCTATCCGAAAAGTGGGGATGACTCCAATACCGATAAGCTTTCCCAGGGCTTTTCGGATAGGCTCTTATACTACCGAGCTTACAACATCCTATTAATTATAATACCCTGATTGAGTTCATTTGTACAATAAGGAAATCTCATAAATTGAATTTTGGTGTTAAAGTGCTTGGTACCTAAAGGACTTGGAAGGGCTTGGTGTCAGGTCATGACTTGATACATAAGTTGAGATGAGTTCATATTTTCCATACGCCAGTATTAAAATATAAAGTGCCCCAAACCAGCATCCGCATACATCTACAAGTGTAAGTATTTGCCGTCATTCCCGCGAAGGCGGGAATCCAGTCTTTATGATAACAACTACTTCTGGATTCCCGCCTTCGCGGGAATGATGAGATTGAGGCCTTTTTGGTTGAATACCTACACTTGTAGACTTATCCGCCAGCATCAAATGGTAACTGGTTAAGCTACTTTGTGCCACTCAATGTTTTTTTGGAAAAGCTTACGTGTGGTCTTTTTTTCCAGCTCCTGGTAATGCTGTATCAGCTTTGTCGTGTCGTGATCGTATTTCTCCGCTATTTTACGTCTCGCTTCCCTTATCCTATCAACAACAGGATCACTTTTCATTCTCTTTATTCCTCGCGTGATGAAAGCTCAAACGGCGTTGTTAATACTGGGACACATATGCCCAAGAGCGTATTTAAGCGGCTTATAATGTGATGAGGATAATCAGATACTACCACCTGGATTATCCGTGCCTTGCCTAGCGCACAATAAATCCGGCACCTTTTCCTTCTTTTTACGCTGCCTTACTAATAGAATATCCCATATGTTCCGGTTATTTTATTATAATATACTCCATCAGTCGTCCAGCCAATTCCTGGAAACCAGTTATATTCAGAAGGAGGCATCAGAGTATAACCGGCATTGATCTCGGCATCTGTTGGGATATGTTCATTGGCATATACATCTTCGACAGGGATAGAGGGGTCCCACGGTATACCTTGGAGTGGAATGTCGAAGGAATATAAAAGCTGGGCAGAAAAATCCTCCTGAAAGTCAAGCCACGGGGAATATCCGGGAAAACTTGCTGTAAGAAATGGATTTGAATAACCATAGGCATTTAAACCAAATCCAAGACCATAAGGATAGCTGACATTATTAGGGAGACCAAATCCTCCGTAAGGATAGCCATTGAAGGCATTATTAGGGATGCCGTATCCTCCATAAGAAAAGCCATTGAAGACATTATTAGGGAGACCAAATCCTCCGTAAGGATAGCCATTGAAGGCATTATTGGGGAGGCCGTATCCTCCATAAGAAAAGCCATAGTAAGCATGGGCCTGGTATAGATTAGCTGTAAAGAAAAAAATTATAAAAAGTGGAACACTTATTTTTAGTAAATTCTTACCGACTCGTTTCATTTCTTAGACTCCATACCTTAAGAAAACTCAGTAAGAAAACTCAGTTGCTGCGTATCAAAAACATCCATACTTTTTCACTTTTGTATAACTAATTAAAATATAAATAATTTTGTAATATCCACCCGTCATGGGCGCGAAGGCGGGAATCCAGAACTAATTGTTATCACAAACACTGGATTCCTGCGACGGCTAGGAATGAGAAGGAATACCTACACTTACAAACTTATGCGTTTTTTTCCAACTCCTGGTAACTCTGTATCAGCGTTGTCGTTTCGTGATCGTATTTCTCCGCTATTTTACGTCTCGCTTCCCTTATCCGATCAACAACAGGATCACTTTTCATTCTCTATATTCCTCCCGTGATAAAAGCTCAAACGCGTTGTTAACACTGGGACTCATAAGCCCAAGAGCGTATTTAATCATCTTATAATGTGATGAGGATAATCAGATACTACCACCTGGATTATCCGGGCTTTACCTGGCGCACAATAAATCCGGCACCTTTTCCTTCTTTTTACTCTGTCTTACGAGCTGAACCCCCCAAAGCCTCCGGCTATTGGATCATAAAATACTCCGAAAGTCCTCCAGCCAACTCCTGGGAACCATTTATATTCAGTAGGAGGCGCCGGGCTATAATAGGGATTGATCTTGAGATCTGTTGGGGTGGGGTCATTGGCATATAACTCTTCGACCGGGATAGAGGGGTTCCACGGTATCCCTTGAAGTGGAATTTTGAAGGAATGTAAAAGCTGGTCAGAAAAATCCTCCTGAAAGTCAAGCCACGGGGAATATCCGGGGAAACTTGCTGTAAGAAATGGATTTGAATAACCATAGGTATTTAAACCTAATCCAAGACTATAAGGATAACTGACATTATAGGGGAAACCATATCCTCCGTAAGGATAGCCATTGAAGATATTATTGGGGAGGCCGTATCCTCCATAAGGATAGCCATTGAAGGCATTATTGGGGAGGCCGTATCCTCCATAAGAAAAGCCATTGAAGACATTATTAGGGAGACCAAATCCTCCGTAAGGATAGCCATTGAAGACATTATTGGGGAGGCCGTATCCTCCATAAGAAAAGCCATAGTAAGCATGGGCCTGGTATAGATTAGCTGTAAAGAAAAAAATTATAAAAAGTGGAACACTGATTTTTAGTAAATTCTTACAGACTCGCTTCATTTCTTAGACTCCATACCTTAAGAAAACTCAGTTGCTGCGTATCAAAAACATCCATACTTTTGCACTTTTGTATAACTAATTGAAATATAAATAATTTTGTAATATCCACTCGTCATGGGCGCGAAGGCGGGAATCCAGTAATATCAAGGCTCCTTGATTCCCGCCTTCGCGCCCATGACGAAAAGTGCAAAGGTATAGAAAACATTACACTATGATTGTAAAAAAGACGATAACCATCTTTGATAATTACGAAATATTGCTTGCAAAAACAGTGCCTAATGAATAAAGTTATACATGACCGGTATTCAAACAGCGAGAAAGCTGATCAGTGTGATAAAAATTATACTCTAATCGGGTAGAATTTTACCGTGAAAGAATCGGGCTATGGTCACTTTTTTATTGCCCACATAATGTGACTTTACTGATAATCTTGGCATAAAGTTAATAATTGTAATAGGGAGAAGACATAGTTTATAATAGATAAAGGAGAAATCCTGCTTATCGATACAAAACAAAGGAAAAAAATGATTAATGCCGAGCACAGTAGTATGATTCCAGAAGCTCTTCAGGAAGATGTTAGCCGAGCTGTAAGGATTCTGAAAGATGGAGGTGTTTGAGATATTCCTTTTCGGTTCTGCGGCAGCAGGAAAAGTTAGAGACGGATCGGACATTGATTTAGCTGTTCGGGGATGCCCGCAAGATCATTTCTTTCAACTATTGGGTAATCTGCTTTTAGAACTGGACCACCCGGTTGATCTTGTCGACCTCGACACGCAAGATGACTTCGTCCAGTATTTGCAAAGGGAAGGAGTGCTCCTCCGAGTTGGATAAAAAAATTATTTCAGCAATATTATAGAGGTTAATATTATGACTACCGCCGAAGCAACGGCAGAAATGTTCTGGACCGCTTTTCACGCTTTACCTAAGAAAGAGCGGGAGGCTGTAATAGAAAAGCTGTTAAGTGATAAAGACTTCATGGAAGACCTGATTGATATAGTGATCCTTGAGGATCGTCAGAAAGAATCTTCACGCTCCTTAGATGAATACCTTGCGAATAGAAGCAAAAAGAAAAATTAAATGCTCCCAGTTCCCCCCAAACATCTGCCATACACCTCCCGAATTTTCTGTATCCACCCCTCCATAGCAAATCTTGCCCGGACCTTTTCGCGGGCCGATTTACCCAGTTCCTGAGACAGTGCGGGATCTCTCAGCACCCTTTCCAGGTTCCCGGCCAGCCCATCAGTATCACCGGGATTTACCAGCAGGCCATCCACGCCATGCTCAAGCAGGGCACCTATGCCTCCTACCCGGTATGAAACCACCGGTATGCTCCAGGACATGGCTTCCAGAAGCGCCATAGGTGTTCCTTCGGTGCGGGAGGTAATGGCCAGTACATCCAGTGCCTGGTAAATGCTGCTCATATGCGCCTGAAAACCCAAAAAGCGGACCCTCCGGGTGATGCCAAGGTTTTTGGCCTGGCTTTCCAATGATGGCCGCTCCGGCCCCTCCCCGACCACCCAGCAAATGATATTGGGTATCCGTGGAGCCAAAAGGCTCATGGCATTGAGTGCATCAGCCGGATTTTTTTCCGGGCTCAGGCGGCCCACAAAGCCAATCACCAAGGCATCGGGATCGCAGCCGAATTGCTTCCTGATTTGCCCCCGCTCCGCAGCTTGGGCCAGGATATTCAGGGCCGCTTCTTGAGGAATACTGACTGCATTTTGAAGGACCGTGATTTTAGCCGGATCAATTCCTCTTGGCCGGTCCAATATGGATTCCCGCTTTTGCGGGAATATTGTGGAAGCGGCTTCCAGCGAGCTGGATAATACTTCCCGCGAGCCGGATAATACGTCCAGCCGTTTAAATGAAGGTACGGCTCCTCCTCCCTGCCCGACCATTCCTCCTTGGCCGACCAGTCCTCCTTGCTGGATTAGTCCTCCCTGCCGGTCCAGTTCTTCCTGCAGGATTAGTCCTCCACGCCGGATCAGGCCCCTTTGCAGAACCGCGTCTCCCTCCCTGACCACTCCCCTCTGCCGGACCAACCGGTCTTTGATCTCTTCCGACACAGCGATAATAGCCGTAAAAAAAGGCAGCCCTAAACGCTGAATATCCTCATACCTTCGCACCATCCAGTCCGAGGCAGTCCAGCCATGCAGGGTGGTAACCACCGGAATCCGGGCTGCCTTGGCGCACATCAACCCCAGAATATCCGAGCGATAACCATGAGTGTGGAGGAGCTGAATCCGATTCGCCTTAATATAGCGGAAAAGCTGAACCAGATTTGCCCAGTCAAAGGCAAAGCGCATGGGGAAAATGACATGAGGGTAACGCCGGGCACTTACCTCCCGCAAGAAAGCATTTTCCGGCTTTTTAACCCAGGTAAATATGCCCAGAGACGATGCGAAATTCCCTCTGGTTCCCTCTCCCTCTCCATCTCCTTCTCCCTCTCCGCTTTCCGGTAGGGATGGGTATAGATTTAAAATTTGTCCCCATTCCATATTCCCTCTTTCACTGGCAAGGCCGGATGCGGATACGGGTACGGGTAAGTGACGCATGTCATAGTTCAAATGCCGGTTGCATTGCCTGTTTTTCGCTCCCCCTTCTCTGCCTCCGCCCCCTCCCCTATCCACCCCTTCCCGGCCGCCTATCCACTCCTTTCCCACCCATTCCTGAATCGAAAGGACCACCCGCTCCGCACCTCCCAGGGTGTTAGGGGCAATCAGTTGGAGTACCCTGATCGGTTGCCCTTGCTTAGTAATCATTCAGCCTCTCTCGCCCCTGGAGGGCAATGTTATTAAGTTAAGAGTACCTACCAATGAAGCCCCTCACCCCGACCCTCTCCCCACAGGGGCAAGGTCATTAACTTAAGGACAAAATCTCCCCCCTTTTATAAAGGGGGGCAGGGGGGGATTTGAAAGACCATCCCTTAAGTTAATGACATTGCTCCCCTGGGGGAGAGGGCATGGTGAGGGGCGTTCCTTTGAATAAAAGCCCTACCTTAATCTACCCCTTAACTTAATGACATTACCCTTTGAGGGGTGGTGGGCAACCGGTTAAGCCCGTTATCCCTTACTCCCACACCCCCTCCAGGGAATCATGGGGCCGCATGGTAAGAGATCGCTGTTTAACTATTCGCCTGAGGCTATCCCCAAAAAATACGAAAGGAGGCAGGGGGTCTCGCAGGCAAAGGTCGTCAAATGGAATGGCACGGCCGCTATTGCTGTAAGCTCCGTTGAGCAGGCCATAGGTTTTGAGAGCCTTGATCTTTTGTCCTGGCTGGCAAAAGCACTCCCAGAAGGCCCGCAGTTCTCCCCAAAACCATCGGGAATGGATGCCGGTGGGATGATCGAGAACCGGGTCCGTGTCCCCATCCGCAGCTATCCGGTACGCCAGGTAAGGAAAATCGACGCCTGAAATTACAGCCAGGTGCGTGGCGCTCCAGAATCGTGGATTGACATCCAAAAGGTAGGGGACTTTGGACTCACTGTGTACAACGAAATCTGCCTGACAGACGCCATGCCATTCCAGCGCCTCCATGAGCGTTTGCAAATACCTTTCCGCATCCCTTTGCCGGTCGCTGACCCGCAAAGTAGCCACTCCTCCCCGTAAGGGGTAATGCCTCACCTGCCGATAGGTAAAGCGTGCCCGCATCTTCCCATGACAGAACAGCATGGCCACGCAAAAAATTTCGCCTGGAATGTGCTCTTGCACCAGAAAACGCTCCGCCGGAAGCCCGTAGGGAAGCAGGGAGGGGGGAGGGGATAAGAATAAGCGGCAAGATGCCGCTTCCACTATAGAGGGAGGGACGGGGGGACGGGGGGACGGGAGG
>Ga0307378_10012699_pt1 | contig 10726 bp, 9 predicted proteins | sample UN1MG_FD_202238 | JGI IMG/M metagenome (GOLD analysis project Ga0307378, IMG submission 202238) | Soil microbial communities from Risofladan, Vaasa, Finland - UN-1 | ecosystem: Environmental > Terrestrial > Soil > Coastal area > Acid sulfate soil | place: Finland: Risofladan, Vaasa | collected...
CATTTTGCCCAGAAAATGAATACTTCGCTCCCGGCAGTTCGGAACGTCTTTCTTAATCGGATAATTTACGTAGAAGGTTGATATTGAGCGGAGAAGCCCGGGTGTCGACAGCCGCAGGTTTGGGATAATCGATCGGCCACATCTTGAGCTGCCGCAGGATGCGGATGATCTCCTCCCTTTCCCGGATGAAAGCAATTATTTTCATCTGTCTCCCACAATTGGGGCACTTCAGCGGGTTGACCTCGTATACCTGATAGATCAGCCGCGCCCACGCCCGGCGGCAGTTCTTCTACTCCGGGGCGTCTTCCACGACCACGGGCGTCGCAGGCTCCTCCAGCCCCATTTTCTTCCTCTCTTGCCCCGGGCGGCGTTGGCGTAGTGGCCGTAGTAGCGGATCACCGCCTCGTACGGGTCGGGAATATGCAGGCAGGCCCGATGCAGAAACTCGATGGCGTCCATCACCTCGAAGTTCCGTTTCTTTCCCTGGTGCAATCTGGATTTGTACATCACGCAGTTGGTCTTTTCGACGCACCTGATCTTCTCCTCCGCAAACGAGGCATGGATCACGTACTGCGCCAGCCGGCCCAGCACTTCCCTGTCGTTTTCGTTTATAACCACTTCGTTATGAACCGAAAAGCCCGAATGGTGCCAGTTTCTCATATTTTCCACCAGGCCGTCGCTGATGCGATTGCGCTCCTTCATCATGGCAAACACCTTTTCACGGAATATGATAGTTGCCTGGTCGCTGTCGATTTTCGGAACAGGATGGAAATCGCCGACGGGATCAAATACGCCGTCTGTAACCAAACAGTGGATGTGCGGATGCCAGATTAGCAGATCGCCGAAAGTCTGGGTTGATACGATAATGCCCGGGCGGAAATGGTTATCCGGGAATATGGCTTTGTACAGCTCCAGGATGGTTGCGGCTGCGCAGCGGGCCAGTTCCGCCAGCAACAGGCTTGCATATCGGATTTAAAAAGTTGGTCGTGAGATTCATTTCGACTTGTAAATATCCTTCCGATGCCCGACACTGATCACATAGACGACAACTTTTTTGTCTTCGATACGACAGATGATCCGATAATCCCCCAGGCGATATTTCCATAAGCCGGAAAGCTCCCGGCGCAGCGGCGCGCCGAACCGCCGGGGATCCTTGCCGGTTGCGATCCTTTCGCGTAGATAGCGCAGGATGCGGCGCTGCATCTCACGGTCAATTTTCTTTAAATCGTTTTCGGCTTCCGAGTCAAATTCAATCTGCCAGGCCAAGCCTTTTCTCCATCTCGGCGAGAGAGATCCTGGGGTTGTTCTTCTGAATGCGCTCCAATGCCAGAATATAATCGGCCTCGTCCTCGAGGAACTCCTCAATGGCCTTCCGGATATAGTAGCTCTTGGTTCGGTTCGTCTTGACCGCCAATTGATCGAGCTTCTTTTCTATGCTCTCAGGGAGCCTGACTGCAATCATTTCGTCCTCCGTATTACATGTATAACATCGTTTTCTGTTGCTGTCAACCGGGGAAAAAATGGTCTGCCGCCCCTACCCCAGCAGGATCCCGGCCAGGGTGGCGGTCATCAGCGTGGCCAGCGTGCCGCCCAGGACCGCTTTCAACCCCAGGGAGGCGATATCCTTCTTGCGGTGCGGGGCCATGGGGGCAATGCCGCCGATCTGGATGGCGATCGAGGAGAAGTTGGCGAAGCCGCACAGGGCGTAGGTGGCCATGATCACGCCCTTGGGGCTCAGCGCCCCCTGCTTGAGCAGGCCGACGAGATCGATGTAAGCGACGAATTCGTTCAAAACCACTTTGGTGCCCAGCAGGCTGCCGAAGTGGAAGGCGTCGCGTACCGGCACACCGATGCCGATGGCCAGGTAGCGCAGCACCACCCCAAAAATAAGCTGCAGCGAGAGGGGCTGGCCGAAATGGGCCTTCAGGTAGGCATTGACTTGCAGCAGGTCGCCCAGGCCGACAAACAGGTAGTTGATCAGAGCGATGCCGGCGATAAAGGCCAGCAGCATGGCGCCGACGTTCAGGGCCAGGTGCATGCCGTCGCCGGCGCCGGTGGCCGCCGCTTCGATGACGTTGGAGGCGTTCTTTTCCACTTGCAAGTGCACCGTGCCCTTGGTCACGGGCGTTCCGGTTTCCGGAAAGAGTATCTTGGAGATGACCAGCGAAGCCGGCGCCGCCATGACGCTGGCCGCCAGCAGCTGCACGGCGAAGCGCAGCTGGGCTTCGGCCAGGGGTATTTTCTGCACCTCGGCCAGAGCCTGGCCGAGCATCTGAATGTAAGCGGCCATCACGCCGCCGGCGATGGTGGCCATGCCGCCGACCATGATGGTCAGGATCTCGGAATTGGTCATGGCGCCGATGTAGGGCTTGATCAACAGGGGAGCCTCGGTCTGGCCGACGAAGATGTTGGCCGTGTTGGAAAGTGATTCGGCGCCGCTGGTGCCCATGATCCGGGCCATGAGCCTGGCCATGCCCTTGACCACGGCCTGCAGGATGCCGAGGTAATACAGCACCGAGGTCAAAGTGGCCACAAAGATGATCGTCGGCAGCACCTGGAAGGCGAAGTAGACGCCCAGGCTGTCGGGACCAGAGTTGACGGCCAGGCGGCCGAAAACGAACTTGGAGCCTTCGGTGGTGAAACTCAGCAGGCTGACCACGGCCCCGCCCAGCCAGGAAATGGCCACCTTGGGCCAACCCAGGGGCGTAAACCAAGAACTGAGTTTCTGGCTGTGCAGGATGAAGACGGCAAAAACCACCTGGATGAGGATGCCGCTTAAGACCAGCCGCCAGCTGATGCGCCGGCGGTTGTTGGAAAAAAGAATGGCAATTCCTATGATCAGGACCAAACCCGCCGCGCCCCTGAGCAGTGAAATCATGTTCATTGGTCACCTGCTTTTCGGATCGATTTTAAAAACAATCATAAATGCGGGCCGATTAAAAGTCAAGGAAGCATGACCGAAGGCAAAAGTAAAAAAAGCAAATTCCAAATCACAAATCCCAAATTTCAAATAAATTCCAATTTCCAAATTCCAATGTCCAAAACGAAAGCCATCAGAATTCTTTATTTTCCCCTGTTTTGGTCATTTGGTCATTGGATTTTGGAATTTGTTTGGAGCTTGGTGCTTGTTTGTGATTTGGTGCTTGGGATTTTTCTTCATGTAAGGGCGGTTCGCGAACCGCCCCTACCCTCGTCACGCATTACGCATCACGCATAACGCGTCACGTGTCACTTGTCACGAATACTCTTTCTCGATCTTTTCGTAATATTCTATGATCTGGTGCACGTATTCCCTTTTCTTGATATAGCTGCCCGGAAAAAAACTGCGCTTGAAGCCGTAAATGACGAAATTCTTCAATTCCTTGGGCGTGATGTGGAAGGCCTGGACGGCCTTGAGGATCTCGGCGCTCACCGTGGTCTGGGAAACGGTGCGGTTGTCGGTGCAGAAGGTGGCTGACAGTTTGGCCTTGCGCATATGCTTGAAAGAGTGTTCGGCAAGGCTGCGGATGGCGGGATTGGTCTGCAGGTTCGAGGTCAGGCAGACTTCGATGGTGATGCGCCGGTCGGCGATGAACTGCACCAGGTTGGCGATATAGGCTTTCTTGTCCTTGATTTCCGGGCTTTTGATCATGTCGGCGTCAAAAAGATAAACGGCATGCCCGATGCGGTCGGCGTGCAGGTCGGTGATGGCCTGAAAAATGCTCTCCGGTCCGTACGCTTCGCCGGCGTGCACGGTCTTTTTTAAAAAATGCTTGTGGGCCAGGGCGTAGGCCTGGGCATGGTCCCCGGCCGGATAGCCGGCTTCGGCACCGGCCAAGTCGAAACCGACGATGGGCAAATTGAGTGTCATTCTTGCTTCCACCGCCGCCCGTACCAGCTCCTGCGAAGCCAGGGAAAATACCCATTTGCGCTCGGAATAGGAATGGACCTTGAGCAGGTTGTCAAAATACTCGGAAAACCCGTAATCGAACATGCGCATGGCGCAGGCGATGATGCCGTATTCGAAGGGCGGCTCGGCGCCGCTTTTCACCTGGGCACGGGAATTGAATTCGACCTTGGCGCGGTCCAGGCCGCGGTTCAGGGCGGCCAAGACGTCGATGCAGGACATGCGCGCGCTCTGGTGCAACTGCGGGGCAAAACGCACCTCGATGTAGCGCACCCCCTCGGCCTGGTTGTCCTGGGCCAGTTCGTAGCCCACCCGCTCCAGGGCGGATGGCGTCTGCAGGACAGCCGTGGTGTAGAGGAACCCTTTCAGGTACTCCGTCAAACTGGCATATTTGCTTTTGAAAACCAGGCGGTGCAGCCCTTTCTCGTCATAGGCCGGCAGTTTGACCCCGTTCTCCCGTGCCAGTTCGATCAGGGTCGACAGGCGCAGCGAACCGTCCAGGTGCAGGTGCAGATCGGTTTTCGGGATCTTTTCGATGAATTCCTTGCTGATTTTCATTTTCATTTGCTCTCTTGCATGACCAGGGCGATCTCGGGTTTGTTCAGGGCGATTTCCTCGGGGTTGAGGCCGTTCAATTCATGGGGGAAGACCAGCCATTTGTCGGTTTCATGGACGTAATATTCAGGTCGGCGCTCGGTACGGTTGTTACCGGGTTTGAAATAGACCGTGGCCACGCGGATATCATTGGGGGTATTGCGCCGCGAAAGCACGTTCAGGGTATCAATGATGGCCTTGATGCTCAGGCCGGTATCGTAGACGTCGTCCACGATCAGCAGGCAGTGCGCAGCGTTGGCGTTCTTGACGATATAGTTCAGGCCGTGGACCTGGATGCGCTTGCCGCGCTTTTCAATGCCCTCATAAGATGATGTGCGGATGGCGATGTGGTCGCTGGCCACGCCGAAGTGTTCGAGCAGCTCCTGCACGGCGATGCCCACCGGCGTGCCGCCCCGCCAGATGCCGACGATGAAATCGGGCTTGAAACCGCTGTCCAGAACTTTGCGCCCCAGCCGGAAAGAATCTTCCAGCAGCTCCTGGGCCTGGATGAATTGTTTATCTGCCATGGGCTCCATCCTTGTCAAGCTTATTTGTCATCGTTTTTTCCTCCGCGCAGGCGCTGGCGGATCATGGTCACGACCATGGCGGTCGAAACCGGGTTGTGTCCCTCGGGAATGATGATGTCAGCATATTTGCGGCTCGCTTCGACAAAGGTGATGTGCATGGGTCGCACCGTTCCCAGGTACTGGCCGATCACCGATTCCATGCTGCGCTGGCGTTCCTGGATGTCCCGCTTCAGCCTGCGGATGAAGCGCAGGTCGCTGTCGGTGTCCACGAAAATCTTGACATCCATCAGTTCGCGCAGGGCCTGTTCGCAGAAGATCAAAATGCCTTCGATGATGATCACCTTGGCCGGTTTCTTGAAAATGCCCTTTTTCAGGCGCGAATGGCTGGAAAAATCGTAGACCGGCATTTCGATGGCCCGGCCGGCGACCAACTCCCGCAGGTGCTGCACCATCAGGTCGGTTTCCAGGGCGTCGGGATGGTCGAAATTGATCTTGGCGCGTTCGGCCAACGGCAGGTGGCTGGCGTCCTTGTAATAGGCGTCATGCTGGATCATCACCATCTGCGGATGGTTGATGCGCTCCATGATGGCGTTGGCGATGGTGGTTTTCCCCGATGCCGTGCCGCCGGCCACCCCGATGATCAACGGCTTTCTTTTCATGGAGGCATGGTAGCACAAGCCTGGTGGAGAGTCAAAGAAAGGCCCCCGGAGCTCACCATGCATGATAATTTTTATTTTTTTTTTTTTTTTGTGGTTGATTTTTTTTTTTTTGCTATAATGATTTTTATAAAATCAGTAAAAAATTTAAGGAGGAATGATTACATGAAAAGAACATTGTTCGCAGTCCTGCTGTGTTGCCTCATTCTGCCCGGGTTGATCATGGCCCAGGGAATGACAACCTCAGCCTTCAGCGGCCTGGTCACGGACAGTGACGGCAACCCCATAGTCGGAGCCACCATCACCGCCCTGCACAGGCCGACCGGCACCGTCTTCACCGCTGTCAGCCGCCAGGATGGCCTATTCAACATCCCGGCCGTCAAGGTCGGCGGGCCGTACACGGTCACGGTCAGCATGGAACCCTTTAAAACCCAGGAAATGAGCGGCATCACCCTGAAACTGGGCGAGAACCGCAGCCTGAATTTCAGCATGTCATTGGAAACCATCGAGGAAGCCATTATCGTCACCGCTGCCAACCCGATCATTTCCGAATCCAGGACCGGGGCCGCCCAGAACGTCAGCACCGCCGTCATCGAGAGCATGCCCTCGATCGGCCGCTCGTTCGACGACTTCGCCCGCATGGCCCCGCAGGTCGACCCCCGCGGCGGCGGCGCCTACTCGGCTGCCGGCAAAAGCAACAAGTACAACAACATCCAGATCGACGGCGCCGTGAACAACGACCTGTTCGGCTTGAGCGGCAGCGGCACGCCCGGTTTGACCACCCCGATCTCGCTCGACGCCGTGCAGGAGTTCCAGCTGGTCATCGCCCCTTACGATGTCCGCCACGGCGGCTTCACCGGCGCCAGCCTGAACGCCATTACCCGCAGCGGCACCAACATGTTCGCCGGATCGGCCTATTATTTCGGCCGCAACCAGGATTTCGTGGGCAAGGGGCCCGACCAGAAAGCGTACGGAGAATTCACTGAAAAGCAGTACGGCTTCCGCGTCGGCGGCCCGGTCATCAAGGACAAGCTGTTCTTCTTCCTGAGCGGTGAAATGGGCGACAACAAGGTCCCGACCAACTACGTCATCGACGACAGCGGTTCTTCCAACGACTTCGGCGGCAGCAGCGTCACCAAGGCCGATGCCGACCGCTTCGTCAGCATCCTGAAGAACACCTACGGCTACGACCCGGGCGGCTACGGCGAGGGCTACAAGGACGTGATCCAGGACAACTCCAAGATCTTCCTGCGCCTGGACTACAACATCAGCGACAAGCACCGCCTGACCGTCCGCCACAACTACATCAGCGGCAGCCGCGACAACAACCCCTCCAAGGCCTCCAGCACGGTCTTCCCTTTTGCCGACGTTTACTATGAATTGACCAACAAGACCAACTCCACCGTGGCCCAGCTCAACAGCACCCTGGGCAACAACCTGTTCAACGAACTGATCGTGAACTACACCACCATCCGTGACAGCCGCGCCACCGGCGACACCATTTTCCCGCAGGTAAACGTCACCGTTGGCGGCAGCTACAAGCTCACCGCCGGTACCGAACAATACTCGGGCGCCAACAGCCTGGACCAGGACATCATCGAGCTCACCGACAACCTGACCTGGTACAAGGGCAAGCACACCTTCACCGTCGGCACCCACAACGAGTTCTTCAACTTCGCCAACGTCTACATCCGCAACTACTACGGCTACTGGGAATTCGCCAGCCTCGACGACTTCGAGATCGGCAAGTCCTCCCGTTTCTACCATGACTTCTACAGTTCTGATCCCAAGGCGAAATGGGCGGCCAAGTTCGGCGTGGCCCAGCTGGGTGCCTATGCCGGCGACAACTGGGCCGTCATGCCCAACCTGACCCTGACCCTGGGCCTGCGCCTCGACGTGCCCATCATCAACGACATCCCGGCCGCCAACCCCCTGGTCGAGACAGTTTTTGGCATCAAGACCGACCAGGCCGCCTCTGGCAACCTGCTGTTCTCGCCCCGCGTGGGCTTCAACTGGGATGTCAACAGTGACAAGAAAACCCAGGTACGCGGCGGCATCGGCATCTTCTCGGGCCGTACCCCTTACGTCTGGATCTCCAACCAGTACTCCAACACCGGCCTGGAGTTCACCCGCTTCGACCTGAGGAACCCGACCTTCGCCTTCGTCCCCGATGCATTCAACCAGCCCGAATCGGGCCCCGGCCTGAAGGCGGGCACCAGCGAGGTCGACATCATCGACAAGAACTTCACCTACCCACAGGTGCTGCGCACCAACCTGGCCGTGGACCACGAGCTGCCCATGGGCATCATCGGCACCGTGGAGTTCATTTATTCCAAGAACGTCAACGAGATCCTCTACCAGAACAAGAACCTGCAGGCGACCGGCGCCACTGCCGCCGGCGGCCGCATCCTGTACAACCGCGACGTCTCCACTTCGTTTACCGATGTCATCTACCTGACCAACACCAACAAGGGCTACCAGTACAGCCTCTCCGTGCAGCTGCAGAAGAGCTTCAACAAGAACTCCTGGGCCAACTTCTCCTACTCCTACGGCCAGGCCAAGGACGTCAACTCCGGCACCTCCTCGCAGGCCTCCTCCAACTTTGCCTACAACCCGATCCGCTTCGACCCCAACGACCCCGAGCTCACCTGGTCCAACTACGACGTGCGCCACCGCATCGGCGCCGCCGTCTCCTACACCTTCAACTTCCTCAAGAACGCCCCGACCTCCATCGGCCTGTTCTACGGCGCCCGTTCGGGCCGCCCCTACTCCACCACCTACAACTACTACGACGCCAACGGCGACCGGGCGGCCGGCAACGACCTGGTCTATGTGCCCGCCAGCATGGACGAGGTCATCATGGTCGATTACCGCGGCAACGTGCTGCCCGACCAGGCCTCCGCCTGGAACGACCTGAATACCTATATCGATGAGGATCCCGGCCTGAGCGATTACCGCGGCCAGATCGTGCCGCGCAACTCCAGCCGCGAGCCCTGGAACCACGGCCTCGACGCCCGCATCGCCCAGGATATCCCGGTCCCGGGCCTGAAGGACCACCGCCTGCAGCTGACCCTGGATATCGTCAATGTACTCAACATCTTCAACAGCGACTGGGGCAAGCTGCAGTACGTCAGCAACCAGAATGATGTGCCCTGGACGCTGACCGGGATCGACGCCGCCACCGGCAAGCAGAAGGTCAATTTCGCACCCCGCGACCGCTTCGTCCTCAGCCAGCTCGGTTCGCGCTGGCAAATGCAGCTCGGACTGCGCTACTCGTTCAACTGAACACGCTCCGGGTCCTCTGACCGGGACCTGAGCTGATAAAAAGACCCCCTGGCCTCGCGGCCAGGGGGTTTTTTTTTGCCCCGAATAATGATCGGGCTTGGCATCAGCCGTTCTGCGAAGTACATGCAACAGAAAAAATTCGCGCCATCTATTGACATTGCAAACGAACACCCACAAAATGCCATTCGCAAAATGCAGGGTCTTTGGAAAATCGGTCGTCCCATCAGTTCAGGTCTCCGGGCAAACCGAGGAGGTTGCATATGAGAATCCACTCTATCATTCTGGCGGTCATGCTCTCGTGCCTCGCATCGCTGTCGAGCGCTGCCTCGCAAAGGCTGACCATCCTGCACAGCAACGACGTGCACGGCCATCTGCGGCCCTTCAGCTATCCGGCCATCGCGGCCCGGGAGAGCCGAATCGCCGATCTGCCCGCCTGGCGCGACATCGGCGGCATCGCCAGGCGCGCCGCGCTCGCCGCCCGCATCCGCGCCGATCTGGCCCAGCGGGGAACGCCCGTATGGCTGGTCGATGCCGGGGACTTCTACTACTACAGCCCCTACTCGATCGAGTACCACGGCAAGGCGGACGTGGTCGCCATGAACGCCGCAGGTTACGACTTCGCCACCCTCGGCAATCACGAGTTCGAGGACTCGTTGCCCCAACTCAGGGAGATGATCGCGGCGGCGCGTTTCGCTTTCCTCTGCGCCAACGTCGTGGACAACGCCGGCGGCCGCACACTTACGAAAAGCCACGAAGTGTGCCAGGTCGGGGATGTGCGCGTCGGGGTCTTCGGGCTGGTCGAGGACTCTGCTGCCGGGTATGCGGCGGCGCAGGAGGGCCTCACGGTCAACGACCCGTTCACGGTGGCTGCGGAGGTCGTGGCGCAGCTGCGCGGCCCGGGCAAGGCGGACATCGTCATCCTGGTCTCGCATTGCGGCCATTCTGCGGACAGGCGGCTGGCGCGCGACGTGGGCGGGATCGACGTGATCGTCGGCGGCCATTCGCATACGCGGCTGCCGCAGGGCGAAATGGTTTGGCGGTCCGACGAACTGAAGCCGGACGAGGTCAACGGAACGGTCATCGTTCAGGCGGGCCAGAGGGGCGGCGAGCTGGGCCGGCTCGACCTGCTGCTCGAGAAGAACGCGGCGGGAAAGTGGCTGGTCGGCCGCTACCAAGCCCGCTTGCTCCCGGTCACGGCCGAGACGCCGGATGATCCGGCCGTGGCCGCCGTGCTCGACCGCCTGTGGGCGCCGTATGCCGCGAAGTACGACGAGGTGATTGCCACGGCAACCGCCGATTTCGCCGATCGCGGCGACGATTCCACCCAGGTCAACTTCATCGCCGACGCGGTGCGGGCCGAGTTCGGCGTCGAAGTGGAGTTCGAAAACCGGGCCGGCGTGCACAACCCGATCCTCGCCGGGCCGGTGACGCGGGCGCTGCTGCCCGACCTCGATGAGCGCCGTTTCACCATCGTCACCTTTGGCATGCGCGGCAGCGAGATCCGGCGCCTGCTGCAGCGGTTCAAACCGGTCGCCTCGGGGCTCCGCTACCGAATGTTCTGCGGCAAGCTCGAAGACATCACGGTCGGCGCCGCGCCCCTGGACGATGCGCGCCTGTACTCCTGCGCGACGAACTCCGCCCTGGCCGCACGCTTGGACGGCTTCGAGACACTTGAGAAACGGGACACCAAGAGGCTCTGGTCCGAGGTGGTGATCGACGCCATCCGCAAGGCGCGGACGATCACTCCTGCCTACGATGGCCGCCGTGTCGTGATCGAA
>Ga0307378_10012700_pt1 | contig 10725 bp, 7 predicted proteins | sample UN1MG_FD_202238 | JGI IMG/M metagenome (GOLD analysis project Ga0307378, IMG submission 202238) | Soil microbial communities from Risofladan, Vaasa, Finland - UN-1 | ecosystem: Environmental > Terrestrial > Soil > Coastal area > Acid sulfate soil | place: Finland: Risofladan, Vaasa | collected...
ATCGCGGACGACGTCGAGGCTCGACGTCCAGAACGCCACGTCGTGCACGTCGATCCCGAAGCGACCCGCCAACTCGGCCGCGGTGCCGAGGCCGGTGCTCGACAACAGGTCGTCGTAGCCCTGTCGGAAGCGGTCGGGATCTCGCTGGTACTCCGCGAACAGCCCCAGACCGAACAACAGCCCGTACGCGTACGGCCAGTTGTAGAACAGTGAGCCGTAGTAGTGCGGCTTGGCGGCCCACATCCACCGGTGTCGCAGGTCGGCATCGAGACCGTCGCCGTAGGTGGCTTCCTGGGCCTCGGCCATGAGTTCGCAGAACTCCTCGGCGGAGAGGGTCGTCGATGCCCGCCGCTCGAAGACCGCCGCCTCGAACAGGAATCGTGAGTGGATGTCGACGATGACCTGGAGCGAGCCCTGGAGATCGACTTCGAGGATCGCCAGCCGGTCGTCACCGGTCGCCGTGTCGAGCCCGTGCGCGACCATGACCGTCTCGCAGAAGATCGAAGCGGTTTCGGCCAGTGCAGACGGGGTGCCCTTCTGGAGCGGCGTGCGGCCCGCCATCGTCGAGTTGTGATAGGCGTGCCCGAGTTCGTGCGCAAGGGTCTGGAAGCTGTCGAAGCTCCCGTTGAAGTTCATGAGGACCCTCGAGTCACCGTCGATCGTCGGCATGCAGAACGCACCGCCGACCTTGCCGCTGCGAGGTCCGACATCGACCCACGACTCGTCGAACGCTCGCCGTGCCAGCGCTCGCAGTTGGGGCGAGTAGCTCGTGAACGCCGCCTCGACCGCGTCGACCGCTGCGCTCCAGGGTTGGTCGGAACCGCCGCCGATGGGGGCGAACAGATCGAAGAAGGCCAGCCGGTCGAGGCCCATCATCTTGGCCTTGGCACGGAGGTACCGGCGGAAATCGACGAAGGAAGCAGTCATCGCCGACTGCATGGCGTCGAGCGTCTCGCGGTCGACCGTCTGACTGAACAGCTGCGAATCGAGCGGCGAATCCCACCGCCGCCGGGTCGCCAGTGTCAGCTGCTCACCCTTGATCGCGTTGAGCGCAGCGGCGATCGGCGTGGCGTGTTCGCGCCAGGCCTCGAGTTCGGAGTGATAGGCCGCCTCGCGCACGCCCCGATCGGGGTCACCGGCGAGGCCCCGGACGCCACTCATCGGCAGCGTCTCGAGAGTGCCGTCGGGTTTCGGCACGTCGACGACGATCGACGCCGTGACGTCGCGGTACAAGCGTGACCATGCCGATCCGCCCGTCAACGAGAGGTCGGCACAGAGGTCCTCTTCGGCTTCGGACATCTGGTGGTCGGCGCGGATCTGTGCCTTGCGCATGGGCCAGCCGTGCGCGGCCGCCTGCTCGCTGCGCGCGATCAGCTCGTCGGCCCCCAGAGCTCCGACCCATGCCTCGAATCGTGCGGTGAGCTTGGTCAGCTCGGCGCTGTCGCGCTCGAGCCGGCTGTACGCGCGCTGCGCTTCGTCGTCCTTCGCGTCGGTCGAGACGAATGCGTAGACGTAGGCCTGCAGGAGTCCCGCCTGTTCGCGGACGTCGTTGGTGGCGCTCAGCACCTCGTCGTACGCGGCCACGGCGCCGTCGTCGAGTGCATGGTCACCGCCCCGAACCCCGTGGCGGTCGAAGAGTGCGCCGAGCCGGCTGATCTCGGCGCCCAACTGCTCGTGGGCTGCGGTGAACTCACGCGAGTCGAGGCCCGGGAAGTACTCCGAGACGTCCCAGCGGGGGAGTTCGTCGATCACGGGTTCGCGGCCACGAGGTCGACCTCCGCGTCGCCCATCTCTTCACCTGTGTCCTCATGGAGGAGGGGTGTTCGCAGTACGTGCATGCGATCGGTCTAGCCGACGCTGGTGCTGAGCGCGCCGGACAGATGGCCGCGAGGCTGCACGTGGATGTCGTCGAGGTCGAGCCATGCGGCCAGGTCGTGGAGCTCGGATGCCAACTCGGTCGCGACGTGGTCGGGGTCGGTGCCGGCCTCGTGGTGGCTGGCGAGGACGAGGAGGCGGCGGTTCGACCGGTCGGCTTTGAGGTCGACCCGAGCGACCAAGCGATCGCCCAGCAGGAACGGGAGCACGTAGTACCCATGGACGCGCTGCGGCCTCGGCACGTAGATCTCGATGCGATAGCGAAAGCCGAACACCCGCTCAACCCGATCGCGATCCCACACCAAGGAGTCGAACGGCGACAGCAGGGCACGCGCGGTCGTGCGGCGGGGAAGCGTCGCATCGGGGTGGCGATAGGCGACCTCGTTCCAGCCTTCCACCGCCACCTCCTCGAGCGCCCCTTCTGCGAGCAGATCGCGGAGGTGACGGCGAGCGACACCGATGGCCATCCGGGGGTAGTCGGCGAGGTCGCGGGCCGTGCCGACACCGAGACGTCGCGCGGCGTCCACCAGGCACCAGCGCTCGCCTTCGGGGTCATCGGCCCCGTCGCGGGCGGCGATCACGGATGCAGGCAGGACGTCGTCGAGCGTGACGTACTCGCGCTCGAAGTTGGGGCGGCGGCGTGCTGCCAGTTCACCGTGATGGAACAGGTATTCGAGCGCGCGCTTCGATCGGCTCCAGTCCCACCACGGCTCCTTGGGGCCGACCCGCGACTCCAACTCGTTGGCGGTCACCGGTGAACGCCGGACGACCTCGCGTCGAGTCTGGTCGAGGTACTCGACGGCATCGGGTTGTTCTGCGAACTGACGCCACCGGTTCGTCGACGAGCGCATCCGCCATGCGTACTGCGGCCAGGTGGCGGCCGGCGCCCACGAGGCCATGTGGAACCAGTACTCGACGATCTCGTGGTGCGTGCGCGCCATCTCGTCGAGCATCTCGCGTCGATACGGGCCGAGCCGACTGAAGAACGGCAGGTAGTGCGATCGGACCAGAACGCTGACCGAATCGATCTGGACGATCCCGACATCGTCGAACACCCGTCGGAGGTGCCGCCGGTCGACACGGCCGGCGGGTCGAGGCCTCGCAAGACCCTGGGCGGCAAGCTGCATTCGGCGTGCCTGCTCGCCCGACATCGACTCCCTCCGCCCCACGACCACAGAGAGTAGGCGCGCCGGTCTCCGGCCGACGGGTGAGTGTCGGCTACGTTGCCGATCGCAGACACACGAGTCCGAGGAGTCGTCATGGGATACAAGGTCGTCGTCGATTTCGATCTGTGCGAGAGCAACGCCATCTGTATGGCCGCCGCACCCGAGGTCTTCGAGGTGCGTGATGACGATTTCCTCTACGTCCTCGACGAGACACCCCCAGACGAGCTCAAGGCGAAGGTCGAAGAAGCCGTGCGTCGCTGCCCGAAGCAGGCGATCTCGCTCGAAGAGGTGTGAGGCCCGACAGAGTCGTCATCGTCGGCGCGTCGCTTGCCGGCCTCCGAGCGGCCGCCGAGCTCCGAACGCAGGGTCACGAGGGCACGATCACCGTGATCGGTGACGAGCCGCACCGACCGTACGACCGGCCGCCGCTGTCGAAGGCGGTGCTGTCGGGGGCCAAAGAACCCGAGTCGACCACGCTGAGATCCAATCCGGCGGTGGACGACCTCGGCATCGTCTGGAGAACGGGCGAGACCGCGACCGCGCTCGACCTGGCTCGACGGGCCGTGGTCGTGGACGGCGGTGAAGTGCTCCCGTTCGACGGCCTGGTCGTCGCAACCGGCTCGCGTCCTCACCGATTGCCCTTCGGCCATGGGTTCGCCGGCGTGCACACGCTGCGAACGCTCGAGGACTGCACGGCGATCCACGCCGAACTGATCGAAGGCTCGCCCCGCGTTGCCGTCGTCGGCGCAGGGTTCATCGGCGCCGAGGTCGCTGCGACGGCTCGCACGATGGGGTTGGACGTGACCATGGTCGATCCCTTGTCGACCCCGCTCGAACGGGCACTCGGGCCCGAGATCGGCGCGACCTGTGCTCGTCTGCATGCTGACAACGGCGTCACGCTTCGACTCGGTGTCGGGGTCAGCGGGATGCGTGGTGGGGGTCGGGTCGAACAGCTCGAGCTCGGCGATGGGTCGACCGTCGACGCGGACGTCGTGATCGTCGGGATCGGCGTTCGCCCGAACACCGAGTGGCTCGACGGCTCGGGGCTCGAGATCGATGATGGCGTCGTGTGCGACTCGACGTGTCTCGCTGCGCCGGGAGTGGTCGCGGCCGGCGACGTGGCGAGGTGGCCGAACAAGCGCTTCGGCTGGAAGATGGCACGTCTCGAGCACTGGGACCACGCAGTCCAGATGGGCCAGGCGGCCGCACGACGTCTGCTTGTCGACGACGACGCTGCCGAGCACTTCGCTCCGGTCCCGTGGTTCTGGTCCGATCAGTTCGACGTCAAGATCCAGTTGGCAGGCAGCATCGCCGAGGCCGACACGTTGCACACGTTCGGATCGGTCGAAGACGCCAGGTTCGGCATCGTGTACGGACACGAGGGACGTCTCGTCGGCGGGCTGGGCTGGAATCGGCCACGTGACGCGGTGCGGATCCAGATGATGATCGAGGACGACGCTCCGATCGCCGCCGCGGTCGAGGCCTTCGACTAGGTCTTCCGGTCCGGGGTAACGAACCCGAGGCGATCGAGTTTTCGGGGCTTCGCCGAGCTGGTCGTAACCTCGGCCCGTGAACGCGGGCACCTGGGCACTGTTCGCGGCGACCCTGGTCGTGGCGGCGATCGACTGGTGGGCCGTGGGCCGAGGCAACGTCGGGCTCGAGTACGTGGCCAAGCCGGCCACGATGGTCATGTTGTTCCTCGCGACCGTGGCGATCGAACCCCACGACACGACGGTCCAGACGGCCTTCTTGATCGCCATCGTCTTCTCGCTGGGCGGCGACGTGTTCCTGATGCTGCCGCAAGATCTGTTCGTGTTCGGGCTCGCCTCGTTCCTGTGCGGCCATGTCGCCTACGTCGTGGGCATGGTCATCGACGGCATCGATCCCACGTGGGCCGCCGTCGCCGGGGTGGTGGTCGGTCTGTTGCTGGTGACACTCGGCCGCAAGATCCTCGGCGCCGTGAAGGCGTCGGACACCCCCGAGCTCTTCGGCCCGGTGGTCGTCTACATCGGTGTCATCTCGATCATGGTCGTCAGCGCTGCGGGAACGGGCCGGCCGATCGCCCTGGTGGGTGCGCTGCTCTTCTACAGCAGCGACGCGCTGATCGCCTGGACCCGGTTCATCGCAGACGTGAAGTACGGCCGGCTGATCGTGATGATCACCTATCACCTCGGACAGATCGGGATCTGCCTCAGCTTGGCGAGCTGATCAGGTCTCGGAAGCGAACCCGAGGTCCTGGAGCTCTCGGAGGTACTCGTCGAGGCGGTCGTCGAGCCAGTTGCCCTGGGGTCGATGGATCAGCGGTGCCGGTGGCGCGTCGTCCTGGGCTGCGTCTGGTTCGTCTTCGACGTCGCCGTCCGTCACGTCAGTTCGTACCCTTGTCGAGTGCAGTTCCGCGATCTTCCGAAAATCGTACGCGATGAGCCCGGGCTCGTGTCGGTCCTCGGGAAGCGAAACGCCGTCCTGGCGGTTCCGGAACCGGCACGTGCCCTGGTGCTCAGCGGGCTCGTGGAGCTCACGACCCGCTCACCCCTGCTGGTCGCGGTGCCGACGACCACCGACGCCGAACGCATGCACCGCGACCTGGTGGCCTACCTCGGCGAAGCAGCGGTCGAGTTGTTCCCCGCCTGGGAGACACTGCCGTTCGAACGGGTCAGTCCGAACGTCGAGACGATGGGACGCCGACTCCAGACCTTGTGGCGTCTCCGGAGCGAGGAGTACGTGCCGGCGGTCGTGGTCGCACCGGTGCGTGCGCTCGTGCAGCGTCTCGGTCCGCACGTCGAGGACGTCGAGCCGATCATCGTCCGGCCCGGCGACGAACACGATCCGACCGACCTCGTGGCCCGATTGGTGGGCGCCGGGTATCGACGCGAGTACCAGGTCGAGCATCGCGGTGAGGTCGCGCTCCGCGGCTCGATCGTCGATGTCTTCCCGTCGACCGCCGACCGCCCGGTCCGACTCGATCTGTGGGGTGACGAGGTCGACCGGCTGACCGAGTTCTCGATCAGCGATCAGCGGTCGACCGACGACGTGCCGGCCGCAGCGATCTTTCCGTGCCGCGAACTGCTTCCGACGCCCGAGGTCCGCGAGCGGGCCGAGCGGCTCGTCGGACTCGAACCCTGGGGGCGTGAGCAGTGGGAGCGACTCGCCGAGGGCCAGCAGTTCGACGGGATGGAGTCGTGGCTTCCCTGGCTGACGACCGATGAGCACCTGCTTCCCGACGTCATCGGCGAGAGCGGTCTGGTGGTGCTCGTCGAGCCCCGTCGCATGCGCGACCGTGCCGCCGACCTGATCGCCGACGAGGCAGATCTGGCCAACACGCTCGCCCGCACCTGGGGCGCGGTCGAGGACACCGACGAGCACTCCTTCCCACGCCTGCACCTCGACTTCGAGCGCATCCTGGCCCACACGGCATCACCCGTCTGGACCGTGACGTCGGCACCCGAATCGCCCGAGGTGACCCGGATCTCGGCCACCGGCTTCAATCCCGTCATCGGTGATCCCGACCTGCTGCGAAAGCAGATTCGCACGCTGACCGACGATGGCTACCGCGTGCTGGTCGCCGCGGACGGCACCGGTTCGGCGAACCGACTCCGCGACCTCTTCGCCGATCTCGGCTGGGCTGCCGGCTTCATCGACGACCCGGCGTCGTCAGGACCCGAGCCGGCGGTTCAGATCGGCGTGCAGGCGCTCGAACGAGGCTGCATCCTTCCCGGGCTCCGCCTCGCCGTGCTCACCGAGGCCGAGCTCACGGGCCGTCGTCGATCACACCGCAGGGCACGGCCTCGTCACCGCGATGCCCAGGGCTTCTTCGACGACCTCCAGGTGGGCGATCACGTCGTCCACCACATGCACGGCGTCGCCCGGTACGGCGGCATGGTCACCCGTTCGCTCGATGGATCCGAGCGCGACTACCTGCTGCTCGAGTACCGAGGTGACGACAAGCTCTACCTGCCGTCCGATCAGATCGATGCCATCCGCCACTACACCGGCGGCGACTCGCCGTCGCTGTCCCGCCTCGGCGGCGACGGGTGGCAGAAGGCCAAGGCGAAGGTCCGGTCGGCGGTCGAGGAGATCGCGCAGGAGCTCGTGGTGCTCTACCAGACCCGCGTCAACACCGAGGGCAGGGCGTACCCGCCCGACACCCCGTGGCAGCACGAGTTCGAGGAGAGCTTCCCGTACGAGCCGACCCCCGATCAGGCCGTTGCGATCGCGGACGTCAAGGAGGACCTCGAGGCCTCGACTCCGATGGACCGTCTCGTGTGCGGCGATGTGGGGTTCGGCAAGACCGAGGTCGCACTGCGGGCGGCGTTCAAGGTCGCCCAGGAGGGGCGGCAGGTCGCGGTGCTGGTTCCCACGACCCTGCTCGCCCAGCAACATCATCAGACCTTCTCCGAGCGGTTCGCTCCCTACCCGATCCGCATCGAGGTCCTCAGCCGCTTCCTCACTCCTGGCCAGGCCCGCAAGGTCGTGGCGGGGCTGAAGTCCGGTGACGTCGACCTGGTCATCGGCACCCATCGGCTGCTCAGCCAGGACATCGAGTTCGCGTCGCTGGGTCTGCTGGTGATCGACGAGGAGCAGCGGTTCGGGGTCTCGGCCAAGGAGAAGATCAAGCAACTCCGAACCGATGTCGACGTCCTCACGTTGTCGGCCACCCCGATTCCCCGGACCCTCGAGATGAGCCTCACCGGCATTCGTGACCTGAGCCTGCTCAACACGCCGCCGGCCGAGCGGCAGCCGATCCTCACCTACGTCGGTCCATTGGACGAGCGCGCCATCGCCGAGTCGATCCGACGTGAGCTGCTCCGCGAAGGCCAGGTGTTCTTCGTGCACAACCGGGTGCAGGACATCGACCGGGTGGCCCACCAGCTGCGCGAGCTGGTCCCAGAGGCCCGGATCGCCGTCGCCCACGGCCAGATGGACGAAGGCAGCCTCGAGCAGGTGGTGCTGGACTTCTGGGAAGGCGAGTACGACGTGTTGGTCTGTACGACCATCATCGAGTCCGGGATCGACATGCCGACCGTGAACACCCTGGTCGTCGATCGTGCCGACATGCTCGGGCTCGGTCAGCTGCACCAGCTGCGGGGCCGGGTGGGCCGAGCGGGACAGCGCGCCTACGCCTATCTCTTCCACCCCCCCGATCAGGTCCTCACCGACGAGGCGTACGAGCGACTCAAGACGATCGGCGAGTCGACCGAGCTCGGCTCGGGGTTCAAGATCGCCATGCGCGATCTCGAGATCCGCGGTGCGGGAAACCTTCTCGGGACCGGGCAGAGCGGTCACATCGCGGCCGTCGGCTACGACCTCTACTGCCAGATGGTCACCGAAGCCGTCGCCGAGTTGAAGGGCGAGACCCCGACCGAGCCGGCCGAGATCAAGCTCGACCTGCCCATCGATGCGAATCTTCCGAAGGACTACATCGGCAAGGAGGACCTGCGGATCGAGGCCTACCGTCGTCTGGCGGCGGTCACCACACCCGAGGAGGTCGTTTCGATCCGCACGGAGTGGCAGGATCGCTACGGGCCGGTGCCCGAGCCGGGCGAGGGGCTGCTCTCGGTCGCGTTGCTGCGGGCGGAGTGCAGCCGCCTGGGTATTCGCGACATCGTCGTGAACGACGGAGGAGGCTTCGGAGGGCCGGCACTGATGGCCCGCCTCAGCCCGGTCGTGCTCAAGGAGAGCCAGAAGATCCGGCTGAAGCGGCTCGTGCCGAAGGCCGTGCACAAGCCCGACGACACCCTCGTTCTCCCGCTGGCTCGCAAGTCCGACCCGGGGGGCGACCTCGTGACTGCGTTGCGCGAGCTGGTTCCTCCCACGGAGGACCAATAGATTCGGTGTTCTCCATGACGCGCCCTCGCCTGCTCGCAACGTCGGTCCTGGCATTCGCGTTGACGTTGGGCGCGTGCGGCACGGGCGCGGCCCCTGCGTTCTCCGTCGGCGACGAGGAATTCAGCAACGACCAGCTCAACGCCGAGGTCAGCGACATCCTCGCCCGACCGGATTTCTTCGTCACCGTCTTCGGATTCTGTCCGACCGCTCTCGATCCGGTGTCGTTCGATCCGACCGTCGACGTCTGTCCCCCGGTCGCGAGCGATCCTCCCGGCACCTACTCGCAGGCGGTGGCCTCCTTCGCCATCCGCCAGCGGATCTTCTTCGCGGAGATGAAGCAGGAGCTCGAGACGCGCGATCTGTCGCCGTCGGCTGAAGACCAGGATTTCGTCAACAACGCATTCGGACAGCCCGGCCCGGATGGTCGGAGCTTCTTCGATCTGATGGTCACCGCGGACTCGTCCGCCGACGAGGCTTTCGTCAGCGGTCTGCTCGAGGACTTCACCGCCCAGGTCGCGATCCAGAACGTCTTCACCGACGAGGCCTCGTTCAACGACTTCGTCATCGATGCCAACCAGCGTGTCGAGGTCAGCCGGCGCTACGGCACCTGGGATCCGACCGTGGGCTCGCTCGAGCCGCCCGAGGGTGCGTCGCCCTCGCCGGCTCGCGTCGACTTCCCGACCTGAAGGCCTCGTGATGAGCCGGGTGGTCGTCATCGGCCTCGGGCCGGCCGGACCCGACCTGGTGACGCGTGCCACGCTCGCCGAGATCGAGGTCGACCGGCCGCGCTTCGTCCGGACCCGACGCCATCGGTCTGCCTCATTGCTCAGCGATGCCGTGTCCTTCGACGACCTCTACGAGCAGGCCGACTCCTTCGACGAGCTCTACCGGTCGATCGTCGAGCACCTCGTGCTCGCAGCGGGTGAGTACGGAGAGGTGCTCTACGCGGTGCCCGGGTCGCCGGCAGTGGCCGAACAGACCGTCGAACTCCTTCGCAGCGATGGACGGATCGAGACACGGGTCGTGCCGGCGCTCAGCTTCTGCGATCTGACGTGGACCACGCTGGGGGTCGATCCGGTTGCGGCCGGGGTGAGCCTGATCGACGGCCGGCGGTTCTCGTCGGAGGCTTCGGGTCGCTCCGGGCCGTTGCTGGTCGGACAGTGCGACCAGCGCCATGTGCTGTCCGACATCAAGCTCACCGTGGATGTCGGACCGACCGTGACCGTGCTCCAACGGTTGGGTGGCCCGGACGAGGCCGTCTTCGACGTCGCCTGGGATGAGCTCGATCGTCGCGTCGAACCCGACCACCTGACGTCGCTGTGGATTCCCGGCCTGCCCTCCGATGCCGGATCTGCACTGGCCGCGTTCGAGGAAGTGGCACGACGGCTCCGCATCGAGTGCCCCTGGGACCGGATCCAGACCCACGACAGCCTGCGCCCGTTCGTGCTGGAAGAGGCGGCCGAGGTCGTCGAGGCCATCGACGCCCTCGGTGACGAGCCGACCGACACCGAGATCGCGGCCCTCGAGTCCGAGCTCGGTGATCTGTTGTTCCAGGTCGTGATCCACGCGACGTTGGGTGCCGAGACCGGGTGGTTCGATCTTGCCTCGGTGATCCGTGGGATCCAGGACAAGCTCGTCGGTCGACACCCCCACGTGTTCGGTGACGAGACGGCCACGACTCCCGCCGAAGCCGCCGTGCTGTGGCGTGCCGCCAAGGCAGCCGAGCGTGCCGGCGCCGACGACTCGGACTGAGCTGCTTTCGGTGTCCGTGCCTCACGAGTAACGTGCCCCTCACCTTTCACACCAGCAACATCAGCAACATCACCAACCAACACATGACCGACCAGGGAGACGTGTG
>Ga0307378_10012702_pt1 | contig 10725 bp, 10 predicted proteins | sample UN1MG_FD_202238 | JGI IMG/M metagenome (GOLD analysis project Ga0307378, IMG submission 202238) | Soil microbial communities from Risofladan, Vaasa, Finland - UN-1 | ecosystem: Environmental > Terrestrial > Soil > Coastal area > Acid sulfate soil | place: Finland: Risofladan, Vaasa | collected...
GATTATAAAGATTACGAAACTTGGGATCAGTCCGAAGTAATTCGTGGGCATCCGTCACCATCGAGCGAAATTTATACATATGGAAAAGTTTACCATTTTTACCTACTCTTCTCGGTGTATCCGCAAAAACCGGCCCCGGTGAATCAAGTTTGATTAAGATGGTAATGAGAATCAGTAACGGAGAAAATAAAATCAACAAGGCAGTCGCCATGATAAAATCAATTCCTCGTTTGACAAAGTCGTATAACATCTTCTTATAAATACTCTTGCCTGCCTTTTTCTTTTAATAAATTAACCATTTTTTTAACGTCTTCTGCTCGGTCTCGTCTACAAATCAAAACAGCATCACCAGTATCAACAATAATCAAATCTTCCACCCCGATGACGGCTATAAGCTGGTCATCAAAATGAATGAGATTATTCTTCGCCTTTTTTACCAGTCCCAATAATAACATTACCGTCCCTATCTTTTTTAGAAATATCATAAATCACTTTCCAGTTAGCAATATCCCGCCAGCTGTCTTCCTGTCTGGCCATCATCACCTCATCAGCTTTTTCTAAGATAGAATATTCTATCGGAATCTTTTCGATCTGGTGATATATTTTAGCGATTTCTCCTTCTTCTACATCAGCAGGTAAACCTGAGAGTTGATCAATTTTAGCCAGTAGTTTAAACCCCGAAGGCCATCTCTTCTCCATCTCAGAAATGAGAAGATCACACCGAGAAGTAAAGCCCGAACAATGCCAAAAATATTTACCCGTAGCTATAAATTTCTTGGCGGTATTCTCGTTAGGTTTTTCAATAAATTTTTCTGCCTCAAAAATAGGAATACCTTTAATCGTTTTGACCTTTTTTCTAACCTTAATATAACCATAGCCCGTTGCCGGATAAGCTGGTTTGACTCCATAAACAACTAAGGATTTCCCTTCATCAGCTACTTTAGCAGCAGCTTCAATCATTTTTCTGAAACGAACGACATCTTTAATATAATCATCACTGACAAGGAAATGAACTATTCCCCGAGGATTCTTTTTTCTAATAAACATTGCCGACAAACCAATGGCGGCACTGGTTCCTCTTCTCTCTGGTTCGGAAATGAAATTCTCAGGTAAAAACTTGGGTAATTGTTCAAATAATTTTTGTTTATAGCGATCGTGGGCAACCACAAAGATCCGATCGTAGGGAATGAAACCCTCTAATCGATCAATTGTTTCCTGAGTAATGCTTTTACCTCCTGAAAGTTTCAAAAACTGTTTTGGGTGGGCCTGCCTCGATCTAGGCCAAAGACGGGTACCGACACCGCCGGCGGGAATAACAATATAGAGATTTTCTATTACCTTTTCCATTTATTTTCTACAATCTCTTTAAATTCCTTTTTAAATCTTGTCTGACCAAATCTTTCTGCATTTTGGCGACAAGCTTGAGAACTGAATTTGCTTGTCTCAAATTTCTTAATCGCTCTGACCAAAGAACCTGGCGTTTGCGAATCAAAAAACAAGCCGGTCTTCCCCTCAATCACTGTTTCCAGTGCTCCACCGCCTTGATAGGCGATAACCGGCCTGCCACACGCTTGCGCTTCTAAAGGTACAATCCCAAAATCTTCCTCTTGCGGAAAGATGAGCGCTTGACATCTTTGATAGTAGCCCAAAAGTTCCTTATCTGTCAACTGGCCGAGAAATTCGATGTTTTTTCCAGCCATTTTTTTTAATTTTCTCATTTGACTGCCCGTTCCCACAATCTTTAAAGGCAAACCTAATTGATTAAAAGCTTGAATGGCTAAATCAACTTTTTTGTAACTGACTAATCTGGAAACAACTAAAAAGTAATTATCAGGCTTCTTTTCACTTAGAGACCATTTTTCAATATCAAGAGGTGGATAAAGAACTTCTGAATCTTTTTTATAATATTTTTTAATTCTTTTTTGAACGTTTTTAGAAATGGCTAAATAAAGATCAGGTCTTTGAGAAGCAAATTTATCCCAGTAACGGAGATAGGCGACCATAGGCTTAGTTAAAAAACGAAAGAAACTGTTTTGAAAATAATCATCATAACCACTCCAAAGATAACGAGTAGGGGTTAAACAATAACAAAGATGCAAAGTCTGGGGCTGAGTAATAATCCCTTTAGCCGCTTCACTGGTAACAGAGATAACGACATCATATTCATTAAAATCAAAAGATTCAAAAGCCAAAGGCATCAGATAAGGATAAGCTTCGTGGCGTTTACGGGCTAAAGGAAATTTGTTTAAAAAAGAAGAAACAACCTTAAACTTTTTTGACCAAGGCGCAGTCTGGGGATAGAAAACAGCGGTGTAAAGCGGAGCTTCAGGCCAAATTTGATGAAGAGTTTCTAAAACTCTTTCTGCTCCCCCAATTTTATTAACCCGATCATAAACAAGAGCGATTCTCATTCCATATATTTTAACAGATTCAGGGGGAAAATTTATTCATAATTCTAACTTCCTGGTAAAGAAATTATCTTCCTTGAATAAACCTATTAAATTCTACTGAATTCAAAAAGACATTTTCTGGTACAGGAGAAGATCCTTCTGATAAGTCTTTTAAATCGGAAAAGGCTTGAGGATAGATTTCCTTATATCGCCGGTTAAAACGAAAGAAATCCTCAAAAGATTGATCAACCCAGGGAACAACCGCTTCTTCTATTTCCAGCCAATACATTTTTGATTCTTCATCTAAACCAAGATTAATCGGGGCTTCGTTAATCTCCCCCTTGATTAAACCAGCTCTCTTTAATTGCTCCCACCAAAGTTTGTCTTCTTCATGTCTTGAATAAACTTCTTTAATTTGACTTTCTTTAACTAGACAAGGAATCTGTTCGAGTTCTAAGGCTTTGCAGACACTAACCCTGTGAGTGCCATCGGTAATAAAAAAGACCTCTCCTGCCGGCCCGTCAATTTTTACTAAACTTATTCTTTCTGAAAAGTGACCATCATCTAAATGGAATGTCCTATTTGCCGCCTCATAAAAAGGTTCAATGTCTTCCTTTTTGGCGGCGGTAATTAATTCACTTATTATTGTTTCATGCCGACCCTTTCTGCGCGTGTATTCATTTCCCCAGGAATCAAATGAGGCCGAAACTCCACCCACAATTCTTTCTAAGGGAACCATTTGAAAACCAGCTTCAGTTGTAGAGGCATAATTGCGAAGGAGAAAATAGGGCTCTTCCTGACCAATCTTCTTTCTTGCCTCAGTCACTCTTTGTTCTACAGCCACCCCTTCCTGAGAAAGAGGAGAACTTCTTACTTGATCCCGAAGCCTTTCCACAATTAAAGGAATGCTTTGAGCTTCGATGAGACCACTAGTCAATTCCCCAGTTGTTTGTTCTTCCATTAAAATACTGTCCTGTCTTTATTTTAACAAATTCAAGGAAAAATTTTAAAATACATTATTTTTAAGTCAGAGAGACCAGTTTGATTGCTGAAGAGGGAGAATCATAATCTCCTTTAACAAAACGTTTGGCAATTTCAATAAGAGGCACTTCCCTAGCCAAATATTCTTCCATCCTCATCGTGCTTTTAACGCCGGCTAAGCGATGGAGCATCATCGCTCCTAAATATCTGGAGGCTCTTTTTACAACTTTATCTGCATCTGATTGAAGTGATGGATTCCACTTCTTTTATTTTGCTTTTGAGCATCTTAAAAACACTGTCTTCTTTGACTGTTTGCCAAGTGCCTTCGTAATAATGAATTTCTGACTCTCCTTCCACCCAGTTTTTGGTCCCAAATTTGACAAAAACCGTATCTTCAGTGTTTTGGTATCTTTCTGAAATAAAGATGTTGACATCTAAAATATCAACAAACCTGCTCGTCCATTCTTCAAAATTAGTTTTTTGGAGATATTCCTGACTTAAAAGCTCAAAACCTTCTTTCATTTTCCTGGCTTTGAGATAGGTATAAAAAGCCTTGACCGCTTCCTCAGGAGAAGCCGAGGGATCAACTTCTATCTTGGTAATTTCCTGGTCGGTAAAGAGCGGCACCATGATTCTGGCATGATCCGCATTAATAAAAAGAGATAAACCGGCCAAACCGAGCGTATTAATGCCGACTACCTGTCCACACTGGTCGGTTAAAGGTCCGCCGCTCATCCCTTCCACCAAACTGATATTGGTTTGAATATAACCGACCCGTTGGCTTTTGGGGCTGCGAAAGTCAATAAAATTTCCTTTTAAAACCGTGGCTTTGCCGCTTAATTCCGTTCCCATTGGATAACCGGTGGCTATTAGTGGTTCATCTTGATTAAAGGTAATCTCTTTCAAAATAGGCAAGACTAAATCCGGGTAGTGGTCTTGGGTAAACAAAAGAGCCAAATCAGCGTCTCTATCACCAAGAATCCTATTTGGGGTAATAAAACTACCATTAGGAAAGATTACTTTAGGACTGGGTTCATCGGCAATAACATGAAAGTTGGTTATAATCTGATTCTCGGCGATAAAAAAGCCGGATCCCTCAGAATAACCACCGACGATTCTGACCACTGAACCCTTTAACTTGTCCTGAGCCCCAAAGGAACATAAAAACTTACCATAATAGCCATACTGGGTTCTCAAGTAATCCATAATCACAAAAAGAGAAGCAATCATGTAAATCACTAAGCCAAGAATAAAAAGGGATTTCAAGAAATTCTTCAGGCTTTTAAAAGAAAAGATGAAAGCATCAATGATGATTTTGATCAGGGCAATAACTAGTCTAATCAGGAACTTGACCGAGTAATAAGCGGAATAGGTGACCAGTTTTAAAGGAAAAAGATACAAAGGAAAAAGGAGACGCTTGATATAGGCTTTCAGCCGAAGAAAGACTGACTTTATCGCCCGCCGGATTCGGAGTTCAAGTTTGTCAATAAACATTAACCTGGCCCAATTTTACCACTCTTCAAAGTAGCTATCCATAAGAGTCTTTTGGTTTTATCTAGACAAGCGAAAAGGTATAATAGAAATAACATGAATATTGGAACATATCCTAAACTCAAATTTAAACTTAATTTAGAGCTAGATATAAACATTGCAACTCAATTTTTAGATATTCGGGCTGGAGGCATTGATTTTGGTAAGGGTATTATTGAACTTTACCCTTCGCTTAGATCTGCTAAAAAAACAAGTGGAAATAAAAGAAAAAAAATAGTTAGGGAATTCACGATAAACTATTATCAATTTCATAAAAAAGAACTGCAACAAGCATTAGAGAAAACTAAAAAAGATTGGCGAAAAAGAGAAAAAGATTTTTTCAAAGAAACAGATAAAATATTCAACTCATATCCCTGGCCTGAGGGAGACTATATTTGTTATTTATCAATCTTCAATTGCAATCCCCGGTTTTTAGAAACTAAGACATTTCAGGTTTACTATAAGCATCCTGAGGGTACTAATCACGTTATTGCTCACGAGATGCTACATTTTATTTTCTTTGATTATTTAGAAAAAAAAGAAAAACAATTTGTTAAAAATGTAAAAAAAGATAGAGTCTGGCTTTTGTCGGAATCGTTCAACGAGATTGTTTTAGAGCTTCCCCAGTTAAAGTTTTTTAAATCAAAACAGCCATTTCACTACCCTGAAACTGAAAAGATGATAAAAAGTTTAAAAAGTTTGTCGAAAGGTCATATTTTTACTCTCCAACTATTTCTTCAAAAAGCAAAAACACTCATTTAATATAGGATACATGATATAATACTTCTACGTCTTAATTTTCCGAGACTAGTCCTTTGACAATAAGAACTTCCTTAAGCTGAGGGTTGGGGTTCAGCTAAAGGAGAAAGGAGTGGCAAAATGTCAGTTGTGCCCAGCGGACAGCAATTCGGGGCTCTACTTGGAGATGTGCAGGACTCAAATATGCGCGGCAAATGCACTGGCGCTTGTGGGAAATGTGGTCCAAGTAGTTGCCGATGCGGCCTGCCAGGAGCCTGTGTTTGCGGCCCTTGTGCTTGTTCGTGCGTCAGATGCAAACGTAGCGAGCTGGCCTCCAAGGTTCGATAAACCAAAGGAGTTGCCTTTGGCTTAAAACTTCCCAACCAAGCAAAGCTAAGAGGCAACTCCCCCTATCAAACTAGAAGGAGATGATGGTGAACGAAGAACAGCTATCGAAGTTTTGTCATGTTATTGAAGTAGAGAAAGGAGAAGTCTACGCAATTTACAATTCACTCTGGCTAAGAACGATCTTCGTGGAAGCCGAACTGTTACCGCTACTCACAAAGCTACAACTTGGGTCAGGTTCGCATCAGGCTACCGCTATCCTTCCAACTGTTCTTCAAACAGAAGGATACAAACTCATCGAACAACTTCGGCGAGAGAAGTTTCTTGCCCCTGTCGATGACGAAAACAAGTTAGCTGAACTGAGAGAGGAAATAGATCGTCTTCCGATCAACCTGATGTATCTCATCGTCTCTCTCAACTGCAATCTCGCCTGCAGCTATTGCTATCTGGCTAAAGCGCTTTGGCCCAAAGATCAGGCGGATATGTCCATCATGACAGCCAGACGAGGTATTGATCTCTTTGCTGAATTAGTCGATCAGCAGGGCGTCGGTAAACCTCAATTGATTCTCTATGGTGGGGAACCACTGGTTAATCTGCCAACTCTTAGATTTGCTCTGGAGTATGGCACGAAGAGACTACCGGGCATTGAGTTTGTGTTGAATACCAATGGTACTCTAATTACAAACGATATCGCTCAATTACTAGCCACACATCATGTAGAAGTGGCTGTCTCGATCGACGGGCTTAAAGAAGCTCATAACCGCTACAGAATTGACCGCAGAGGAAAGGGATCGTTCGACAAAGCGATTGCCGGATACAAAATCCTCCAAGAACATGGTGTCGAAGTTGGTATCTCTTGCACGATCACACCTGCTAATGTCGAACAGCTAACAGAAACAATCCAGTGGTTCATCTCCGAACTAGGGATTCAATCCCTCGGTTTCAACCTGATGATCGGAATGTTTGAAACACTTGAATCGATGGCTGACTACTCGGCTAAAGCAGCCCGGGTATTGATCGACTGTTTTAAGATCGCCCGAAAGGCTGGAGTATACGAAGATAGGATGATGCGACGCGTAAAAGCCATTGCTGAAGGCAACGTTTGTTTCAACGATTGCGGCGGCTGTGGTCAGCAAATAGTCATCACTCCAAGTAATACAATCGGTGTTTGCCAGGCATTCCTGAATACGGGGGAAAACTTTCTCCCTCTCGACGATATGCCTAATCCGCTAGAACACGAGTTGTGGTCCAAATGGCGACAGCGCTCCCCATTCAACATGCCCGCTTGTTTAGAATGCGAAGCGTTAAGCATGTGTGGAGGAGGATGTCCATATAACAGCCTGCTTAGAACAGGCAATCTTATGGACCCTGATTTGGTTCACTGTATACACGCAAAAGAAGCTCTTAGCTTCCTCATGCGTGATTTGTGGCAGCAAGTGAATGCTGACACGACGTAAGACGTAAACCGTCACCAATAGGTTGAACAATCCAAAAGGTGACGGTTTTTTTCTTGTATAATTATTATTTTGGTTGGGAGGGGGAAATTTATACTCGCTTTTTTAGTCTTTCTTTTTTTGTCATCATTTGTTTTGGGTTTCGTAAACTCTCAAAGTCTCCCTGGCCATTTTTTCCCAAGAATATTTTTCTACTTGTTGATAGCCTTTTTTGATTAACTCTTGTTTTAGTTTTTTATTCTTAACCACTTTTTCTATTTTCTCAGCCATATCTTTGACTTCTAAAGGATTGAAATAAACAGCGGCTTGACCATAGATTTCTGGTAAACAACTGGCGTTGGCTGAAATAACTGGCAAACCAATGGTCATCGCTTCCAATCCAGGTAAACCAAAACCTTCTAAGAGTGAAGGGGTGACAAAAGCTTCGGCTTCTTGATAAAGAGAAATTAGTTCTTCATCAGGAACAAAACCAGCCAGAATAACCATGTTTAAGCCTTTTGTTTTTTCCACTTCTTTTTTAAATCTCTCCATAAAAACATTTCTGGCACTGGCAATCACCAGAGAAAGATTATTTTTATCTTTTTCATTGATTAATTGAACGGCTTGGACTAAACGAAAAACATTTTTATGAGGGTAAAGACTGCCAGTGTAAATAACAAAAGGTTTGGTAATCCCGTACTTCTTGATTGCCTTTTCCCCACTAATAGTTGCTTTTTTCTTAGCAAATTCTCCGGCTCCTTCATAAGTAACCACAATCTTATCTGGTTTGATTTTGTATCTCTTAACTAATTCTTTCTTCCAATACTGACTAGGGGTAATAATCTTTTTCGCTCTTTTAATGGCCAGAAAAACAATTAACTGGTAAACCCAATATTTGGGCCAGTAAAGAGGGGCGAGTTTGGTCGTGGTTTTCATCCCTCGTGATTCATGTTTGATTAAATCATGAATAGTGACAAGGTATTTCCCTTGCCAGAAAATAGGGACATTAAAATGAGGAAAATGGACGAGATCAGGTTTTAGCTTTCTTAAAATCCCTGGTAAAAGAAATTGTTCTTTAAAAGAATAATGAGGAAAATCAGCCAGGACTTTATGAAATCTTTTATTTTTGAATTTTAATTGCTGGTAATATTCCTTTCTCAAAAGGATGAAATAATTATTTTTTTTATCTACTTTTTCGATTTGATTGATTAAATTAAGAATATAACGACCAATGCCGGCGTGTTCCAACCCATACATTCTGGCATCAATGACAATTTTCATGGTTTAATTAATTAAAGTGAATATTTTAGCAACCTAAATTTTTCTAAAAGGTCAATTCCTCTCATCACTAACCAGAAAATCCAACGAGGGTACTTTTGCTGATAATGTTTTTTAAAGAATATCCGCATCACTTCAGTTGAAGCTTTGGCCGCTCTTAATCTTGTTTCTTTAGTAGCAGTGGTCATTTCTTTGGTGTGGCGCTTCATACCCGAAGAAACTCCTTTGTAGTGGATGATCTTTATTTTTGGCACAAACATGACCCGCCAACCTTTTTGTTTTAAACGATAACAAAAATCTAAATCCTCACCGTACCAAAAATAATCTTCATCTAACCAATTAACTTCTTCGCCTGCTTTTCTTCTAATCATTAAAAAGGCACCCACACCGGAATCAATTTCATGAGTTCTATTAAGGGGGAAGTGGGTCAGGGTATAGCCAGTGAAAAGTTTAACCTTGGGAAAAATTTTGGCTAGACCAGAAAAATAGGTAAAAGCATTCCAGGGAGTGGGAAAACCACGGTGACAGGCGTCATCTAACCGGCCATCAGGTAATTCTACTCGACAGGTAGCCGCTCCTACTTTGGGATGCTTATCCATAAAATCAATCATTGTTTTAAGGGTTTCTGGTTGAACAATCGTATCCGGGTTTAAAAGAAGCAGATAGCGACCCCGAGATTTCTTGAAGCCTTTGTTATTGCCAGCCGCAAAACCAAGGTTTTTTTGGTTAACAATCAATTCGACTTCTTTAAACTCTTTTTTCACCATTTGAGCAGAACCATCAGTCGAAGCATTATCAACTACGATTACCTCATAAGAATAATTATTTTTCTTTGATGATCTAATTGAATGAAGACAATCTCCAAGAAGTTCTTTGGTGTTGTAATTGAGGATAATAATCGAAAGATCAATTTTTCTGGTCACTGGCAACCTCCTGATAAGCTTTATCTAAGGCTTGGGCACTTTTATTCCAACTGTATTGCTTTTTGACTAATTCTCTGGCTTTTTGGCCTACTCTTTCAGCCAAAGACTTATTCTCCAATAGAACTAAGACTTTTTCAGCTAAAACACCTAAATCATTTTCAATAAAAATTTCTTCTTTATCTTTGGCTTTAATGCCTTCAACTCCTTCAGAAGTGGTCGCGATTGGCAAACCAGAAGCCATCGCTTCAAAAAATTTGGTTCGACTACCGCCACCACTGCGCATCGGCGCTACTAAAACCCAAGAACGCTGGTAAGCTTCCCGACTATCCTTTATCTCCTGGATAGTAATTCTTTCCTCACCCACATATAACGCCAAGGCTTTAGGAGCAATTTTACCCACAATCCAAAGTTTAACCTCTTTGTTTTTTTCCTTAATAATTGGCCAAACCTTTTCAATTAAAAGCTTAGCCCCTTCTTCATTCTGCATCCAATGAAAATCAGCCGCTCCAAAAAGAAGCGTTGGCTGTTTGTTTTTAGGATACTTTTTTTGACTATAGAATTTGAAATCAACTCCATTGGGAATGATAAAAACTTTTCTGCCTGAAGCCACTTTTTTAATGTGATTAATATCGTCTTCAGAAACCGCAGCCAAATAATTAGCCTTTCGCCAGTAATAAGACTCCCAATACTTTAATTTAACAATATCGATCATTAAAGCGATTTTCAATAAAAAAAGATACCAGGGTAAAGTGGCGACATAATGACGGTAAACCTGATAAAAAATGGTTTGCTCGGTTAAAAGAATAGGAATGGCTGTTTTTGGAATGTGGGGCATGACATAAAAATTCTCGGCGTGAATCAGATCGTAGGTTTCTTTTTCTAATTCTTCTGCCAAAGCTTTTTTTTCTTCACTCGAAGAATTTCTGACCACTAAAAAGGGATAAAGTCCAAAACCGGTTTTCAGGACGTTGATTAATGTCCAGGGTTTTTCTGGTCGCTTAAAAATCCTGACTTTATGACAAAACTTTTCTAATTCTTTGACGTGTTTTCTTTCAGCTTCATCTTTGATTAAAGCAAAAAGAGAAATCTGGTGTTTTTTGGCCAGGT
>Ga0307378_10012705_pt1 | contig 10723 bp, 10 predicted proteins | sample UN1MG_FD_202238 | JGI IMG/M metagenome (GOLD analysis project Ga0307378, IMG submission 202238) | Soil microbial communities from Risofladan, Vaasa, Finland - UN-1 | ecosystem: Environmental > Terrestrial > Soil > Coastal area > Acid sulfate soil | place: Finland: Risofladan, Vaasa | collected...
ATAACCCATCACGATCACCTCGTCGCCGGGAACGGGCGGCGCAGCGGCGAGCTTCAAACTTGGGGTCGTCTGAAAATCGCCAACGCGTCTCAGGACAGCAAGGTCCGAGCTTTCACTCGCCAGCAGCAACTCAACCGGCACGGCCTCTGCACTGCCGGGCAGATAGGCGATGAATTTTATCATAACCGGTTCAAGGTTTTCGAACGCCGAAGCTTCGGTTCCGGAGTTCTCTTCCCACGGCAAAGCCAGATGGCGATTGGTAATCAGCGCGCCGCTTTCCCCGACAGAGAACCCGGTTCCAAGGAAATGTACTTCCGCCACCGGACCGTCGCCTTCCGGCGACAGCAGCGGCTGACCGATTGGCGAGATCAACGGAACGCCGGCGTCGTTGACCATATGGCGCAGCATCTTCCCGCTCGATCTCTCCCGCAAGCCATAAGCGCCCTGGAGAAAGGCCACCGAGGACATCGACTCGGCAATCACCCGCCCGATGGCATGGGAGCGCTGCTCCAGCGCCTCGAGGCGTTCCACATTGGAAGTGAGACGCTGCGCGAGTTCTTCACGCATCTCGGTGAGGTCACTTGGTCGCAATGCCTCCTCACGCGCCCGTGTCAACGCTGTGGCGACACTGTCAAGCTGGACAACGCCGCGATCGATCCGTTGCTGCAGGCGGATGTTTAACTGGTTCTGTTGGTAGGCAAGTGCCGCGAGTGCAGCGATTGCAATGACAACAGCAATACGGAACAGGACCGTCGTTTCATATGCAAGCTGCCGCATCAGGCCACCAAAAGCCCTGTAGGCGCGGGTGACAGGCGGTTGGCGGCTGGTCCGGAGATAGGCGACACTGTCGCTCAGGATATCCGGGATGGTCTTGCGGAACGGACCCTTGCTATTATGAATCCTGAACCGCGACAGCGGCCCGGAATCGCCAAACTCGATCATGTCGCCATGCTCGAGCTGCCTCGCGGCAACGCGAACACCGTTCACCCATATCGGCAGTCCTTCAGGCGCCTCAATTTCATAGGCATGCTGGGCAAGGTGCAGGCGTGCAATTCCACCGCGCTGGAAGCCACCCGGATGTGCCTCAGCAACCTGGATCAAGCGCCCGGTGCTCAGAGAAATATCCAAGGCCGAGCCGCCGAGCCATGTCACCGTGCCGCGGGATGGGCCGGTCAAATGCTCAAGTGACGCGACCACATTCGAAGGCTCAACGTGCATATCGTTCGTCATCGCCTCCGCTTTCTCACCGCATGCGCATCACATGGACATGTCGCAGAAAAATTCCGGTCACCTATCTGGTCGGATCTGCCTGCCGCTTATATCTCTGTCGGCAATTGCCGTTGCGGGCTGACTGGCGCCTGCGAGAACTGTAATGGTCGCCGATGCATTCTAAAAGGGCAATTCCTGCCAGTAATGTTGTCCAACATTGATGCAAGTGTGCCTGTGCAAAGCCCGATCAGCAGGTCATCCCGGAGCGGCGAACGATGCGCCTGCCGGGTCGCCGTTACTGCTTCAACGACATGATGTAGGACGCGATATCGTCAAACTCAGTCACAGCCAGCCCAAGATCTGGCATTGGTGGGTGTGTATCGGCGAGCCAGTTGCGAAGTGCCTGCTCGGTCTGTCCAGTGCGAGAGGCGAGGCTGGCGAAGGTTGGACCAGCGTCGCCACCGGTGGTGTCCGGGTCGACAACATGACAGGAAACACACCAGCGAAGCGCGAGCGCGTGCCCCCGCTCACCGTCTCCGGCGTAGGCTGTTCCGGAGCCCGTTATCAGCAGAGCGAAAAGAAGAATTGTTCGCATTGGATAATCTCCCCTCGTCGTTTGGCGGTCAGACCACATGATCTCCGACTGAACGACTATCGCCGCTCTCGGCTTTGCACTCATTGATTCAGGTCATTCGCAGATGAAGAGAGCGCGTATCGCGGCAGCCGCCACGGCGGCGGCAATGTCGCGTTCGTCCGCGTGCAGGGTGCCTTGGCTGTCACAGGCGATTATCGGCGCATGATTGGCGCCCGCTGCCTCTCGGATCTGTAGTTTTCGTTCGCGCGCAGGTCCGATCTTCACGCATATCAATTTGTTCGCCGTAGTTGGCTGTTTGCCGCATTTGGATGAAAGACCGAGTTGACGGCGGCGGCGCAACTGAACCCGGATCACCGGCCCGGTTGCCCGGTCCGCTTCCGCTTGACCCGTATCAAGGCACCGCCGCCGATTCCCCGTAGTCTTCGGCTCAGAATCTCCGGAAAGGACCGATCATGGCTATCGAGCGTAAGCATCAGTTCAACCTTTGGTACGCGGTCTTCGTAATGTTTGCAGTGTTGATGTTCCAGACCATGTGGCAGGGCGCCGGCACGATCGAGCGGATTCCCTACAGCGTCTTCGAGAGCCGCCTGACTGGCGGCGAGATCGCCAGTGTCATGGTTGGCTCCGAGGAATTGCGCGGCGAGTATATCACGCCGCAGAACGGCAAGACCGCCTTTGTCACCACCCGGGTCGACGACGATATCGCGGTGAAACTGGCCGAAAACGGGGTCGAGTTCGCCGGCGCGATCGAGAGCACCTGGCTCAGCGATCTGCTGTCCTGGATCCTGCCGCTGGTGTTGTTCTTCGGCATCTGGATGTTTGTCTTCCGCAAGATCGCCGAGCGCCAGGGCATGGGCGGCATGATGTCGATCGGCAAAAGTCGGGCCAAGGTCTATGTCGAAAAGGACACCAAGGTCACGTTTAAAGACGTCGCTGGCGTCGACGAGGCCAAGGAGGAACTGGCCGAGATCATCGACTTCCTGACCGACCCCAAGCGGCACGGCGTGCTCGGCGCCCGGGTGCCCAAGGGCATCCTGCTGCTTGGCCCGCCAGGCACCGGCAAGACCCTGTTGGCCCGCGCCGTGGCGGGCGAGGCTGGGGTGCCGTTCTTCTCGATCTCCGGCTCGGAATTCGTCGAGATGTTCGTCGGTGTCGGCGCGGCGCGGGTGCGCGACCTGTTCGAGCAGGCCCGCGCCGCCGCCCCGGCGATCATCTTCATCGATGAGCTTGACGCGCTCGGCCGGGCCCGCGGCGCGTCCAATCCCATGGGCGGCCATGACGAGCGCGAGCAGACCCTGAACCAGCTTCTCTCCGAGCTGGACGGCTTCGATCCCTCGATCGGCGTGGTGCTGCTGGCCGCCACCAACCGGCCCGAGGTTCTGGACCCGGCGCTACTGCGCGCCGGGCGCTTCGACCGGCAGATATTGGTCGACCGGCCCGACCGACACGGCCGCACTGCGATCCTCAAGGTTCATATGAAGAAGGCCAAGATCGCCGCCGGCGTCGATCCGGACCAGATCGCCGCGCTGACCACTGGCTTTACCGGCGCCGACCTGGCCAACCTTGTCAACGAAGCCGCCCTGTTGGCGACCCGTCGCAAGGGGAAATCGGTCGAGATGGACGACTTCACCCGCGCCATCGAGCGGATCATCGCCGGGCTGGAGAAGAAGAACCGCCTGATGAACCCGCGCGAGCGCGAGATCGTCGCCTTCCACGAGATGGGCCACGCGCTGGTATCGCTGGCGACGCCCGGCACCGACGAGGTCCACAAGGTCTCGATCATCCCGCGCGGCGTCGGCGCCCTTGGCTACACCATCCAGCGCCCAACCGAGGACCGCTTCCTGATGACCCGCGACGAGCTTGCGAACAAGATCGCGGTGCTGCTGGGCGGGCGTGCTGCCGAAAAGCTGGTCTTCCACCACACCTCGACCGGCGCTGCCGACGATCTGGCCAAGGCAACCGATATCGCCCGCGCCATGGTCACGCGCTACGGCATGGACGAGGAACTGGGCCACGCCGCCTACGATCAGGAGCGCGCGCCCTTCCTTGGCATCTCCGAGGGCCTGATGTCCGTTCCACGCCGCTTCAGCGATGCCACCGCCGAGCGGATCGATACCGGTGTGCGGGCAATTTTGGATGCCGCCTTCGACCAGGCGCTGAAAAGCCTGCGCAAGAACCGTGCTGTGCTGGACAAATGCGCAGCGGAACTGCTGGAGCGTGAGACCTTGGACGCAACGGAACTGTCCAAGCTGACCGAGGCGTTGAAAAAGATTCCCGAAGCCGCCAAGAAAATTGCCGTTGTGTGAGCCGTAACGATTGTCAGGCTTTGGTGATTCCTATTGAGCAGGCTGGCACCGGTGACCGTCGCCGGGCTTGTGCGATGTTATTTCTGTAGCACATAACTGCCCGGAGCGGGCCCAAGTGGCGGGAGGCCAGCCATGGGATTGCCGAGGGATGGCGGCGAGACGGGCGCGCCGGAGCGACTGGCAAGCCATGCCACCCAATCCGGCCACCATGAGCCTTTGCGCACAATGGTTTCGGCGAACCAGAGATCGGGTGACGTGTACGGCGCGTCCGCGACCGTTGTCTTGAGACGGCGATGCCCGCCCGGATGATTTGGCTCCGAGAAGATGCCGGCATTGTGGCCGCTGGAGGTAAGGCAAAAAGTGATCTCGGCATCGGCCAGCAGGTGGATCTTGTAGACCGAGTGCCACGGCGCAATGTGATCACTCTCTGTGCCGACAACAAAGATATCGCTTCGAATATCTGGGAGTGCAACCGGCAGGCCATCGACTTCGTAGCGGCCTTCGGCCAATGCATTTTGCCCGGCGTCACCGCAAGGGTCTTGCCGACCTGGAAGGTTTCAAGTTGCGGGTCGGGGGCATCGTCAATGTTCCGGAGTCGATCCTCCCAAAAATACTGCAACCCGCGGAGGAGATTGGCCCCGCTTTCCTTTGCTGTGCTGCGCATGACCTCGGGATTCGTCCAGAGAGAATTGGTCGGAGACAGCGCCAGGTGGGCCTGGCGACCCGTGAACTCGGTCAGTTCAAGGTGCTTTTTGGTGGCGCCGGAGACGCAGTGCGTCGCTTCGTTGCACCAGGCCGTCTGCAGCAGAAACGCATCGCGGTAGCCAGCGTAAGGCCAAGTCTGCCAAAGTTTGCCCGCGAAGCGCTTCGCCTCCGAGCCCGGCAGAGGTTGCTGGTCCTGACCGATCAGTGCCGCGTGCGAGCGCTCGGCCAGTTGAAGCGTCTGTTGCAGGGCGAGGGCGGCGAGTTCCGCACGTCGACCCGGCGCCAGCGCCAGATGTACGGCCCAATCGAACCACGCCTCGGCTACACCGGCAGGGGATATGCCAGAGGTGAAGCGACCGATTCCAGCATGGACCCGGCGATCCCAAGGTTTACTGCAGAATTTTTGGCGCCCCGGCGCACTCTCTGGCGCGGTCCGAGGCGTGTTTCACGGCAGGTTTTTTCTGCGGCGGGGATTTCAGTTGGTCCATGTTGGCTCCCGGCCGGCAGACTTATTCGGTCGCCGCCGAGCCAGACGCCTCGTTGATCCCACCTTGGATATCTTCGAGTGAATGCGTCGCGGCCTTCGAGCCGAGCTTGACCAACTGGTTGGCCTCTTCGGCGTATTCTTCAAAGGCTTTCTGGTAGAACCCGCTGATTACCTCCACCGTATCGGCGACATTGCCGCAGCATGCCAATCGCTCGCTGGTCCGGATATCTTCGCCGATCCGATTTCGCGCGAAATCGAGAAACTGCGCATTCACTTCGAGAGCGTTGCGCAGTAGGCGCGAGTTGAGATGCCCGAGCGCGATCATCGATTTCTGGCTGGTATCTGACAACTGATTGAGATCGGGTCCAGTTGCGGCGGTTGCGGGTTTACTGGTCTGGGGGTTCTTGGTCATTTGGGGGTCTCCGAATGTGCTGATGCCGGTCTGGACGACTGCGGCTCATTGCACTGAGCCACGCATCCTTTTGTGCCCGATCCTCATTTTTTGGGATCGCTGCTCATTGTATCTGGATAGGGCCAAGAGGAGCATTGATCTTGATCAATGGTACGATCACTTTGCGGCATTCAATGCGCCATCAGCAGCGGCACGCTCGCGGTGCGGATAATGTCGCGGGTCACGCCGCCGAAGATCGCCTCGGCGATCCGGGAGTGTCCGTAGGCGCCATGCACAATCAGGTCGGCCCCAAGATCGGATGCATGGCCGAGCAGCGTTTCGCTGATTGATTTTCCGAATGCCGGAAGACGGTCGACCGAGACGTTCGAATTATGCCGTGAGAGCGCGGTGCCGAGATCGGCGCCGGGCTCCTCGCCGTGCCGATCGGCACCCGCCTCCGGCGCCGCTATGGCAATTGTCACGCTGTCCGCCAGCTCGATCAGAGGCATCGCCGCGGCCACGGCCCTGGTCGCCGCGCGGCTGCCATCCCATGCGATCATGATTTTCTTACCAAAACTATCGAACCAGTCAGGCGGCAATTGAACCACGGCTCGACCGCTGTCGAACAGCGCGCCGTCGGCGGCGTTCTCGATGAAACTGCGCGCCGTGCCCTCCTCGGCAGACCTGCCGATTAGGATGAGGTCGGCATAGCGGCCGTGGCGGGCAATTTCGACGGCGATGCCGGGATAGCTCCGCGCAGCGCTCCGGACCTCGCTGGAGATCCCGAAAGTCTCGAGCTGTGCGCTGAGCTTGCGTCCCAACTCAGCTGCGCTGTCTTGCGCCCTTTGCATCTCCTCAACGATGAATGATCCACCGATCCCGCCGTCATACCCAAAATCGAGTTGCGGCAGCGGCGCGATGCCGAGGGCCACGAGATGGGCATTCTGCTGGATCGCGAAGGCCACGGCAGCGTCGAGCCGTACCGATCCGTTGGGCGTGTCTTCAACCACTAAGAGAATATTCTTGATCGACATGGCGTGATTTCCTTCGTGATTTGTTTGCGCCAGTATTATCGAAGCGAAATCTACCGGCCTTGCGTCAGATCAAGTCGGGGACCATTCGCCGTTTGATTCTGATCATGGCGTCACCGTCGATGGCTGTTGAGATTGCGCCCAAAAGGACCAAACAAAGGAGCAATGCGTGACAAACCCAACCAAAGACCGGAGGAACAGTCTCGACGCATATCGGCCAGCCGAGATTGCCTCGCTGGTCAAGGACGTAGGCGTCACAAAGGCCGCGCTCGGGCTTCAGCCGCTATTGATCCGCGCGATACTCGCCGGCGCCTTCATCGCCTTCGGTTGCCTGTTCTACATTGCCACAATATCCGGCGCCACACCGCTAATTGGCGTGGTCCGGTTCGTTGGCGGCATTGCGTTCTCGCTCGGCCTGGTGCTGGTCATCGTCGGTGGGGCGGAACTGTTCACCGGGAATGCGCTGATGGTGATGGCATTGGTCGACCGCCGGATCGGCCTGGCGGCACTGCTGCGAAATTGGGGTTGGGTCTTCGTCGGAAATGCCGTCGGCGCTGGTTTGATTGCCGCGCTCGCGGCGATGGCCGGCCTGCTCGAAGGCGATTTTGGGGCAACTGCACGCAACATCGCTTCGACCAAGCTCGCGCTGTCGCCGACCGAGGCCTTCGCGCGCGGCATTCTCTGCAATGCGTTGGTTTGCCTCGCCGTCTGGCTAACCTTCAGTGCCCGGACCGCTGCTGGCAAGACGATCGTGATCGTTCTGCCCATCGCCGGCTTCGTGGCTCTCGGTTTCGAGCATTCCGTCGCCAATTTCTTCATGCTGCCGTTCGGCGCACTCGCCGGAGCCGAGGTCATGGTCGCGGGGATTCTAGGTAACCTCGTGCCGGTTACGCTCGGCAACATCGTTGGTGGCGGCGGGGGCGTGGCGCTGGCGTATCGCCTCGCCTATCCCGCGATCGCTGACAAGCGTCAAGACCTCGAAGGGGTATGATCTTGGTCATGACGCGGGACAGCTGCATCCCAAGTGCTAAAACAAACAAGCTCCGGGCCCATCATGAGTCCGAAGCCTAGGAAACAGGAGGCGCGATCGCCTCAATGTGAGGCGACCGCCTGAAGCGTGCTGTTATTTGATCGTGACGGTGCCGGTCCGAAGTATCTCGAGGGGTATCGGCGGGCGATGCATCTGGCCAGCAAAGATGAACTCCCCGCCTTCGGCACGCAAATCCTTCTCGGGGAAGCAGCGCCCGAAAAGACGAAAAACGCTGCCCGCAATATCGAGGAGGGCCGAACGCGTCCAATTCAGGTGATTTGTCGTAAGCCAGCCTGAGTAATGGAGCGCCTGCATCGGGTCATAGGTACGCATTCAGCGCCCCTCTGAACCCGGCAGCGTCGATGTCGCCCACGACAGACGGGCCTGATTTGCGCTTGTGAATCTGGTCTAGGTTTCCCGGGCGAGCAGCAGCACGTCCCCGTCGTGGTAACGCAGAGTCGAGTGCGGGACCACGGCGCGCCGGTCAAGTTCTCGGTAGCCGAGTCGCCAGTACAGCCTCAGTGCGCCTTCGTTTCGCTCGAAAACGATGAGGCTGATACGCGGAAGGGAGAGGTCCTTGGCTCGCTGGTTCACAGCCTCCATCAACCCCAGCCCAATTGCCGCGTTGCGGTGCTGTTCGACGACCGCCAAGCCAGACAGGTATCCGTGCTATCTTCCTTACGCGCAGGATGTGCCAGATATCGACATTCAAGCATTCCGGTTCACGCTACCTGACAGTTCCTATAGACTGCCACTTATTACGAATTCCCGATAGGAGCGTGTTTCGTGAGCGAAGAGGGCGTCGAGCGCAGGCTAACGACCATCCTGGCGGCCGATGTCGTCGGCTACAGCCGCCTGATGGCTGCCGACGAGGCTGGGACGCTCGCGTCTCTCAAGGCAATTCGAAGAGAGCTTGCCGAGCCCAAGACCGCTGAGCACCACGGGCGCGTCGTCAAGCTTATGGGCGACGGTACTCTAATGGAGTTCGGCAGTGTTGTGGATGCCGTTCGCTTTGCGGTCGATTTGCAGCAGGCAATGGCGGCGCGGAATGCCAAAGTGCCCGATGACCGGCGAATCACGTATCGAATTGGCATCAACATCGGTGACATCATCGTCGAGGGCGACGACATCTACGGGGATGGCGTGAACGTAGCCGCCCGCCTGGAGGCACTGGCTGAGCCGGGTGGTATCTGCGCCTCCCGTACCGTCTTCGACCACGTCAAGGGCAAAGTTGAGGTCGACTTTGAGGATCTGGGCGCGCAGGAACTTAAAAACATTCCTGAGCCGGTGCGGGTCTATCGTGTACTGATGGGGCCTGGCGCCGGGAACGCAAAGCCGCTTACATTTGCAAGAAAGCTCAGCTTGCGACGTCCGGTATTGGCAGCATCGTTTGCCTTCATACTTCTTGGTGGCCTGGTAATTTGGAATTGGCTCGGGCCGAGTGTTCCGGATCAGGTCGGTCTCGGCGGGGTGGTGAAACCTTCGATCGCAGTGCTGCCCTTCGCCAATTTGAATGAAGATTTGAAAGATGACTATTTCTCTGCCGGTATCACTAACGACATTATCATAGATCTCTCCAAATTCGAGAATCTGATGGTAATCGCCAGCAATTCGACTTCCGGCATCACCGACAAAGCGGTTAAAGTCAAAGACGTAAGTCGTAAATTTGGGGTGCGCTATGTCCTAATGGGCAGCGTGATGAAACGCGACGGCCGGGTACGGATAAACACGCAATTAATAGATGGCGAAACCGGGCAAATTTTGGGAACTGAGCGCTATGACGAGAGCACCGATAACATTTGGGGAATAGAAGACAAAATTATTGGGCGCATTGTTAGCACGTTGGCGGTTCGAATAACCGAGATTGAGCAGCAGTTGGTCTTGGCCAAACCAACAAAAAATTTCGAAGCCTACGAATATACGCTAAAAGGTCAGGCACTTCTTGAAAGACAATCACGCAGTGAGAATTTCGAGGCCCGAAAATTGTTTCGGCGCGCCATAGAACTCGATCCAAATTATGCCACTGCGTATTCAGGTCAAGGCTGGACCTACTATGAGGCGGTACAATGGGGGTGGACCGGGTCGCCACAGCAGGCGGTTCAGAAGGCGTATGATCTTTCACAAAAGGCGTTGTCGCTGCAGGCCACCGACATTTCTGGCCGCCGATTATTAGCCAGCATATATGGACTGCGCCGACAGCACGATCTGGCATTGATTGAGAGCGAACGACTGATTGCTATCAATCCCAACGATGCGGGAGGCTTTGCCCAACAGGGCAGGGCTTTAACCTGGCTGGGGCGGCCCGATGGTGCTATTCTGGCGTTGGAACGATCTTTGCGTTTAGATCCCGACATGAAAGCTGACTTTGTCTGGCAGCTTGGCCTCGCCTATTACCTCAAGGAGCGATACGCCGACTCCGTAGGGGTGCTGGAACGCAATATCGGACGAAAGACTGACCCATTTTGGGATTACCTGTTGCTTGCTGCTGTGTATGGGCAAATGGGCCGCATGGAAGAAGCTGCGCGTGTTGCAAAAGTAGTTCGCCAGATCGATCCGCTCTATAATAGATTGCTGAGGTTTGGGCAGTTCGAAAATGTGTCCGATACTGAAAAGGTCAATGTAGGGTTGCGTAAGGCAGGGCTTCTTTAAAATCGACATGGGAAAACACCAGCCAAGGGTAATCAGTATCCATTGGCTGGCATTATTAGGGGCATTGTAACTTGCTGGACATAGCCTACGTTACTGCCAATGTCGGCAGATCGATACGGCGCTAACTACATATTGTCGCGCAACGTATCGCGGAAATGGACCCAGTTGTATTCGCCAAAGTGGATGGATGTCTCAGGAGACCCGCGCCAGACCGTTTGGTATTCTTCATTTTTGAGTAAATAGAGCTTGCCATCGGTGATGGTGAATAATTCTGGGTCAGCTTCTGCATATTCTCCGACCGCCAACCCTCCCGCGCAATA
>Ga0307378_10012706_pt1 | contig 10722 bp, 7 predicted proteins | sample UN1MG_FD_202238 | JGI IMG/M metagenome (GOLD analysis project Ga0307378, IMG submission 202238) | Soil microbial communities from Risofladan, Vaasa, Finland - UN-1 | ecosystem: Environmental > Terrestrial > Soil > Coastal area > Acid sulfate soil | place: Finland: Risofladan, Vaasa | collected...
ATCCGCCGGTGGTTCCGCCCATGACCCGGCAACCCGTGTGGCGCCCCCAACTTTCGCCGCACGGCATCCAGATCAGCGGCCCGCGGTTCTCCCTCGGGATCCGGTTTTGACGGGCCGACAGACATACCGGGCGGATTTTGCCCGGCGAGGCGGTCTCGACAAAAGAGACCGCCTCTTTTTGTTTCTTGGGGCAGCTCTTCGGTCAGGCCAGCCGGATCAGGTTGGTGACCAGTAGGAGCAAGACGCCGAGAATCCAGTAGGGAGCTTTACGGTGCTTCGGTCCCCAAAAGAGACGCAGGCATTGCGAGCAGCGAATCTTGGCGGCGGCGTCCGCGATTTCCACGACGAGCCGACCGCAGTAGGGACACATCTCGCGCACAAGCTGAGCGCACACGACAGATTCCTCCGCTGACATAGACCGGACGAGAAGAAGAGTGAACGTGCCATTATAAATATAGCACACGAAACGGTTCGGCCCGCACGCTTTTGACCGGTTTCGGCGTATCGACTAAGATAGCGGAAAGTGTCCGGGGATTTCGTAGGTCAGGGCTTGCCCTGACGAAGCGGTGCCCTGACGAAGCGGTGCCCTGACGAAGTGGTGCCCTGACGAAGCGGTGCCCTGACGAAGCGGTGTTGCGAGCCGACCGGACACGCCATTGGATATGCGAACCGGATGCGCGTCAGGGCAAGCCCTGACCTACTGAGAAACCGCCTATGCCTGACTTGTTGGACTGCGCCGTGGTGGGAATCTTTCTGGCGGCGATGGTGGCCGTGGGGGCTTGGGCCGGCCGGGGCCAGTCGACCAGCGACGCGTTCCTGCTGGCCGACCGCTCGTTGCCGTGGTGGCCGGTCGGTTCGAGCCTGGCCGTGGCCGGCTTCGCGGCGGTCTGGTATTGCGGGATTCCGAACGAAGCGTATTGGGCCGGCACGAAGTTCCTGCCGGCAGCCGGGTTGCTCTGGGCGGCGCTGCCGATCGTCTGCTGGTGCGCGATCCCGCTGTACGGCACGCTCGAGCTGGAATCGGTCTTCGAGTACCTCGAACTCCGTTTCAGCCCAACCGCACGGGCCGTCGCCGCCGGTGTTTACGTCGTGGGAATGGTGCTCTGGTTGGGCGGGGTCTTGGTGCTGCCGTGTGCGGCGCTGGGACTCGGCGGCGAACTCGACTTGACGGTTCTGCTCGTCGTGGTATCCGCCGGAGTCGCCGTGACGCTCTATACGTACTTGGGCGGCATGAAGGCGACCGTGTGGACCGACGTGGGGCAGTTCGTGCTGATGGCCGTGGTGCTGGTCGTCACGTTCATTATCATCGCGGCCAATCTCGGGGAGGGCGAAGGGCCGTCGCGAATCTGGGAAATCGCCGAAGAATTGGGCCGTACGCACGTCGCCGAAGCGGTGCCCGAGCGGCCGGCCGAATGGGCCGACGCGTGGCGGAAATGGTCCTTCTGGTCGGCCGAGTGGTCGATTTGGGCGGTCATCCCGTACCTGGCGATTCTGCCCGTCTTCTTCTTCGTCGCCGACCAGGCCACGCTGCAGCGGCTCTTCGCTGCCCGGGATAATCGGGGCCGAACCTTTTCGTACCTCCTCGGCTGCGGGCTGACGACGCTGGCGATTCCTCTGGCGACGCTCCTGGGCATGGGGCTCTTGGCCGTCTATCACGACAACGCCCAGCAGGAGATGTCGCCGGCGTGGGTGCTCAACAGTGCAACCAATCCGAAAACGGGTGAGCGGTTGGTCAGCCCCGACGTCGTGCTCGATCGGGAAACGGCCGAGAGACTGGTATCCGATCGGGCGATTCTCGATCCCAACACGGATCAACCGTTTACCGACGCGCGGCAGTTCATGAATTCCCGCGGCGAGCCGGTGATCGACGCGCTGGCCACCCGGGCGCCGCGGCAGTGGGGCGGAGAACGGCTGTTGCGCAGCGGGGGCGACGAACTGTTCGGCCGTTTCGTCCGGCGGCACCTGATGTTGGGCGTCGTGCTGGCGGCATTGTTGGGCGTGGCGATGGCCACGGTCGACTCGGGCGTCCACGCGTTGGTCACGCTGACGGTCGTCGATTTCCATCGCCGTTTCGGCTGGGGCGAGCGATCGCTGGCCCGGCGATGCGGCAAGCTGCCCGGCGAATTGGACCAGCAAGACGAGCTGAAGCTGGCCCGTCCGATGGTGTTGGTCTTCGGCTCGGCGGTCACCGTAGTTGCGCTGGGGGTGGCGGCTTTCGGCGGCGGTATCGGTTATCTGCTGAGCGTATTGAACCTGTTCGCCGGCCCGCTTCTGGGCATTTTCTTGCTGGGGCTGTTCACGCGCCGCACCACGGCCGCGGCGGCGCTGGCGGCTTTGGTGTTGGGAATCCTGACGGCGCTATGGGGGACCTTCGGACACCTCGCTCCGTTTACCCGGCTGTGGCCCCTGGGGAAACCGCTTGGTCCGTTCTGGCCGCTGCCGCTGGGTTTGGCGGCCACGTTGGTCGTGGGCTGTGTGCTGGGTTTCGTGGTTGGTTCGCGCAAATCCCGCGACGAACTCACCGGCCTGGTCTTCGGCCTGGGACGTTGGGGACACTTGCTGGAGATCGAACACCCGAAGGACGAGGTCTACTGGATCGAGATCGACGAGGAAGAACGGCCCGGTCCCTGGGCGTAGGCGGGGTTCGTCATGTAGGCCGGAACAAGGTCGCCGGAACACCTGCCGGAACAGCGCAACTGGGTGATTGCGTACGAGCACCTTGTCATCAAACCAACGCGTGTCCGGCAACCGAAGTTCCGGCAGACGTTCCAGTTGCTCGTTCCGGCCTGTCCGTTGTCACCAGTTTCGGGTGGTACCTGCCGGCGCCCCGTGGAAAAAGGGGACAGGCACCGAGCCGGCAGCGGTTTTCCGCGACTTCCACACCATTTGCGGCTCGGAGCCAGTCCCCGTTTTCCACTCACCGCTTACGGTTTGAGAACGAAGAGACTTTCCATGTTCTGAGAAACCGCTACAATGACGGTCTGTCGATCGACTCGCAACCCCGAGGAAAAGGATAAGCTGTGAACTCGCCCAGCGAAAAGGACTACATCGTCGTCGTGCAGTGCGACATCGTCAAGCAACGTTGTTCCGGTTATCCGTGCGAGAAGGCCTTCCACCATCGCGACGGCGGGTTTGCGGCCTATCCCAAAGACAAAGTGTACCGGACGCTCTATCTTACGTGCGGAGGATGTTGCGGACGGGCAATCCATCGCAAGCTTGTGGATCTTGTCCGCCGGATCGCGAAGATGGAGAAGATCGAGAAGGACCGGATCGTCGTACACCTTTCTTCCTGCATTACCACCGACAACTACCACGGGCCGCCGTGTCCGCATCTGGACTATCTCAAGGTTCTGATCGCCCGAGCTGGACTGGACGTGCGCGAAGGGACGCAGATCAGCGAAGCGGCGGAAAAGAAGCGGAAAGCGGGCACGTACGCGAGCTGAGGCCGGGTGAGGTCGTGAAAAAATGGTTCTTCGGGCAATTTCGTGGCTGCCGGGTGAAACAGCGGATTCAATTGCCGGAAGAGTACGGGTTCCTCTTTTCTGTTCACGACGCTCGAAGACGTGGAATCAGAGAAGAGGAACCCGTACTCGTCCGTGCCGCGCTTGACACGCCCGCTGCCCGCAATCATGATACCCGAAACGACGCCCACCGTCGTTGACGTTCTATCGGCACTCGATTACGATACAAGTTTTCACCTGGAGACCAGTCATGACCATTTCTCGGCGAGATGTGTTGAAATGGGGCGCGGGAGCCGCCGCCATTTGGGCCACGGGCATCAAGTCGCGGGCCGCGGAAGCCAAAGCGGACGAGAAGAAGATCCCCATCGGATTGCAGCTCTACTCGGTCCGCGGCGATTGCGCCAAGGATCTGCCCGGCGTGCTGAAAGCCGTCAGTGCGATGGGCTACGAGGGCGTCGAGTTCGCCGGCTACTACGGCCGGACGGCCAAGGAGCTGCGCACGCTGCTGGACGACAACGGCCTGAAGTGCTGCGGCACGCACACGCACCTGGGCACGATCACCGGCGACGCCCTGAAGGGAACCGTCGAGTTCAACCAGACGATCGGCAACAAGTACCTCATCGTTCCCGGGCTTCCCCGCGAGAACGTTGCCTCGGCCGAGGCGCTGAAGAAGACGGGCGAGTTCTTCACGGAGGCGGCCGAGAAGGTGAAGCCGCAGGGGATGCTGGTCGGCTACCACGCCCACGGCGGCGACTTCAAGCAGTTCGACGGCCAGACGGGCTGGGACATCCTCTTCAGCAACGCCGGTCCCGACGTGGTGATGCAGTTGGACATCGGCAACTGCATCGGCGGGGGCGGCGACCCGGTGGCCGTGCTGAAGAAGTTTCCCGGCCGTTCGACGACCATCCACCTGAAGGAACACGGCGGAGGGCCCGGCGCGGTGATCGGCGACGGCGACGTGAAGTGGGACGTGATCTTCGAACTGTGCGAAACCACCGGCAACACCGAGTGGTATATCGTGGAGCAGGAACGGTACGCCGCTTCGCCTTTGGAGACGGTCCGGCTCTGCCTGGAGAACCTCCGGAAGATGGGCAAGTGATCGCACGGTAGCCATCTCGCTGGGGCGAGATGAAGCCGCGTCTTCCTGGTAAACTCGATGGTTACGCCGGTTTCAGCGCGTCGTGTTTAGCGGGCGGGCTTGCCCGCCGTTCTCCGAACAAGAAAACGGTGCTGGGACAACGGCGGGCAAGCCCGCCCGCTAAACGTCGATTTCCTGCGATCTTGCGCTGTCGGGCCTTGCAATGGCCGTTGATGGTCATGGAATTCGCGACTGGTGGGATCAAGAGAACCTCATGGATAGCCCACCCGAACCACGCCGGCACCCGTCTGCCCAGGACGCCCGCCAGAACCTCCGGCGCGTTTTCGGCTTCGCCGATTATCTGCCGGGCCAGGAGGCGGTGGTTACGCGGCTGCTCGAAGGCCGTTCGGCGTTGGCCATTTTTCCCACCGGGGCGGGCAAGAGCCTCTGCTATCAACTGCCCGCCTTGTCGCTCGACGGGCTCACGCTGGTCATCTCGCCGCTGATCGCGCTGATGAAGGACCAGCTCGATTTCCTCTCTGCCCGCGGCGTGCCGGCCGCGCGGCTCGATTCGAGCCTCGAGCGGCAAGAGGCATTCCGAGTCCAGGACGAGCTGAACTCCGGCCGGCTGAAGCTGCTTTACGTCTCTCCGGAACGGCTGGGGAACGAGCGGTTCCTGCAGCAGCTCCGTCGGCGGACGATCTCGCTCTTGGCCGTCGACGAGGCCCATTGCATCAGCCAGTGGGGGCACAATTTTCGGCCCGACTATCTGAAGATCGCCCGGCTGGCCGAACAATTGAAAGTAGGCTGCGTGCTGGCGTTGACCGCCACGGCCACCGTCGAAGTCGCCCGCGACATCGCCGAAGGCTTTCGGATCGCCCGGGAGGACGTGGTCCACACCGGCTTCTACCGGCCGAACCTGAAGCTCCACGCCACGGCGTGTTCGGCCGGGCAACGAAACGAACTCCTGCTCTCCCGGCTGCGCGAGCGTCCGCCCGGGCCCGCGATCGTCTACGTCACTCTCCAGCGAACGGCCGAGCAAATCGCCAAGACGCTGGCCGCGCACGGCCACGACGCCGCGGCGTACCACGCCGGCATGGAAAGCGAGGAACGCAATGCGATCCAGGACACGTTCATGGCCTCGAAGCGGATGATCGTCGTGGCCACGATCGCGTTCGGCATGGGCGTGGACAAGCCCGACATCCGTTACATCTACCACTACAATCTCCCCAAGGCGATGGAGAACTATGCCCAGGAGATCGGCCGGGCGGGCCGCGACGGGGGCGAGTCGATCTGCGAAATGCTGGCATGTGCCGACGACGTGGTGACGCTGGAGAACTTCTCCTACGGCGACACGCCGACGCCCGAGGCCGTGACGTCGCTCGTTCGGGCGGTGCTGGACCGTGGCGACGTGTTCGACGTCTCCGAATACGAGCTGTCGTACGATCACGACGTTCGCGTCCTGGTCGTCAAGACGCTGCTGACGTACCTGGAACTGGAGAACGTGATCCACGCGACCAGCCCGTTCTATTCGGAGTACAAGTTCCAGCCGCAGAAGTCGTCCGAAGAGATCCTCGCGCGGTTCGACCGGCGGCGGGCCGATTTCCTCAAGAACGTCTTTCGCCATGCGCGGAAAGGGAAAACCTGGTTCTCGCTGGACGTCGAGGCCGTCGGCCGGGCGATCGGAGAGGCACGCGAGCGGATCGTCGCCGCGCTGGGCTACCTCGAAGAACGGGGCGACCTGGTATTGCAGGCGGCCGGCGTGCGGCAGGGATTCCGCGTGGAACAGATCCCCGACGACCTGACGCCGCTGTGCGAAGACCTCGGCGAGCGCTTCCGCCGGCGCGAAGAGCAGGACGTCGCCCGAGTCCGCGGTATGCTCGAGTTCGCCGAGCACGACGGCTGCCTGACGCAACACCTGCTGGCCTACTTCGGCGAGAACCGCGACGCCTGCGGACACTGCGGGCGATGCGACGGCGAGCCGGCAAAACCGCTGCCGCCGGCCCGATACACCCCGCCGGGCGCGTCGGACCTGGATGCCCTGCGCCGTCTGAAGGCCGAAGGCCATGCGGCGCTGGCCGCTCCGCGGCAGCTCGTCCGATTCCTCTGCGGCCTGGGCTCGCCGGCGACCACCCGGGCACGCCTGCGGGCCCATCCGATGTTCGGCCGCTTCGCCTCGGTGCCGTTTCACGAGGTCCTGGCCTTCGTGGAGGCCCATCGCTGAAACGGCCGGCCGCCTCGCCATCCTCCCCCGCTGGACAGGTAAGCTACGCTTCAGTAGCTTCAGGGAACGAATATCCCCTCTTCGTCGTCTAATTCGTACCGTAAGCGGCGAGTCGAAAATGGGGACTGGCTCCGGGCCGTATTTCGGCTTCACACTCGCGAGAAACGTACGCCGGCCCGGTGCCTGTCCCCATTTTCGACGGTGTCCCCATTTTCCACTCGCCGCTTGCCGTTTGAGGTCTAAGAATCGACCACTTGTCACACAAGGAACCATAAGAATGAATAAGATCCTACCGCTTCCGATCATCCTCCTCGCCGCCTCCATCCTCCACGCCCAGACCGTCCCGCCGGCGTTGATGGTCCAAGAGGGGGAGAAGTCTCAACCGCTGGGGATCTCGAAGATCGACACCCGGGTGCGAATCCTCGGATACATCGCCGAGACGACCACGACGATGACCTTCGCGAATCCGCACGACCGGGTTCTTCAAGGGGATCTTTATTTCCCGCTGCCCGAGGGGGCGACCGTCAGCGGATACGCCCTGGACATCGGCGGGCGGATGATCGACGGCGTGGCGGTCGAGAAAGACAAGGGCCGCGAGGTGTTCGAGAAGATCGTCCGCCAGAGCATCGACCCGGGCCTGATCGAGTGGACCAAGGGCAACAACTTCAAGACCCGCGTGTTCCCCATCCCCGCCAAGGGCAGCCGCACGATCTGCCTCAGCTACGTCACGGAACTCGTCGGCGGCCGCGACGCCCCGGCCTATCACCTGCCGCTGAAGTTCCAGGACCCTATCGCCGAGTTTTCCCTGCGGGTGGAAGTCGTCAAGCCGGTGTCCGCTCCGGTGGTCGAACAGGGCGACCTGGCCAACTTCGGGTTCATGCGGTGGGAAGACAGCTTCGTGGCCGAGGCGACGCTGAAGGACTTCGCCCCGAAACAAGACCTGATCGTCTCGTTGCCCAACGTCGAAAAGCAGAACGTTCTGGTGGAAAGGGCCGACGACGGGCAGGTCTATTTCGCCATCCACGACTACCCGACGGTTCCCCAGCAAGCCCAGGTGGCGACTCCTCCGAAGCACGTCGTCATCTTCTGGGACGCTTCCGGCTCGCGCAGCGGCGGCGATCATCGGCGGGATATCGACCTGATCCGAAGCTGTCTCATGGGCAGGGACGTGACCGTTGACCTGGTCTTGCTCCGCAATCGGGCCGAGCCGCCAAGAAGGTTCGTCATCCGGGGCGCGAAGGCAATGGACGCATTGCAGAACCACCCGCTGATCGTCGAGCTGGGCAAAATACAGTACGACGGCGGCACGCAACTCGGTGCGATCGCTCCGCTGGACGGCGGGGAGAAGCCGGATTTCTACTTGCTCTTCTCCGACGGGCTGTCGAACTTCGGCCGGCAGCAGCCCGAGAAGCTGGACGCGCCCGTGTACGCGTTTTCGGCCGATTCCACGGCGGATCACTCGTTCTTGCGTCACCTGGCAATGACGACCGGAGGGCAGTATTTCAACCTCGTGCGAATGACCGATGCCGAGGTGATCGCCGCCATGGGCCAATCGCCGTTCAGCTTTCGTTTGGCCCAAGTCGACTCGGGAGAAGCGGGCGAGTTGTTCCCGAATAGGGCCCAGCCGGTCGGACGCCGCGTTACGCTGGTCGGAAAGCTCGGCAGCGGGCAGGCGACGGTCACGCTCCACTACGGCGGCGCAGGCACGGTTTCGCAATCGCGGACGTTTCACGTCACCCGGGATGGTGCGGCCGAAGGGTCGCTCTTGCGGCGTCTCTGGGCCCAGACCAAGCTGGCCGAGCTGATGGTCTTCCAAAAACGCAACGAACGGGAAATCGTCGAGTTGGGCAAGCAGCACGGCCTGGTCACGCCCTTCACTTCGCTGATCGTGCTCGAAACGCTCGAGCAATACGTCGAGAACGAGATCGCCCCGCCGCAGTCGCTGCCCCAGATGCGGGCGGAGTACATGAAGCGGATCGATACCATCGAGTTCCAGCAGCGGAAGCAACAGGCCGACAAGCTGGCGACCGTGCTGCAGATGTGGGAAGACCGCGTGAAATGGTACGAGACCGAGTTCAAGTATCTCAAGGACTTCAAGTACCGGGCGCCGGAGGAAAAGAATGGGGTGGCCGAGGGCGGCGAAATGGACGATGCGCGGCCGGCACCTGACGGGGATGCCCCGCCTCCGCCGGCCGTGGAACCCCCGGCGGATCACGCGCCGGATCCGGCCATGCCCGAGGAACCGGTAGACGAGGATGGGCTTCTTGGAGAGGGCGCGCCCGGCAAGGGCGACGAGTCGCAGGATCGGCGGGCGCCGGGGATCTCGATCAAGGAGTGGGATCCGAAGACGCCGTATATGGAGGAGTTGAAGGGTGCGACGCCGCAAGCGGCTTTTGGGGTTTATATGGAGAACCGCCGGGAATATGGCGAGTCGCCGGCGTTTTTCTTGGATTGTGCGGATTACTTCACGAAAATCGGACAGCGCGACCTGGCCTTGCAGGTGCTCAGCAACATCGCCGAGATGGAACTGGAGAAGCCGGCGCTACTGCGCGTGCTGGGACATCGGCTGGCCCAGTTGGGGCATATCGACCTGGCGATCCTCACGTTCGAGGAAGTGCTCCGTCTGCGGCCCGAGGAGCCCCAGTCGTATCGCGATCTGGCGTTGGTGCTGGCGGAACGCGCCCAAGGCAACGCGGTTCTTGCCACGGTCAAGCGTTTCCCGCCCGAACGGGCCAGGCAACTTAACGAATCGATCCACAGCGACTACGCCCGATCGCTCGAACTGCTGGCCAAGGTCGTGATGGGCCATTGGGACGGCCGGTTCACGGAAATCGAACTGATCGCCCTGGAGGAACTCAACGCGATCCTTCCGCGTGCCCAGGCGGCCGGGGTGAAGGAGATCCCGTTGGACAAACGGCTCGTCAAGCTGCTGGACGTCGACGTGCGGATCGTGATGACATGGCACGCCGACGACACCGACATCGATCTTTGGGTGATCGAGCCGTCGGGCGAGAAGGCCTTTTACGCCCATAACCGCACGACGATCGGCGGGCTGGTCAGCCAGGATTTCACCGGCGGCTACGGGCCCGAGGAATACATGGTCCGCAAGGCGATGCCCGGCGTGTACAAGATCCAGGCCAACTACTACGGCAGCCGGGCCACCCGGCTGCTCGGCGCGGTGACCGTGCAGGTTGACGTGTTCACCGACTTCGGCCGGCAGCAACAGCAGCGCCAATCGATCACGCTGCGGCTGAAAGAGGCGAAGGAGACGGTGGATATCGGGGAAATCGAGTTCTGAGCGGACTCTTGCAGATTGGTCCCCTCTCCCTCTGGGAGAGGGGGGTTCGTCAAAGCACCACCTGGTCGGTCGTTCGCTCGTCGAAGATTTCGAAGCCGGCCTTCAGATACAGCGGCAACGCGGCCTCGTGGTCCAGTTCGCAGGTGTGCAGCCAGACGCGCTTCGGGCCGTACGACCAGGCCTTGTCGACGGCCCAATGGAAAAGCAGGCGGCCCAAGCCCCGGCCGATGAACTCGGGCATGATGCCGAAGTAGGCGATTTCGACCTCATCGTCGACGCGGCGATCCAACTCGGCATATCCGGCCGGAACGCCCCGGACGTACAGCACATAGACTTCCACCCCATCGTCGCGGAGGATCCGGCCGAGTTCCTCGTCGGGCATCAGTTTCCGATCGACCCAGTTCCAGTCCCGCCCCACGGCGTCGTACAGGAAGCGGTAGAAGGCGATCGTCGGCTTTTCGGCCCGGAGGATCCGCACTTCCTCGCGCGACGGCTCATGATTCCGCCCGGGCCGCGAGAACATCTGCAAGTAAGTGACCTTGACCGGTATCGTCCTCATAGAGGTCCTTCCAGCCGCTTGCGGCTTCGCACACAAGCACACAAGCACACAAGCAAGTCGTTTTCAAGAAACCCCCCCATCACGAACCGAGTTCCTTGAGCG
>Ga0307378_10012707_pt1 | contig 10722 bp, 6 predicted proteins | sample UN1MG_FD_202238 | JGI IMG/M metagenome (GOLD analysis project Ga0307378, IMG submission 202238) | Soil microbial communities from Risofladan, Vaasa, Finland - UN-1 | ecosystem: Environmental > Terrestrial > Soil > Coastal area > Acid sulfate soil | place: Finland: Risofladan, Vaasa | collected...
TGGTTTGCTGAGGGGATTCAGGAAGTGATTTCCCCCTCTATAAACTTAACGCTGTCCGTTACTGCAGATCTGGCTTCTCTTTTTTTGGGGAGAAATGCAGCGGCCTTATCCTTAAGGGTCCTATAATGAAAGATAAGAAGTAAACAGGCAAATACAAAAAACTGAAATCAGATAGGGGTATTGCATGAAAAAAAATTACAGAATTAAACTCATTGCTATCGTGGGAAGTCTCCTCCTCGGTCTTATATCGGGCGGCTGTGACCGCCAAAAAGCTCAATCTCCTCCCCCTATAGTAGAAGTATCTGTTATAACGTTAAAGCCACAGAAGGTAATGCTCACCACTGAATTGCCTGGCCGTACTTCTGCCTACCTCATTGCAGAAGTGCGGCCGCAGGTAGGCGGCATCATCCAGAAACGCCTGTTTACTGAAGGCTCAGATGTCAAAGAGGGTGAGGTGCTCTACCAGATCGATCCTGCTGTCTACCAGGCAACCTACAACAGCGCAAAGGCGGCACTGGCCAGGGCTGAGGCCAATCTTATTCCTATCCGTCTTAAGGCCGGGCGCTATGCGGAGCTTGTTAAAATCAATGCTGTCAGCCAGCAGGACTACGACGATGCAAACGCTGCACTCAAGCAGGCCGAGGCTGATGTCGAGGCCGGCAAGGCAGCAGTCGAGATTGCCCGGATCAACCTGGCCTATACCAAGGTAACTGCCCCCATCTCCGGAAGAATCGGTCGGTCATCCGTAACCAACGGCGCTCTCGTAACTGCAAGTCAGCCTGCTGCGCTGGCCACCATCCAACAGCTCAGCCCCATATATGTGGACGTCACCCAGTCCAGCGCCGAGTTGCTGCGCCTGAAGCAGAACCTGGCGAGCGGCCTGCTGAAAAGCAATGGCGCAGCCCAAGCAAGGGTTAGGCTGATACTGGAGGACGGCAGCCCCTATCCATTGCAGGGCACACTGAAGTTTTCTGAAGTAACGGTGGACCAGAGCACCGGCTCCATCACGCTGCGGGCGATCTTCCCGAACCCGAAGCATATGCTGCTGCCGGGTATGTTTGTCCGGGCTATCCTGGAGGAAGGTGTCAACGAGCATGCGATTCTCGTTCCACAGCGGGGGGTCACCCGCAACCCGGCAGGCAATGCCATGGTCATGGTTGTCGGAAGCGAAGAGAAGGTGGAACCCCGCGTTATCAAGGTCCCTCGGACCGTGGGCGAAAACTGGCTGGTCAGCGAAGGACTGAAAGCAGGTGACCGAGTTATCCTGGAAGGACTGCAGAAGGCGCGCCCGGGAACACCGGTCAAGGCTGTGCCATTCGGCAGCAAGGCGGATGGAACGCCCGCCGCTGCTCCCAAAGCTGCAACAGTAAATAAATAAAGGAGACACTTCATGCCAAGATTCTTCATAAATCGTCCTATCTTCGCCGTGGTGATCGCCATCTTGGTGATGCTGGGCGGCCTGCTGGCGATCAAGACCCTGCCGGTTTCCCAGTACCCTCCGATCGCACCGCCCCAGATAACCATAAATGCAATGTATCCAGGCGCCTCGGCCCAGACCGCACAGGATACCGTCACACAGGTCATCGAACAGAAGCTGAACGGAATAGATAATCTGATCTATATGTCTTCTACCAGCGACTCGTCCGGTGCGGTGGCCATCAACCTGACCTTCAAGGCCGGCACTGATCCGAACATCGCCCAAGTACAGGTGCAGAATAAGTTGCAACTTGCCACGCCGCTTCTGCCTCAGATCGTGCAGCGGCAAGGCATTCAGGTGCTCAAATCTACCAGAAACTTTCTTGTGATTGTCGGGCTCGTGTCGGAAGACGGCTCTATGGACCGAAACGCCCTTACAGACTATCTGGTCTCCAACGTTCAGGATATTGTCAGCCGTCTGGAAGGGGTGGGTGAAGTGCAGCTGTTCGGCACCCAGAACGCCATGCGGATATGGCTGAACCCTGCCAAACTGAACGACTTTCACCTAACTACCAATGATGTGATTGCGGCGCTGCAGGCCCAGAATGCCCAGGTCTCGGCCGGCCAGTTCGGCGGGGCCCCTGCCACCAAGGGGCAGCAGTTGAACGCAACCATTACTGCCCGTACCCTGCTTCAGACAACGGATCAGTTCGATGCCATTATTCTTCGCACAAACAGCGATGGGTCCACGGTAAAACTCAAGGATGTGGCCGTGAGCAGGATAGGCACTGAAAACTACGATATCGAATCATTTTATAAGGGAAAACCGGTAGGCGGCATGGCAATCCGGCTCGCAGCCGGTGCCAATGCACTCGAGACGGGCAATCGAGTCAGGGTCAAGATGGAAGAACTGTCGAAGTATTTCCCCCCCGGTATGAAAGTGGTCTATCCCTATGACACCACCCCCTTTGTCAGGATCTCCATTGAGGAAGTGGTAAAGACTCTGATCCAGGCGATTTTTCTGGTCTTCATCGTCATGTTTATCTTTCTCCAGAACATCAGGGCCACCCTGATCCCGACTATCGCGGTGCCGGTGGTTCTGCTGGGTACGATGGGTGTGCTGGCGGCTGCCGGTTTTTCGATCAATACCCTGACGATGTTCGCCCTGGTGATTGTCATCGGCCTTCTTGTGGACGACGCGATCGTGGTAGTGGAGAACGTGGAACGTATCATGTCCGAGGAAGGGTTGTCGCCCCATGACGCCACCATCAAATCCATGGGGCAGATCACCAGCGCCCTCTGGGGTATCGCCACCGTACTGACGGCGGTCTTTTTGCCAATGGCTTTCTTTGGCGGCTCCACCGGCGTCATCTACCGTCAGTTCTCTATTACCATCATCTCCGCCATGATCCTCTCTGTGATGGTGGCAATGATTCTGACCCCGGCGCTCTGCGCCTCCCTGCTCAAGCCGATCGAAAAAGGCCACCGTCTCGGTGAATCAGGCCGGTTAAGGTGGTTCTTTCGCCGGTTTAACAAGTTGTTTGAGAGCGCCAGGGCGCTGTATGAACGAATCGTCGGCAACTCGTTCGGGAAACGGAAACGCTATCTCATTCTGTATATCGCCATCGTGGCAGCCATGGCGTTCTTTTTCCTGCGTCTCCCCACCTCATTTCTGCCGGATGAAGACCAGGGGTTTATCATCTGCCAGATTCAGTTGCCTGCCGGGGCCACCCAGGAGCGGACCATAAAGGTTATACGGCAAATAGAGAAGCATTTTCTGGAGGAGGAAACCAGGACAGTGGACGCCATAATCACCGTGGCCGGCTTCAGCTTTGCCGGTCGTGGCCAGAACATGGGAATAGCCTTTGTGAAGCTCAAGGACTGGAAGCTGCGCCAGTCCGCTGATCTGAAGGCGCCGGCCGTTGCCGGCAGAGCCATGAGGGCATTTTCGCAGATCAGGGACGGTTTGGCATTCGCCTTTTCACCTCCGGCGGTGGTGGAGCTGGGGCAGGCAAATGGCTTTGACTTCCAACTGCAGGACCGCGGCGGCCTGGGACACGATAAGCTGATGGAGGCGCGCAACCAGCTCCTCGGCATGGCAATGAAAAACCCGAAAATTATTGCGGTGCGGCCTAACGGTCAGGAGGATTCTCCCCAGTTCAAGTTGGATATCGATGATGTGCGGGCTGGTGCCCTTGGTGTTTCCCTGTCTGACATCAACAGCGTTCTGGCCACTGCCTGGGGCAGTTCCTACGTCAACGACTTCATCCAGAACGGTCGGGTCAAGAAGGTCTATCTGCAGTCAGACGCCAGATACCGGATGCTCCCTGAGGACATTAACCGGTGGTATGTCAGCAACAAAAGCGGTGAGATGGTCCCGTTTTCGGCCTTTTCCACCGCGCACTGGCAGTACGGCTCGCCCCGTCTGGAACGGTATAACGGGATACCATCTGTGGAGATCATGGGGCAGGCAGCCCCTGGCGTGAGCACCGGTGAAGCGATGACCGAGATGGAAAAAATGGCTGCCCAACTGCCACCCGGGATAGGTTACGAGTGGACCGGCCTCTCGTACGAGGAAAAACAGGCAGGAAAACAGGCTCCTGTCCTGTATGCCATCTCACTCATAGTGGTGTTTCTCTCCGTAGCGGCACTTTACGAGAGCTGGACCATTCCCTTTGTCAACTTGTTGATGCTGCCGCTTGGCCTTATGGGAGCGGTTACTGCAACTACGCTGCGGGGTTTGCCCAACGATGTCTATCTCCAGATCGGTCTGCTTACCACCGTAGGGCTTTCGACCAAGAACGCCATCCTGATCATCCAGTTCATTAAGGCGCAGCTGCATGAGGGCCATGAGCTGGTTGAGGCAACTCTGGCGGCGATAAAGATCAGGCTGCGCCCGGTCATCATGACGTCACTGGCCTTCTTTTTCGGCACCTTGCCGCTGGCCCTCACCAAAGGGGCTGGGGCCGCGGCCCAGAACGCTATCGGCACAGCCGTCACTGGCGGACTGCTCTCGGCTACCTTCATTGACTTGATCTTTATTCCATTTTTCTTTGTGCTGGTATCACGGCTGTTTGGCCGGAAAAGATACAAACAGCAGGCGGCAGTACCTGGTGCTGCCACTTCTGCGGAGGGACAGTGATATGAAAAAACGATTTAGTGATGCGGAGACGTTGAGACGGAAAGAAAAACAAGGCCTTGGACTCTATGGCGTAATAATTGCTATTGTCTTGATTGCCCTCTCCGGCTGTGCGAGCATGGCTCCCAAATATACACGCCCGGAAGCGCCTGTTCCGTCTGAATGGCCGAGCGGTCCGGCTTACAAGGCAGGCACAGCCCACTCGGGAGAACGGAGCGCTGCCGATATTACATGGCAAGAGTTCTTTATCGATAAACAGCTGCAAAGGCTGATCGCCCTTGCGCTTGAAAACAACCGCGACCTGCGAATAGCCGTGTTGAATATCGAAAAAGCGCAGGCCCTCTACCGCGTCCAACGGGCCGAATTGCTTCCGTCTGTGAATGCCGGCGGAACATTCAGCAAAGAGCGGGTTCCCGGAATATTATCAGGCAGCGGACAGCCGGCAACGACTGAGCTGTACAATGTCAATTTAGGCATCAGCTCCTGGGAACTGGACCTTTTCGGCCGTATCCGTAGCCTGAAGGATGCGGCGCTACAAGAATATTTAGCGACGGAACAGGCCCGTCGCAGCACACAAATCAGCCTGGTTGCCGAGATTGCGAACACCTACCTGACTCTGGCCGCTGACCGTGAGCTACTAAAGCTGGCGCAGGAGACCCTGAGAGCCCAGGAGGCCACTTATAATCTGATCCGGCGCCGGTATGAAGTCGGAGCCTCATCCGAGATTGATCTCCGTCAGGCGCAAACCCGAGTGGATGCGGCACGGGTGGATATCTCCCGATACACTGCCATAGTGGCCGGAGATGAGAACGCTCTGACGCTGCTGGTCGGCTCACCGGTTCAGGACGGGCTTCTGCCAACAGAGCTGAATACAGTAACGATACTGAAGGATATTACTCCCGGATTGCCTGCAGATGTCCTGCAGCGCCGGCCCGACATCCTCCAGGCCGAAAATCTGCTCAGGGCGGCCCACGTGAACATCGGTGCCGCACGAGCAGCCTTCTTCCCGCGCATCACGCTCACCACAAGCATCGGTACTACGAGCGACCAGTTGTCCGGGCTCTTCAAGTCCGGCTCCGAAACATGGAGCTTCATACCGCAGATTGTCACGCCGATTTTTGATGCGCGCACCTGGTCGGCCTATGATGTCGCGAAAGTGGAAAGGGAAATCAGTTTGACCCAATACGAGAAGGCGATCCAGGTGGCATTCAAAGAGGTCGCTGATGCCCTGGCCCAGAGGGGAACCCTCGGGGATCAGATGGCGGCACAACAGTCATTGATGGAAGCCACTGCAGAGAGCTATCGCCTTTCAGATTTAAGATACAACGGCGGGATTGACAGCTACCTGAACGTTCTGGACGCACAGCGCTCGCTCTATGGCGCGCAGCAGGGTCTAATCTCCGTTCGTCTCTCTCGTCTTACCAATCTGGTAACGCTTTACAAGGTGCTGGGAGGAGGTGCGAGAGACTGAGACACTATGAAGTGATTTTTTATCTAAAGAAGAGACTCAGATGTGTTGATTTGATGAGGAATTCAATGAGATTTCAGAACTCTTGAAATTCCTCACTTGTGGCTGAAGTTCGCGCTTATCGATCAATTTGTAGGGCGTTTATTTGATGAAGGAATTGAGCGTCAAGGGGATTTCGAGCCCCGAAAATCACCAAAAGTGTGATGTCCACATAGTATTGTGTATCGCTGTATTTTCTGTACTCCGTTTATTTCCGGTTCATTCGTAGAAAAGTTGAAAAGAGAGTTGAAGGGTAGGAAAGGGAGAACCGAAGCATAGAAAAAGGAAAGCATCGAATTTCAGCCGCAACTGGTATAGTTTTGTTGTCGAAGACAAAATAATACCGGAGGAGAAATTCGATGCAATTAGATAGTGTCACGGAACTGCGGGGAATTGCAAACTTTAAAGTAGCGTATATGGTACGTCAGAGCGAAAATAGGATAGATTTGGTATTAAGACGGATAGAGGAAAAGCCCTGTGTCTGCTCAGGATGTGGAAAAGTTCACCATACACCTATTCACAGCATAGATACGGTTATTATTGAGGATCTGCCCATGAGTGGAAAGCGTGTGTTCCTGCATGTTCCGAAACGGCGGTCGCTCTGTCATGAAGATGAGAAAATCAGGACCGAGGAACTTGAGTGGTTGCGAGGGAGAGTTACCCGGAGATTTGCAGAGCAGATCTACCGGCTGACTTCTATCACGACAAACAAGGAAGCGGGCTGGTTTCTGGGATTGGATGACGAGAAGGTGTATCGGATAGACAAAGGCATGCTTGAAGAATTGTCGTTACAGCGGATTCAGAAGGTTACACCTCCCCGGCATATGAGTGTTGATGAAGTAGCGTGGCAGAAGTGGCATAAATACGTCACGAATGTTATTGATATCGATAAACGGAAAGTCATTTGGAACCACGAAGGGCGCGGCAAAACAGTCCTGGATAAGTTTTATCGGAAGATAGGCAGGAAGGGATGCGGCAAGATACAGGCTGTAGCCAGTGACGGTGCCCGAGGGTTTCTGTCATCCTCAAAAGAGCATCTGAAAAAGGCCCTGATCGTACTGGACCATTTTCACGTAAAGAAGTATCTTAACGACGCGGTTGATACTGTCAGGAAAGAGGAACTGAGGAAGGCCAGGCAACAGGAGAATAAAGAGGTGTCTGCCATCCTGCATTGCAATAAGCGATTTATCCTGATGCAGAACACGGTGACGGATAAGAAAACAGATATACTGAAGAAGCTCGAATCATTGAACGAAAGAGTCTATCAGGCAATGCTCCTCAAAGAACAGTTTCTCTCGGTTTATGCCGCAGGTAACCGGAAGGATGCCTATACGAATCTGAGGTCATGGATCGTGGCGGCAATAAACTCCCGGATACCATCGTTTGTTGAGCTTGGATACAAGTTCTTCAGGAAACGGCATTATGTCCTGAATTACTTCGTCTGTAAAATAACGTCCGCCATATCGGAAGGAATCAATAAAAAGATAAAGAGGTTAAAGCGCATGGCTTACGGCTACAGAGACGTCAAATACTTCTTGCTCAAGATACATCAGCATTGCGGACTGTTAAGCCCTAAGCTTTCAACTTAAACACGAAAGAGGGATACTTTATATCGCCGCCTTTGACCTCTTCGATTACCACAGTCTCCTTCTTCACTCCAAGAGCGATAACGAGCAATATCTCATATCGTTCGGGAATTGAGAGCGCCTCTCTTAAGGTTTCTCTCCGAATCGAGCCCAGTATGCAGCCGTTCAGCCCCTTTTCTGTCGCACCAATCAGTATGCTCTGAGCTGCTATGCCGCGGTCACATCCGAAATTCCGGGTGATTTCCGTGTCGCCAAGGATGACAAGGTAAGCCGAAGGTCTTTCTCCTTCCTGTGGCCCCGGCCAATCCTTCAGATATCCAGCCCATGCGAGACAGGGGAAAATCAGGTTGTTTTTTTCAGTCGTATTGGAAAGTACATATTTCAAAGGCTGAAGGTTTGCGGAAGAAGGGGAAAGCCTGGCAAGGTTGATCAGTTCCATTAGTATTTCTTTGTCCACGCTTCTGTCCTGATAGAATCTCCTGTAGCTTCTATTTCTCCTGATAAAATCCTCGATCATTGCTTATCCTTCTCCATTTGGTTTTTCTTCAGCGCTTTCTCTATAAGCTTCCTTTTTTTGGAGGGAATTATCTTACCTTTCAGAGATGACACGGGGATTCTCTCTCTTGATACCTTTTTGATAGTCTTTATTGTTATTGTTTTCGTCACGGCGGTTTAGTGTCAGATAATTATAATCCACCTCACATTAATTTAAGCTTTTTTTAGATGTGTTGTGAACTCAATGTCTTCCCGAATAGCGCATGGATAGCCTATTTTTTCCGGTCAACAGTCCACATAGCAGTGCGCATCTGATCAGTTTGATACTTTGTTGATTACTGGATGATACCTTCATGATAGTCTAACGATTCCGGGTAATTCCTTATCAAGAAATAATACAGTTACATTTTCATAGTTTCTTCATGACTTTTTCATATCATTTATATTAAATACAATGTATTAAGTTCAATGTAAATAAAAGAGGAAATTTATGAGTAAAGCTATTCTTGATGATTGTCGAACAGCTTGAGAATATCTTTAAAGACGTTTAATATGTGTTCAGATCAGTCTTTAATATCTCCCGAGAGGTATTTTAAAAAGGAGGTACTATGAAGGGTACAAACATTTTCACACATGGGTTGCTATGGATGATTATCGCCATATTTATGATCCCGGCTGGGATATCAGCGCAGGATTCCGGAGAACCGGAAGATCAGCCTGACAAATTCAAGAAAGAAGAACTGGTGCAGATGCTTGCACCTATAGCTTTATATCCTGATTCACTGATAGCGCAGATACTCATGGCTTCGACCTATCCGCTTGAGGTGGTCGAGGCAGAACGCTGGATGCGTCAGAACAAAGAGTTAAGGGGTGTTGCGCTTGATGCCGCTCTGCGGCAAAAGAACTGGGATTCAAGTGTTCAATCGCTCTGTCATTTCCCCGATATCCTTTTTGCCATGAGTGAGATACTCGACCAGACGAGGAAGCTCGGAGATGCTTTTCTGAGGCAAGAGGATGAGGTTATGGCTACCATCAAGGAGTTGCGCTATAAGGCCCAGGAACAGGGCAATCTCAAGACAACGGAAAACCAGGAGGTAATTATTGAGCAGGACACTATTTTCATACAACCGACTAATCCGGAAGTGATATATGTCCCGGTCTATGATCCGCTCTATGTATATGGCCCGTGGTGGTATCCAGCCTATCCCCCCTATTACTGGTACTATCCATCCGGATATGTCGTGAGCGGCGGTTATATCGGTTTTGGACCTCCCGTTTATTTCGGATTGGGCTTCTCATGGGCATGGTTCGACTGGCACACCCACCACATCCATGTAGACCACGATAAAGCGAGGCGCTTCCACAGGTATCCCGATCATCGGGGTTTCGACCAACCTTTCTGGCGTCATGCCCCAAGCCATAGACGAGGGGTTGCCTACAGGGACAGGGGGACAAGTGAACGCTACGGCATCAGATCTCCACAAATGAGACCGACGAGCCCGGAAACGCGCGGGTATCCTACAAGAAGTTTAGAGAGAGGAACGCCGTCACCATCGCGAAGCCCTGTCCAACGGCGGGGTGCTCCTGTGACTCCTCAAGTTACACCCAGGCCGCAAGGTGTTCAACCTGCACCTGTTACTCCTCAGGTTACAACCAAGCCGCAAAATATTCAACGTGCTCCGGTACGGGATACTCCCTTCAGGGGCATTGGCGATGCAAACTTTGAACGCAAAGCAGCCGAACGCGGAGGCGAAAGCCGCCGGAGTATTGAGATAAAACGTTCAGGCGGTGACACACGACGGCAGGGAGGGGAGATTAGACGTCAAGGCAGTGAGGTGAGACAGCCAAGCGGAAGCTCACAGGGCAGCGGAAGAGGCGGGGGATTCCGCAGATGAACAACTCGAAACGAAAACAACCACTCTTAAGGGACACATATATACAAAGGGAGGAAAAATGAATAGGGTAAACATATCTATAAAAAGAGAAAATCGTTGTGGGATTATAGTGGCTTCCCTCATCGTCGTTTCTGTTCTCTTGACAGGAACCTCTTCAGTTTTATTTGCAGCGCAATCAGTTCAGAGAAGTTTTGCTTCGCCCGATGAGGCGGTACAGGCTCTGGTCGCAGCGGTCAGGGCGCATGACTATAAAGAACTGCTCGCGATTCTTGGTCCTGGCAGCAAAGAACTAATTTCTTCCGGTGATGAAGCAGCAGACAGGACGGGACGCGAAAAATTCATCAAGGCATATGAAGTGAAAAACATCCTTCAGCGGGAATCGGCGGACAAAATGATTCTTTGTGTAGGTGCTGACAACTGGCCTATGCCGATTCCGATTGTGAAAAAAGGATCAGCATGGGTGTTTGATATACGGAAAGGGAAACAGGAGATCTTGAACAGGCGAGTAGGCAGAAATGAGCTGCAAGTGATTGATGTGCTTCATGCCTATGTCGATGCACAGCATGAATATGCGACCAAGGATTGCGGAGGAGGCGGCAAAGTAGAATTTGCCCAGAGACTTATCAGTACCACAGGGAAACATGACGGACTCTACTGGGAGGCCAAGGAAGGTGAAAAAGAGAG
>Ga0307378_10012708_pt1 | contig 10721 bp, 6 predicted proteins | sample UN1MG_FD_202238 | JGI IMG/M metagenome (GOLD analysis project Ga0307378, IMG submission 202238) | Soil microbial communities from Risofladan, Vaasa, Finland - UN-1 | ecosystem: Environmental > Terrestrial > Soil > Coastal area > Acid sulfate soil | place: Finland: Risofladan, Vaasa | collected...
CCCCGAGTACACCCTCTTCGTCGCGTACGGGCGCACGGACGAGGGCATCGACCCCGACAACGTGAAGGGCGACTACCTCGAGGTCGAGGCGATGGACTACTACGCGATCAACTCCCTGATCAAGGAGGAGCTCGGCCGCAAACTCCGCGTCGTCGGCGCGGCGATCGAGAGCGACGCCCACACCGTGGGCATCGACGCGATCATGAACATGAAGGGTTTCGCCGGGAACTACGGGCTCGAGCGGTATCCTGAGATGGATGCGCTCAACATGGGCTCACAGATCCCGTGCGCACAACTCCTCAAGACCGCGCTCGAGCGCGAAGCGGACGCCATCCTGGTGAGCCAGGTCGTCACCCAGAAGAACATCCACGTGCAGCACCTCACCCAGCTCATCGAGCTGCTCGAGGCGGAAGGTGTGCGCGAACGGTTCGTGCTCGTCGTGGGCGGCCCTCGCATCAACAACGCGTTCGCCAAGGAACTGGGCTACGACGCCGGCTTCGGGCCGCGGACCACGCCGCTCGAAGTGGCGTCGTTCCTCGCCCAGGAGCTCGTGCGCAGGCACAAGCAGGCGTGACCCGATAGCATGCAAGGCTAGACGTTCGATCAATGTGTCGTGATGCAGAAGCGTGCACTCGCGTCGGGGGCTGCAGCCACACACGCAACGGCACGAGGAGGCCACAGTGTCCGACAACGACATCGTCATCCTTTCCGCGGTGCGCACCGCTCAGGGCCGCTTTCAGGGCGGTTTCGCAGGCACGCCGGCGCAGGAACTCGGGGCACTCGCCATGGCGGAGGCGCTCAAGCGCGCCGGCGTCGCGGGCGACCAGCTTGATGAGGTCATCTACGGCAATGTGATCCAGGCCGGCCTGGGGCAGAACGTCGCCCGCCAGGCCGAGCTGAAGGCCGGCATCCCGGACCGCGTGCCGGCGATCACCGTGAACCGGGTCTGCGTGTCGAGCGCGTCCGCGCTCGCCTGGGCTGCGGTCAACATCAAGGCCGGCGACGGCGAGCTCTACCTCGTCGGCGGCACCGAGAACATGACGCGCGCGCCGTGGGTCCTGCAGAACGGTCGCAGTGGCTACCGCATGGGCATGCCCACCGACAAGATGTACGACTCGATGGTCTGGGACGGCCTCTGGGATGCCGTCAACGACTATCACATGGGCGTGACCGCGGAGAACCTGAGCGAGCGCTTCGACATCAGCAAGGATCTGCAGAACGAGGTCGCCTACCAGAGTCAGCTGCGGGCGACGAAAGCGATCAAGGACGGCCGTTTCAAGGACGAGATCGTCCCGGTCGTGATCCCGCAGCGCAAGGGCGACCCCAAGGTCGTCGACACCGACGAATGCCCGCGTGAGACGTCGCCGGAGATCCTCGCCGGCCTCAAGCCGGTCTTCAAGAAGGATGGCGTCGTGACCGCCGGCAATGCTTCGGCCATCGCCGACGGCGCCAGCGCCCTCATCGTGACCTCCCGCAAGAAGGCCGCTGAACTCGGCCTCAAGCCGATCGCCCAGCTTATGAGCTATGCGACCGCCGGCGTCGATCCCTCGATCATGGGCCATGGCGAGACCAAGGCCGCCCAGTCGGCGCTCGAGAAGGCCGGACTGACGAGCAAGGACGTCCAGCTGGCGGAGCTCAATGAGGCCTTCGCATGCGTCGCCGCGCTTGCCATCCGCGAGCTTGGACTCAGTTCGGACATCGTCAACGTCAACGGTGGCGCGGTCGCGCTCGGCCACCCGCTCGGCAACACCGGCACGCGCATGATCGTGACGCTCATCCACGAGCTCAAGAAGCGCGGCCAGGAGATCGGCCTCACCGGCGCCTGCGTCGGCGGCGGCCAGGGCGCCGGTTCGGTCATCAAGGTAGAGGGCTGATAGCGCCCCACGACACGACCCCGGACGAGCCGGGCGCGGGAGCGGCTGACGCCACCCGCCCCGACCGCCCTTCGGGGGGAGGGAGAAGAGATGAAGGAAGGCAACAAGTTCGGGGCCCACAGGGTCATCGAGCCGCAGGGCGTCCTGCCGCAGCCGGCGTGGAAGGTCGACAACACGATGGAGATCTTCGACAACGAGATCCTCATCGACGTCGACACCCTCAACATCGACGCCGCAAGCTTCACGCAGATCGAGAAGGCCGAGGGCGGCGATGTCCAAAAGATGGCGAAGCACAGCCTCGGTATCATCGCCGAGCGCGGCAAGCACCATAACCCGGACACCGGGTCCGGCGGCATGCTGCTCGGCACCGTCGCGGCCATCGGGCCCAAGCTCAGGGATCGCGATCTCAAGATCGGCGACCGCATCGCGACGCTGGTCTCGCTTTCCCTCACGCCGCTGAAAGTCGATGAAGTCGTTTCCGTCAACAAGGACACCTGCCAGGTCAAGGTCAAGGGCCAGGCGATCCTGTTCGAGACCGGCATCTACGCCAAGATGCCCGAGGACATGGACGAGGCCCTCGCCTTGGCGATCCTCGACGTGGCCGGCGCGCCCGCTCAGGCGGCGAAGCTGAGCAAGCCGGGCCAGACCGTCTTCATCATCGGCGCCGGCGGCAAGAGCGGCCTGCTCTGCGCCTATGAGGCCAAAAAGCGTGTCAAGCCGACGGGACGGGTCATCTGCCTCGTGCACGGCGACGCCGGCAAGAAGCGCCTCGAGAAGGCCGGTTTCGCCGACGTCATCATCCAGGGCTCGGCGACCGACCAGTTGTTCGTTTACGAAGAGGTCAAGAAGGCCACCGGCGGCGAGATGGCCGACCTCACGATCAACTGCGTCGACATCCCGAACACCGAGATGGCCTCGGTCCTTGCGACCAAGGATGACGGGATGGTGTACTTCTTCAGCATGGCGACCAGCTTCACGTCGGCCGCCCTGGGCGCCGAGGGCATCGGCGCCGACACGCTGATGATCATCGGCAACGGCTACACCAAGGACCACGCCGTGATCTCGCTTGAGGTCGTGCGTGAGAGTCCGATGCTGATGGAGATCTTCAAGGACACCTACGCCACGGGCGCCGGCAACCCCGAGCCGGTGGGCCTCAAGGCCTGACCCAGGCGAGGCGCGGCAGGGTCACAGAAGCCGCGCCACACTCCAGAGCGTGACGACGAAGGGGCCCCGGTCGGGGCCCCTTCGTCGTTCTCGTTTCACGTGAAACGGTGGTGCCGTCTCCCTATCCGCTCACGCCCCTCCGCGCCGTGCCCGTCTCGCGTCTCGAGGGCGTTGGACTCAGTAGCTCGCGCCGCTCGTCGCGGCGCCGGCAGACCCGCAACCGCCCGAGCAGCCGGCCGCGCCGGCGGCATCCGAACCGTCCGCGGCGTTCGGGCACTGCGTCTCACTGTCGGAGGCCGCACCGGCAGCACCGTTCGGGCACTCACCACTTGCGCCCTGAGTCTCACAGCCGGTCGCAGCTTGCGGGCAAGCGCCGTCGGCGTTCGAGGCGACGCCGGGACCGCCGGACGGAGCGGCCGGCGCGACCTTGCTCGCGCCGTACGCGACTCCCACCACGGAGAGCGCGATGATTGCGACTGCAGCGACGATAGCGATCGTCCTTCCGTGTGGTGCCACGTGAGTGCTCCTTCTCTGCGGCATAGCCGCGCCGGTTTCGTTGTCCCCGCATCCTGTGTGGACGCCCGGGTCACGCGTTCTGAGCGCCATCATACACGCTACCTGAGGTGGTAGTCAGCCCCTCGGCAAGGCGAAGGAGCGTTCGAGAGCGGCGCCGATGCGCCGGCCCATGCGCGACGCGCACGCAAAGGAGGCGGTCACCGTTTCGCGTGAAACAATGACCGCCTCCTCGGGTCCTACAGCATCCGCCAGCGTGCTGCAGCGACTGGCCGACACCTGGATCTCAGGCTCAGTAGCTCCAGTCTCCCATCATGCCGTAGCCAGCGCCTTCAGCGCGGGGCACGGCGCCGTTCCCATCTCCTCCGCAGGCGCCGCCACAGCCACCGGCGCCGCGCATCATGCCGCCACCGGCGCCAGCGCCGTCCGGCACCTCGATGCCGAGCTTCCCGAACAGGTCGCGCATGTCGTTCCGGTGCTCCTCACGGAGCTTCTGAAGCGCCGCCTGAGCCTCAGCGCTCGAGGGGTCGGAGCCGTGCTGGTCGCTCCAGGCCCGCATCTCCGTCTGGTGCTCAGTGCGCAGTTCCTGCATCGCCTCGAAGGCCTTCGGATCGTTCGTCAGCGCGCCGCACGCGCCGTTCCCGGCGGCTCCCCGGGTCTTCGCGGTGGCCCCATAGGCCACTGCCACCACGGACAGCACAAGAACCGTGACCGCCATGACGATGGCGACTGTCTTCCAGTGTCGTATCACCTGACCGCTCCTTCCTGCGCGGCGGGGCCGCGCTGCGGTTTCAGCTTCCGCGATGGCGACCTGGAGGCCACCATCGCACGTTTCGTATGCCATGGTACGCGCCTCTTGTGAAGAACCTCTGAACGAACTGTGCTGAGCCTGTGAAGACTGCAGCCCTGGGCTCACGTCCGCGCCCCGGGCGCGGCACCCGGCTACCATCGTCACGGCCGACTACGCCCCCCGGCGCGCGGGTACACACCGTAGGCAAGCATCGACCATGGAGGTCAGCGTGACCCACGAAGATGTGCTGCGCGCACTCTCGAGCGTCAAGGACCCGGAACTTCAGCGTGACATCGTCGACCTCGGCATGGTCCGGGACGTCGTGAGCGAGGACCGGCGAATCGGTGCGACCATCGTCCTTACGACCGCGGGATGCCCGCTGCGCAACCAGATCCGCGCCGACGCCGAGCAGGCGCTGACGGCTATCGCCGGCGGACGCTCCGTCGAGGTCAAGCTGGATGCCATGTCGTGCGACGAACGCGACGCCCTCGCCGGCCGCCTGCGGCAGCGGGACCAACTCGTGCCGTCTCTCTTCGGCCCTGGCTCGCGCACGCGCACCATCGCCGTCGCCAGCGGCAAGGGTGGCGTCGGCAAGAGCACGGTAACGGTGAACCTGGCGACCGCGCTCGCCGCTCAAGGGAACGCGGTCGCATTGATCGACGCGGACGTCTACGGCCCCACGGTCCCCCTGATGATGGGGCTCGCCGCCGTACCGCCGGAGACCCATGACGGCAAGATGATCCCACCTGAAGCCCATGGCGTGAAAGTAGTCTCCATGGGGTTCTTCCTGCCCGACAACGAGCCCGTGATCTGGCGTGGGCCGATGCTGGGCCGCGCCATCGAGCAGTTTCTCGGCGACGTTCTCTGGGGTAGCCCGGACTACCTGCTCATCGACCTCCCGCCCGGCACCGGTGACATCGCCCTCACGATCGCACAGATGATCCCCGGAGCCGAGCTGATCATCGTCACCACCCCGCAGGAGGCAGCCGCTCGCACGGCAGTGAAGGCGGCCAAGATGGCTCAGATGACCAAGCAGCGAGTCCTCGGCGTCGTCGAGAACATGGCGTACTTCGTCTGTCCGGGCTGCGGCGATCGTCACCATATCTTCGGCCGCGGCGGCGCCTTCGAGATCGCCCGGCTCATGGACACCCGCCTTCTGGGCCGCATCCCTCTCGATGAGGCGACACGCGAGGGCGGCGACCGCGGCACTCCGGCCGCCCTCGACCCATCGACGCCGGTTGGCGCCGCGTTCGCCGACATCGCCAAGATCATCGCCCGAGGCGATGCGGCGACCACCGCGGAGCTTGCGGAGGCGTGACGCCCTCAGGATTCCTCCCCTTGGTACTACTACTTATCTCGTAGCCGCCTCTGGAGGAATGTTCCATGCCCGGATGGCTCGCGCGAACCGATGAGCGTGCCATGGAGGCTGCAGTACAGCACCACGGCCGTGCCCACGGGGTCGGACCACCGATGCTCGGAGAGGATGTCCTGACTCTGCTTGCCGCGACGGTGACCGACGTCTGCGCCGCGGCCGGCATCTCGTTCTGCGCCGTCAGCCGCGTCTCCGGCGATGGGGCCGTCCTCGCCGCTATCCATGGCGGACCCTCACGGCTCGCGCGGGGCACGAGCTGGCGCATCCCCGAAGTGCCGCCTGCCCGCCAGGCCATCGTCACAGGGCGGGCCGTCATGCTGGCCAGCCGCAACGACCCGCGCCTTACCCCCGCCCAGCGCGTCGCAGTCACGGGCGACGCCGCCATCGTGAGCCTCGCGTTCGTGCCGCTGCTGGCTCGCGCCGGCGCGAGCGGCTTGCTCGTCCTGGGCGACCGCCGGCCTCGTGACCTGGCGCCGGAGGTCGCGCGGCTCACACCGGTAGCCAGGCTGATGGCGCAGGTGCTCGAACAGGACGAGCGCCTCGACGGCCTGGCGCGGTCGGCAGATGATCTCGCGCTCGTTCTCGATGCCGACATCGAGGCGCACGGCCGCGCAGCCGGGCCGGACAAGGTGCTTCGCGTCGTCGCACGGCGGCTCGCGGAGCTCTGTCACGCGCCGAAGGTGGACATCCACGCCGTGGAGGGCGAGCGTCTGCGCACCATCGTGCGCTGGCAGCACGGGCGCTTCGCAGCGGACGTCGAGGGCTCGTCGCCGGCGCTGGCGGAATGGCCGCTGACGCGCGCCATCGTCGCGGCGGGGCGCCCCGACGTGGTGGCCTCGCCGGATGATCCCAGACTCTCCGGCTCTGAGCGCGACGACCTTCGGCGCTGGAACGCGAAGGCGATCCTCGGCATCCCTCTCGTCAGCAACGGCCGGGTGATCGGCATCGCGGAGGTGGTCGACAACGTGCCACGCGACTTCGAAGAGGTCCTGCGGCCCGCAAGCATGCTCGGCGAGATCGCTGCGCACTTGCTCGACAAGGCACTCCTGCTCGTGAGCCTGGAGCAGCGCGACGTCTCCTTGCGCGAGATCGTCAGGCTTGGCGCGCGGATCAACGCCACCACCCGACCGACGGAGATGGCGACGTTCTGCGCCCAGCGGCTCCTGGAGGTGCTCGATGCCACGCGCTGCGAGGTCTACAAGATGGAACGCGGCGATCTCAGCTGCCTCGCCAGCATCGACCGTCGCCCAGGCCACGAGGCTCCGACCGCCGGCCGGCCGGCTCCCCTTGGGGACCTTCCCAGCCTGGCGCGAGCCGCTCAGGATCACGACGTCCTCGTCATCGCGGGCGCCGATGACCCGAGACTCACCGACGAGGGGCGCCTCGCGTGGCAGCGTTGGGGCTTTGCGAGCGAGCTCTCCATTCCCCTCGTCATCGACGAGCGGATCGTGGGACTGATCGACGTCTTCGACGTCACGTGCCGGCAGTACACCGACCATCTCGACTTCGCACGCAGCGTGGGCCAGCTCGTGGCCGGGGCCTTCGACAACCTCCTTCTTCTCGAGCAGCTCGCCGAGACCAACCAGGATCTGGGCGTGCTCGCCGAATCGAGCCTCGAGTTCGGCTCGTCCCTCGATCTCTCCGAGGTCCTGCGATCGGTGGCCTCGCGGATGTGCCGCACCGCCGCGGCCGCATGCTGCGATATCTACGCGATCGAGGGGGGCGACCTGCGCGGGCTCGTGAGCACCGACGGCTCCTCGCTCAACGACAAGTTTCCCGGGACCCGATACGCCCTCCCCGACAACGCCGCCTCGCGGCGCGCCATCGAGCTGGGGCAGCCCGTCGTGGTCACGGACATCGCCGGAGACCCCAGGGTGACCGGCGGGGAACGCACGGAGAACCCGCGCTGCGGATTCCAGACGCTCGTCGACCTCCCGCTCATCGACCGTGGTGAGACCATCGGTGTCGCGACCCTCTACGATGTCGCGCGTCACGACTTCTCGCGCACGGATCTCCTGCGCGGCCTCGGCCAGATCGCCGCGCAGGCGATCGCCAACGCTCGCGTCCACGCAACGCTCGACGACGGCGCCACCAGACTGCGGCAGATCCACGACGCGGGCCTCGAGCTGGCGTCGAGCCTCGACCTGGCTCACGTGCTCGAGGCGGCCGCCCGCCGTGTATGCGACGTGGCCGGCGTCGACTCCTGCGACGTCTACACGCTGCGCGCCACTGAGCTCCGCTGTCAGGCGAGCCTGCTGCGAGGATCGCGCGACGAGGAACGGCTCTCGCGTGGGCTCAGCCTGCGCGACTGGCGCGCCGCACGGCTGGCCGTCGAGTCCAGATCCGTCGTGCGCGCCCTGAGCAGGGAAGACCAGCGGTCCGGCGATCGCGCGGATCTGGATGGTTCGCAGTCGGCTCACCACAACGGCCTCGTCGTCCCCCTGGTGGTCGAGCGGCAGGTGATCGGAGTCGTCTCGCTGTTCGACACAGGCCGGCAGCGGACGTTCAGCGACGACGACGTCGCCGGCGTCGAGGCCGTCTGCCGAGTGGCGGCGCTCGCGATCGTCAATGCCGGGCGCTTCCGTGACGCTGAGCTGCGCGGTCGCGGGTCGGAGCTCCTCAACGAGATCGCCGCGCGGGCCGGCTCGAGCCTGGACACGAGGACGATCGCAGCGTCCACTGTGGAGGAGCTCGCGGCACTCCTGCCGTTCACCGAAGCGTGCCTTACGATGGCGGGCGACGACGCGCGTTGGGACATCGTGTATGGCTCGTCGCCCAGCCTGAAGGCCTTCGGGGACCGCGACGACGAGGCCGTGGCAGAAGCGCTCGAGACCCTCCGTCGCGAGCGCGTCAGCCTCTTCGATCTGCGGTCAACCCCGCTCGTGACCGAGCGGGACCCATTGGCTCTGTCGCTTCGCTCGCTCCTCGCGATCGGCATCTTCGTCGACGACTCTCTGGCCGGCGTACTCTCGCTCGGCTCTGCCCGGAAGGACGCCTTTGCCGACGCCGACCGGGAGCTCCTCGAGCGAGTGGGCGCGCTACTCGCCCTGTCATTCAAGAACGCCCGGCTCTATCAGACGATCAAGACCATGCACGTGGCCAACCTGAAGGCGCTGATCTCGGCGCTCAACGCGCGCGACCACTACGCCGTAGGCCACGCAGCTCGTGTCGCCGCCTACACGCTGCTGCTTGGCCGCGAGCTGGGCTGGCCCGCCGGCCGCCTTCAGGAGATCACCGAGGCGGCCTTCCTCCATGACGTCGGCCGCATCGGCATTCCCGACGATGTGCTCTACAAGCCAGGCCGTTTGAGTGACGAAGAGTCCGCCGAGATCCGCCACCATCCTGTCGCCAGCGCCGAGATCATCCAGCCGCTGTTCACCGCAGACATCGTGAGCGCCGTGCGCCACCACCATGAGCGCTGGGACGGCACGGGCTACCCCGACGGCCTGGCGGGCGACCGTATCCCTGAGCTGGCCCGCGCCATATGTATCGTCGATTCGTACGACGCGATGTCCTTTCAGCAGCCGCACCACGAGGCGCTGTCATACGCCGACTGCCTCGCCGAGCTAGACCGCTGCAGGGGAAGCCAATTCGACCCGGCCATGGTGACGACCTTCATGCGGGTGCTGGACAGGCTTGACGAGCGCCGCTCCGCCGCCCGCGCGGCGGCCGAAGATGCGGCCTCCCGGGTCGACCCGGTGGCGCTCGCCGCGCTCGGCACGCTCGGCGACGAAAGCAGAGTGGAGTTCACGCGCATGGCCGACATCCTTCGCGAGGTGCGCGACGCACACGCCGGCGTGCGCTTTCTCACCACCATCGTGCCCGGCCACGAAGGCTGGCTGATGGTGTGCGACCCGGAGGAAGAACCCGAGTCCCGATCGCACCTCGGCCAGCGGATCGACACCTCCGTTATCGGGGACGACGCGATCCTGCAGGCCTCCGACCGCAACGTCCTGAAGCTCGACGACCTCGGAGTCTGGGTCAGCGGCGTCGCCGAGGTGCTCGACGAGGAGAAGGGCGTGGTGGGGCTGGCGTGCGCGCATCTCGCGCCCGCCGACGATTGGCCTGCGGAGCTGGGCACAAGCGCGGCGAGTCACGAGCGCACGTTCTCAGCCGTCGTCGAATCGGCGACAGCCCGTCTCGGGCGGGCCCGCGTGGACGCGGTCACGGACGGCCTCACGGGGCTCTACAACCAGCGCTATTTCAAGCAGCGGCTGAGCGAGGAAGTCGCGCGAGCCACCGAACAAGGTAGACCGCTCTCTCTGCTCTTCTGCGACCTGGATCACTTCAAGGGCTACAACGACCGTCTCGGGCATGTCGCCGGTGACAAGGCGCTGCGAGCGGTGGCCGGCGTTCTTCTGCACTCAATCCGCCAGGTCGACCTGGCAGCAAGATACGGTGGAGAGGAGCTGACGGTCATCCTTATCGACACCGCCGGCGACGCCGCCGTCGAGGTCGCCGAGCGCATCCGGCAGGGCGTCGCCGCGCTCGACCTCGGCGCGCCGGAGTACGCCATCACCGTCAGCATCGGCACCGCCGCCTTCCCCAGCGATGCGGCCCTCGCGGAGGAACTCGTCGACAAGTCCGACTGGGCGATGTACCTCGCCAAGCGGCAGGGACGTGACCGGGTGGTGCCTTTCGGGCGCGTCGGAGACGACAGTCTTGACCGCGACAGTGCCCGCGGCCAAGGCGTCACGGGGTAGCCGGTCTTGCGTGGGCAGGCGATACCGCCTGCCTCCCCCGCAGTTGTCTGCCCTTTCGCTGTTCCGCGATGATCTCAGGCAGGATTCTGGCTAGGATTAGGGAACTTTCCAACGCCCACCGACCCCCGGCCCCAACCCGCCATGCGAATAGGACGAGCGAACGGAGATGACTGGCTCCGCCTCGGTGAAGCGGCGGCGGAACTCGGCGTGAGCCTCAACACGCTCCGGCGATGGAGCGATGCCGGCAAGCTCACGTGCTACCGCAGCCCCGGCGGGCATCGCCGCTACCGGCGCGCCCACGTGGA
>Ga0307378_10012710_pt1 | contig 10720 bp, 10 predicted proteins | sample UN1MG_FD_202238 | JGI IMG/M metagenome (GOLD analysis project Ga0307378, IMG submission 202238) | Soil microbial communities from Risofladan, Vaasa, Finland - UN-1 | ecosystem: Environmental > Terrestrial > Soil > Coastal area > Acid sulfate soil | place: Finland: Risofladan, Vaasa | collected...
CTTCCTGTCTTTGATTTTCATTATCTATTGTCGTAATGTCTAACCATTGAGGTAAACTTAGTACTTCAATAATAGGTACCTCTTGGTTAGATGTATTTTGACATAAACTTGAAGTAATAAAGAAATCTTCCTTTCTTTTCTTTTTAAAGTTGATTTTTATTAAAGAACTAAAGTCAATTTTACTTATTATGAATATTATCAAAAAAACTACTACAATGATGACTGATAAGGAAATCATTGTTCTATATATTTTTGTAAAATCAAATGCATTCAACCCTAACCTATTTAACTGGTCTCCAAACAAGGTAAATCAACTAACCATAATTGACTACTTTTCGTTCTCGACAAAAAAGTCAGATTTGGAGTATATAAACCCCTCAAAAATATTAAGGAATTGAATTTAAGTTAATATTAATTTCATTTAAATTAAATTTAATATTTGGATCTGGATTTTTTATAAACATATCATCGCTCCTCATCACTGCTAGAGGAATCACTCTCTCAGCTGCTGGTCAAAAGCCTTGGGGGACTACTAAAACCCTCTCTGGGTACTGTTAGCGAGCTGGAAGAAGGTTAGGGGAGAAGTGAGTTTGATGACCAAAAATAAGCATAAAGTAAAACCGATCCATCAAGAATTTACTGGACCAAGATATTGTGTTGATGCTTCACTGCTAAAAAGCATTTCCGCTATACAGAGAGCTATTACTGGAGCACGTAAAGGAATTGAAAAGTTGAAATGAAAACAAATATTAACAGCAACTATAAATGAATTACGAAAATCTGAATACTATTTCTTAATTTGAATCTTTTCTTTTTTTCCTATCTTTGATTGATTTCATCACAGCTTCAGTAATCTCTATTTCATTACCTAAATTTAATTCTTTAAAAATCGTCAGGGCAGCTTGGCAATGCTCCTTTGCTTCTTCATACTTTTTTTGGTTATATAATACCAGACCAATGTTCACTAGATCAGCAGCTTCCCCTTGTCTATACCCAAGCTCTCGGTCAATGGCAAGGGCTGCTTGGTGATGTTCCATGGCTTCATCATACTTCCCTTGGTCCTGGAATACCAGACCAATGTTCTCTAGATCAGCAGCTTCCCCTTGTCTATGCCCAAGCTCTCGGTCAATGGCAAGGGCTGCTTGGTAATGTTCCATGGCTTCATCATACTTCCCTTGGTCCTGGAATACCAGACCAATGTTCCCTAGATTAGCAGCTTCCCCTTGTCTATGCCCAAGCTCCCGATGAATGGCAAGGGCGGCTTGGTAATGTTCCATGGCTTCATCATACTTCCCGTGATTTCGTAATATTATACCAATGTTCCCTAATTGATTTGCTTCCCCTTGTCTAAGCCCAAGCTCTAGGTCAATGGCAAGGGCTGCTTGATGCTGTTTCAACGCTTCTTCATACTTTTTTTGGTTATATAATACCAGACCAATGTTCACTAGATCAGCAGCTTCCCCTTGTCTATGCCCAAGCTCTAGGTCAATGGCAAGGGCTGCTTGGTGATGTTCCATGGCTTCATCATACTTCCCTTGTATCTGGAATACCAGACCAATGTTCCCTAAAGCAACAGCTTCCCCTTGTCTATGCCCAAGCTCCCGATGAATGGCAAGGGCGGCTTGGTAATGTTCCATGGCTTCATCATACTTCCCTTGGTCCTGGAATACCAGACCAATGTTCACTAGATCAGCAGCTTCCCCTTGTCTATACCCAAGCTCTAGGTCAATGGCAAGGGCTGCTTGATGCTGTTTCAACGCTTCTTCATACTTTTTTTGGTTATATAATACCAGACCAATGTTCACTAAAGCAACAGCTTCCCCTTGTCTATGCCCAAGCTCCCGATGAATGGCAAGGGCGGCTTGGTAATGTTCCATGGCTTCATCATACTTCCCGTGATTTAGTAATATTATACCAATGTTCCCTAATTGATTTGCTTCCCCTTGTCTATACCCAAGCTCTCGGTCAATGGCAAGGGCGGCTTGGTAATGTTCCATGGCTTCATCATACTTCCCGTGATTTAGTAATATTATACCAATGTTCCCTAATTGATTTGCTTCCCCTTGTCTATGCCCAAGCTCTCGATGAATGGCAAGGGCTGCTTGGTGATGCTCCATGGCTTCATCATACTTCCCTTGGTCCTGGAATACCAGACCAATGTTCCCTAAAGCAACAGCTTCCCCTTGTCTATACCCAAGCTCTCGGTCAATGGCAAGGGCGGCTTGGTAATGTTCCATGGCTTCATCATACTTCCCGTGATTTCGTAATATTATACCAATGTTCCCTAATTGATTTGCTTCCCCTTGTCTATGCCCAAGCTCTCGATGAATGGCAAGGGCTGCTTGGTGATGCTCCATGGCTTCATCATACTTCCCTTGGTCCTGGAATATCAGACCAATATTCCCTAAAGCAGCAGCTTCTCCTCTCAATGCGTTTTCTTTATTTATTCGTCCTTTTTGAGTAATAATTGTTTTATAATTTTCTTTTGCTTTATCTAATTGCCCCAAGGTGAGATAAGCATTCCCTAGGTTCAAGAAGATAGACATTTTTTCAGTGGGAGAAAGAATTAATTCACTCAAAATATACTCCAACTTTACTATTGCTTCAGGATAGTTTTCCTTCATAAGAAAATCTAAGGCAATAGCAGTTAGTCGTTTTAATTCTTGATTATCTGAGTGAGGAATACCATCTTGGAAATACAACGCACCATTAGGATTTAAAGCACTTAATCGATTAGAAGCAATAATAAGAAAACCCTCTAGAGCAATATTTGTAAAAGTCTCTTCAATATTCATTAACTTTAAAGGAAATTCTATGTTGATGTATTTTTGTTTCCACCATAAAGGTTTTTGTTTTTGGAGGTCATTAAAAATAAACTCCTGAACAAATAAATAATAAAAGTCGAAATTCCCCTCCGCTGTCTTTAAACCCAAAACAATAATTACTGGTAGATTATTTTTCTCCCAATACTGCAGATGTTTGGTTTCAAATGAATAAGAAGGATTGGACTTGAATTCTTTTGTTGTACTTTTAAGTTGTATCAATAGTCTGTTGCCTGTTAAATCCTCGCCTTCTGCAATCTCAATTTCCATATCTACTCCCTTATCACGATCGCGAATATCTCGTGCAAGAAAATTTGAAGGTAATCTGGATCTAAAGGCTACCCGCGACTCTTCTTCTAATTGTTCTTCTTTGCTGTATTTCAATGAATTTGGCATACGATCTCCCCATTTTTAAAGATTAGAGTATTTTTCCTTCTATCATATTCTTCAATTATCATTATAAATCTTATTTTCAGTAATTTTCATAAGAAGATTTGTACAGTAGGAACGTTTTTGATTTATTGTTTTTTATTCTTTTTTTGTTTAGCCTTTTTTAAAGCAAACTCACTATAGCTAATTATGGCACCTTGGTAACAGGGGTGCTGAAGGCAACAGGTAGAGTGCCCGAAAGCTGGCAACGTCAATTAGCCCAAGACGAGTAGAACTCCGCGACCTGTTGCTGGAGCCCCAGACTTATTTTTTATTGCTTAATTTCAAAATAAAACAATTAATGACTGGCAGTTTCCGAAGAGAAAGAATTAGAGCTTATTTCGGAAATCTATCAGGAAGACTTCATTCTCTAATGGGGTGTTCTAATAGATCTTTTTAGAAGACACACTACTCGTTTAGTTCAGACGAATCTCATGGGTAGTGATTTCTTTCCGGTTCCTTTTCCTGTAGTGGGTGTTATCCTCAAAGAAATAATGAATCCCACTAATGGATATCTTCTCGCTTTAAATAAGTTATGAAAATAGTAAATTCATTGAATATAAGCTAAATATGGCAATTATTGTCTCTAATCTTAAAAAAATCAAGTTTGCAATGATTTAAATAAAAAATATCTTATAATATCTATTAGATAAAATTCTTTCGTTTTTATATATTAAATGAATAAACCAATTAAATATATGAGTGATATTTATGTCTGAAGAAAATAATGAGGATTGGAAAAAGGATTATCTGAAAGATTGGTGGACTAGATTTGTTAATAGATTACAATTGACAGATGATTGGTCCATAAGAATAATAGGTCTTAAAATGATACAAGAACCCTTAACGCCTGAGAATTTACTAAGAATTTTAAAGTGTGTAGAACCTTCAGATTTTGATTTAGTTAAAGATGATTATGAATATAAACAAAAAATAAGGTTACACACAAAGACTATATTGAAAAATCAAGCGGAAGTTACTTTTGAACAATTTGAAGAATTACAAAAATATTTCAAGCACTATAAAGAAACCGGAACGTGGTAGATTCTTTCCATACTAATAATATAATAAATTATTAAATTAAAAAATAAGCTTACTAATAATTAGTAAGCTATATTTCTAAATCCATGTAATCAAATATGACCCCAATCAGGATCACCAAAATCGCTTTTAAATTCCTCACGATCCGAATTGAAATTTCTAACGAACAAGCAATACTCTTTTGGCACTTTATCTAAATGTAATAGATATTTAGGATTTCTTGGCTGTCCTAATGCATTTCTCATAGATAGTTGAAAATCATTCCTTAGCCAACCATCTTCTACACCTTTTAGAAATTCATCTTTTGTAAAATGAAAAGCATATGCTAAGACAATCATGAAACCTGTTTTTCGCAACCTAACTGGACGTCCCTCTTCTTCTCTTTGCTTTTCGTAATCTGAAAGTCCTCCTTTAAATTCTAAAAGCCATTCTCTAAATTCATCATCGATATCGTAATTCATCACAGCTTCATAAATAATCAATCCTAAGCCATTATGTTCATCTAAAAGACTATTTTGATTTTCTGTATCAAATAATATTACATCATTTGACTCAGCAGCCAAAGACCTAAGACGAATATCCCAAAGATATTTCCCTTTAACCATATGCTGTTTTTTTATTGAATATGGTTCAATTTTACCAGGATATTCTGTTTTACATAAATCTTGTGTTAAATGTTTTATATAATATCCCGGCCATTCCAATTCTGTATAGGATGGATAACCTTTATCAAACATCCATTCAATCGCATCTTTTCCATCAACATAAGGACAAGGTCCTCTGGTAATACCAGCGGTACCAAGCTCATCAAAAATCACTTCAACAACTTTCTTAGCTTCATCAAGTGGATTTGGCAAAAAAAATCACCTTTCCCTTTTAATCAAATAAAGTAAGTTGTTTCCATTTATTATTTTTATTCTTGCTGCATTTTGAACCAAATCTTGTAAGCTTTGGGGTATTTTCTACTAAGTATCTCTAAATGTTTATCTAACCATTTCTTAAATCGTTCATTATAGGGAACATAATGTTCTCCTAAAGTAATTGCTTTGAGATTTCTTTGGTTTATATTTTGAAGATTTTTATTGATTTCAAATCCTATAAAATGTCGATAATTTGCTTTAGCAGCCTCTGCAGTGGTACCATTGCCCATAAAAGGATCTAGAATAATATCACCTGGTTTAGAACTATAGTCAATACAATCTTCAATTAATTTTAAAGGTAGTTTTGTGCCATTCTTCTCTTCTTGTGGTTTATACTCGCGTTTTATATGCCAAACATCTTTTGGATAGTGTTTTATTTTATGGAAGAAATAACTATCTGCATTCTTTGCAAGAAATAATAAATGATAATGGCTTGTTACAAATTTCCTCTTAGTGAAAACTCCAAATTGATATTGCCAAATTATATGATTGATAACATGTAAACCAGCTATTCTGATAGCATATAAAACACTCTCAAGATTTGTCCAGCCACTAAAAATAAATGCTGTAGAGGTATCCTTCATTATTCTTGGTAATTCTCTGATCCATGCTCTGGAAAAAGCATCATAATCCTCTAAGGAAATTTCGCAATAGTCATCTACCACATTTTCTTCCTTTCTATTATACAAATGCTCTTTTCCTGAAAATTCGATACCAAAAGGTGGATCAGCAATTATCACATCAATAGATTCAGGAGGAAGTTCTTGCATTCCTTTGAGACAATCTTGATAGTAGATCTCATCCAGATCATAACTTCCTAAATCAATTGCGTCTATTTGTGAATTAAATAAATCCAAAGCTTCTTTTTTTGACCAATTATAAGCTGGTTCAAAATTGAAAAGAGCTAAACCTGGAATGTATTTTCTTTCCTTCTTATTGACCATTCCTTTGCTCATAATTTTCACCCTGCCTAGCATATGTACCAATTAAGATTTTCTTTTTGAACCTACAAACACATTATTATTAGCATACCAAAGCTTAAAATGTTTCGGTGATGAATTAAATAAATAGCTTGTTTTTAGTCTAAAAACCCAAATAAACTACTTGTTTTTAGTTGAATTTTCTATTGATTTCTCATGCAAATATTTCAAAATCCTGATCAATCAGAACTACTAAGGTGTTAGACCGCTTCATTGAATAGATTAAGTTTTTCAAAAGTGAAATTTGCTTAAGCAAATAGATTCTGATTACTCATTAACGATTAACCGTTCCCCTCACTTGTTGGAAGACTCACTCGTTTGCTGAAAAAATTTCTAAAGGTATCATTGTAAATAGAATTTTTCTCCTAAAGAATTTTGAAATAAGTATCCTAATTTGTTATCATATATTCTAGGATCTATTCTATAACCAACATTATATCCCTTTAGGAAATTTTCATCACTAGTAATAAATACACAAAAGTCACCACTATTGTGACCAACTAAACATAACTCTCCACAATGGCATTTCGTATTTTGATCAAAAAAATTTATTTCTTTAAGTAAATTATATAAAATATTTTTTGTGTAATCCAATATATTCAAATAAAATTTATTTTTTAAAATATTGAATTTCTTTTTAGTGTCTTTTGTGGATAATTTCATATTGTAATAAAAATAGCTTATCACTTCAACATAGATTGGTGTTGGAACATTGATATATATATCATTTTTAGCTAAAAACTCAAAAAAACGCATCACATTTTCAACTTCAACAGAGGTATTTTCATAAGATTTGACAATATCAATTAAAAAAGTAGCATCAGATAGATAAAAAAAAGATTGAGGGGGTACTAAAGGATCCATTTTTATTCCTTTCCTAAAGCAATTGCACTTTTAAGAAATTCTTCCTTTGTAGTAGGTACATTACCCATAATTATTGTTCCCTGTTCCTCATCATCAATTTCAAACCAGATTTTTGTATTTGGTTTCCATTTAATTTCACTAAGAATTTTAGATGGTATCCTAATTTCTCCACTTAGTCCTAAATATGACTGGTTTTCTTTCAATTTTTCAAATGGAATCTGATGTGTTTTAAAGCTGATTTGCTTCTCATAATTAATGGTTTTTTTCATTTCAATTTTATATTCAGTAATTACTGTTTTTTCATATCCGGGCACTAGTATATAAGAGACATAATTATCTTTTCCTTCTTCTAAAGAGTCTTCATCCTTTAGATAAATTATACTTTCTTCAACTGCCATTTTTATCATCTCCTTTTTGTAATTTTCCCTGTGCCTCTTGTAATGCATTTATTAACGAACTTAATTGATCTACATCAACTTCAATAATGATTTCCTTCTCTTCATTCATTACTTCATTATAGTTGATTTCTAATTGAATTAATTTAATATTTAATTTATCTTTATTACCGATATATTCTCGTGTTATAAAGCTATAGCTTATATCATTAAAAGTATTATTTTTTCTTTTCACTTTAGATATAATCCTATCATAAATTTTATTTGCTTTTAATTTATCAATAATTTTTTCATATTCTTTGTAATTCTCAATTTTAGTTAATTCTTCGAATCCTTCAAAATAACTTGTTGCAAGTAAAATTATGTTACTAATTAAATGACTAACTTCCTTTCTATTTTCTTCCAAACCTGGTATTAAATCAAAATCTCTTTTTATTCCCACAACTAGTCCTTCTCTTGTTCCCCTGAGTAATATAAGATTTTTTGAGAACATTATTTGAATATTATCAAATAATTTTTCTAATTTTTCATTATCTAAATTTTTAATTTCAGTCACCATTTCAACTAAAGAATCTGATTTATTTTTCTTAGTTTTAGACATTACAATAACCTCTTTTTATATGATATTTTATATGTGATCTTTAATTAAAAACTATGTCTTAATTATATTTTCATTAATTATAGGAATATATTGATTATTAAATTAAAAGTTGCTTAATTTTTAAATTAAATCTTAACTTTCCTTTATATTTCTTTTCCATATATTTCTATAATTAAATAAACCATATTATTTTTAAAAAAATGAACATTTCTTATCTATTTATATTGATTTTGAAAGTATTATGATAATGAATAATCAACAAAAAAATTTACAATTCAAGATGCTAAATTTATTAATCTTTTTTTAGAGGATTTTTTTCGATTTTTTCACTAACTTCTTGTTAATATTTTGAGATCCTGACTTACATGAATTTTAGATGAAATAAAACTAGAAAGCTTTATTAATAATTTTTTTCAACGTTGAATTTGTCAACCTTTAATTTTGAAGAGGAAAGTTTAAAAAATGAATGAAAATGAAATAAAAGAATTAGTGAGAAAATTTACAGCGAAAATAGCTGAATCACCTCCAAACTATGATTTGTTTCTAACCAAACAAGGTAAGAATTTTCAAATTGAAGTAATAGACTTAATGGAATCTATAAATCTTAATAATATTTTTCCTGCAATTCCAGATATAATACCAATTTTACTTAAAGGATTAAAAGAAAAAATTGACAATTTAGATGAAGAAATAGAATTGAATGCAAAGATGCGTGGTATTATAATTAATAGTGAAATTACAACTTTTAGAAATTTAATTGATAAATTAGCTAATCCTATTACATACGATGAGAAGAATAAAATAATAATTTCAAATACTATTAATAGATTTAATTCTTATTATTTTCTAGCAATATTTGCACATATGGATTATTATGCTAATTCTATCCATCAAGAAATTTTAGATAGATATAGTGCAAAACAAAGTAGTGAATATTTCGCAACCTTGAGAAAAAAGTTACCATTAGAAGAAATTCTAAAAAAAATTAGAGTTAATTTGATAAAGGGTATCGCAATGAAAATTAAGGATTTACCTGAAGTAAAGCCTTGGTCAGAGACTTTTAATAATATGTTAAATCTTAGACATGAATTTGCTCATAAAAATTCTAAAGCACGAAGGGAACTATTAGATGAAAAATTCAATAGAATATCACAAGAGGTTAGAGATAAATCTAAAGAGGAATTTAATAAATTCTTGATATCACTTGATTCAAGTAATGAGTTAAAATCAGAATTATATAATAGTATCAAACCTTTTTATGAAACATTATTGATTCTTAAAAAGATAGGTGAGGAATGTATGGTTTATTTAGCTTTACATGATCATCTTATTGCTGAATTTTTCAATACCCAGATATAAAATACTTTACCCGCTTGTTGTTAACATTTCAAGGTCTTGGCTGATTAAAATCGATAATTCATGGACCTGCTCATTGAACTGATTGAGCTCTTAAAGAAAGATTTGTTCGAGCGAGAGATTCTTGCTGCAGTTTCTCTCATGCTATGTTTCATATAAAGAGTTTAATGCTTTATTTAGTAAAACATTAAATTTCTAAAAGATGTATCTCTTTTATCGTTTGCAGATAGGTAAAGACTTTCAAGCTTCCAAAACTAGATTTTTCTCTCTTCAAGCCATACCTTCTTTGAGAATGGATATTTTTGTATTTTTCTTGCCACAATAAAAATAAAAAATTTACATTTATTAGCTCGTAAAGTTTATTAAACCCTTTTTTCAGCGTTAATCTTATCAAGATTTAATAAAACAAAGGAGGTGAGTAATCTGAAAGAAAAAATATACAAAGAAGGTAAATTTTACGATAAAGACGGCAAGCACATCGATTCAATCACCTTTGAACATGAAATAGATAGCTATTCAAAAACGATGTTACTAGAAAGAGGTTGGAAATCAGATTTGATTGTAGAATTGTTGGGTCAACCAGATGAATTAAAAGAGAATGCGTATGATACTAAAACACAATTATACAGAATTGGTAGAGTTGTAGAAGCAGAAAAGTCTGAAACTTTTAAAACTAAAAGTGAAAGGAAAAGAAAGAAAAATATGTAACTTCTTTTTTTCTTATCTTCTTTGAATTTTGGTGCAGTTTTATGATAAGCTCAATCACTTTCATCCTTTATTGACTCTTCGAAGGGTGTTTGCTTAATTTCTTAACGTTCCCAATTTGACAGCTTTTAGTTTTTATCAAAATTCAAACAATTTTAGATTGAACGTTGATAAGCGTATGGATTAAGAAACTGGATTAAGGAAGGATAAGCCTATCAGCAGAAATATTTGGTGGTTTTAGATTAGAATAATACTATGGATCAACGCTTTTCATTTTCACCGTTTTTATCTCGAAACAATCTCTTTCAGAGATTATCTTACAGTACAAGTCTAAAGTATAAAAGCACAATAAATTTCCCTTTATAATAACAGTTTTCCTAACGAAAGGTTAGAATTTTTAATCCACCTGTTGGCTTTAGTTCTTCTATTTTTTCGAAATTTTTTTTTCCAGCAGGTAAGGTGTTTTCGAAATTAGAAATTGTCGCCTGTTCAAATCCGGCCGACGACACCATTATTTCTCTTTATTTAGAATCACTTAATAAATATTTCAACCTTCTCAACCCATGATTTTTCTTCATATAATTTTTTCATATCTTCTTTGAATTTT
>Ga0307378_10012713_pt1 | contig 10718 bp, 6 predicted proteins | sample UN1MG_FD_202238 | JGI IMG/M metagenome (GOLD analysis project Ga0307378, IMG submission 202238) | Soil microbial communities from Risofladan, Vaasa, Finland - UN-1 | ecosystem: Environmental > Terrestrial > Soil > Coastal area > Acid sulfate soil | place: Finland: Risofladan, Vaasa | collected...
AATGTTCGACACGGGCGATTTCATCGACGACTACGCGGTCGAGCCGTTCCTCCGCAACGACCAGGGATTCCTGTTCGAGCTTGCCGCCGGCGCCGGGGGCGTGTCGAACGTCGTTATGCACCCCACCCTGATCGAGAACTTCCAGGCGAACCTGGCCCGCGGAAAGGATCGCGACGAGATCCTGGACCGCATGACCGCGCTGTGCGCCGAACGGGGAACACGCGTCGAACGCCACGGCAACCGACTCGTCGCGTTCGCCCGGCGCGAGCCGGCGCCGCAGCAAGCTGGCACATAGACAAGGAGTGCGACATGAGAAAAACGGATCTTTCTCTCGGCATCGCCCTTATCGCGGCCGTCGCCGCAGGGATGGCTTTCGGCTGCAAAACCAAACAGGAGGGAAACATGACCAACACACAGGGTCCGGCGGCGATCACGGAGGTTGGTGTAGTCGAGATCACCAGCCCCGCCTTCGAGAACGGCCAGTTGATCCCGGTCGACTACACCGCCGACGGCAAGGACGTCTCGCCGCCGCTGGAATGGAAGGACCTGCCCGAGGGCACGAAAAGCGTCGCGATCATCTGCGAGGACCCCGACGCCCCGCGCGGCGTGTTCGTTCACTGGATCATCTTCAACATCAGCCCCAAGGCCGGCGGCCTGCCCGAAGGCGTGCCCGCCTCCGAAGTGCTCCAGGGCGGCATGCGCCAGGGAACCAACAGCCTCGACAAGGTCGGCTACCGCGGGCCGTCTCCGCCCAAGGGCCCCGCACATCGCTATTTCTTCAGGCTCTATGCCCTCGACGCTATGCTCGACGTCCCCCAGGGCGCCCACAAGACCCAAGTGCTCGAAGCAATGGACGGGCACATCCTGGGCGAAGGAGAGCTGATGGGCAAATACGGGAGGTAGGCGGAAGCGATGGGGAATGAGGGATAGCCTCGATGCTATCCGGCTGCTCCACCCGCGCAACACGATAGTGAGGTGGTAGGGGCGAACCATGTGTTCGCCCTTCCCGAATGCCCGAAGACCGCAATACATCCAGGGCGAACACATGGTTCGCCCCCACCTGCCCGTATGCCTATTCCTGGATTCCGTTTCGCGCCAGCCCCTTGACATGCAAGACCTGATTTGCTAATCTCATAGTTATCGCGTCGCCCGGCTCGAATCGCGCCGCCGGGCGAATTCGGCAGGCGCCTGCGTCCTCTGCCGTACAGAAGGCCGGGAAAACGGAAAGACAAGGAAGCAGTAGTGGCGTCTTGCGGGGAAACTAGGCGCCTTTCACCAAGTTTCCAAGTTTTCCAGTTTCCCTGAAACGGCCGGGTTTTCGAAAAAGACCATTCGACATGCAATCCACAAGGAGGTTCAGGATGTACCTCTCCAAGATCACGATCGAGAATTTTCGGTGCTTTGGTGAGCGCTTTGAACTCCCGTTGAGGCGAGGGCTGACTGCCTTGGTTGGTGAGAATGACGCGGGCAAGTCCGCCGTAATTGATGCCCTGCGGTTCGCTCTGGGGACGACCGATCAGGACTGGTACCGACTGGAAGATACGGACTTCTACAAGGAAGGAGGAGCGCGATCACACGAGATCAGTATCGTATGTACCTTCGAGAAACTGAATGATCGTGAGAAGAGGTCGTTCGTCGAGTATCTCACCTACGGCCAGAAGGAGGGAGATGAACCGATTCTCTATGTCAACTGGACAGCCAAGGACACTGGCGAAGTCTTCAGAGGAAGGCCCTACCGTCGAGTCGAGGTCCACTCGGGCAAGAAGGGTGACGGCCCAACCATCGACCCGAAAGCGCGGGAATTGCTCCATGCTACATACCTGCGGCCCCTGCGCGACGCCGAGCAGTCTTTGTCGGCTGGCCGCGGGTCTCGCCTTGCTCAGATTCTGCAGCACTCGAGACAGATAACGACCGGCCTGGCGTACGATCCCAAGGTACCCGCGGAAGAACAGGAACTCAGTGTACTCGGCATTAGCGATCTCCTCAACCGCCTGCTCAGGAAACAGAAAGGCGTTGCAGGTGCACGCGACGAGATCGACGAACGCCTCAAGCAGATATCCCTGAGAAGCGAGAACATCAAGAGCCGTATTGACGTCAGTGGCGTGGAGGATTCCCCCGAGAGCCGCCTGCGCCAGTTGCTTGAGAAGCTCGACCTCAGCCTTGGCGGTGAGGGCAAGCTGGGTCTGGGCTCAAACAACCTCCTGTTCATGGCATGCGAACTCCTTCTCCTTGCTTGGGAAAAGGAAGGAAACAAGCTGGTGCTGATCGAGGAACCGGAGGCCCACCTCCATGCCCAACGTCAGTTGCAAGCGATGCGGTCCCTGCAGAAGCAGGCCGCAGACAACGGCATTCAAGTCATCATCACGACACATAGCCCTAATCTCGCTTCGGCCATAAAGCTGAACAACATTGTGATGATCCAAGGCCGACGCGCCTTCTCTATGGCTAAGGGGCAAACGGAGCTCGAAGCTTCGGACTACCGCTTCCTGGAGCGCTTCCTCGACGTCACCAAGGCCAACCTCTTCTTCGCCCGAGGCGTGATGATCGTGGAGGGTGATTCGGAGTGCATTCTCCTGCCCACGCTGGCCCACCTCATTGACCGTGATCTCACTGAGCACGGGGTTTCAATCGTCAATGTGGGCAGCTTGGGTCTGCACCGCTATGCTCGGATCTTCCGGCGTAAGGGGGCGGGAAATGAGGAGAAAGACAAGCAACTGGGTGTCCCTGTGGCCTGTGTCACCGACATGGATGTCATGCCAGACTGTGCACCCGCCATAATCGGCAAAGTTCGGGATGGTGAGGAATGGCCGGCGACGGACAGGCGTCGTTGGAGAGCCAAGAGCGATATCGGTGATGAGAAGGCATTGACTGAACATCGCCGGGGGAAAGAGGCCAGGGCCTCCGGGCAATACGTGAGGACCCTTGTTTCTGATGAATGGACGCTCGAATACGACTTGGCACTTGGCCCCAAGGACGCGAACGGCGACTTCAGCGGCGGCCTGGCGGAGGATGTTTTCGTGGCCGCCTGCCTCGCCGAAAAAGATGATGCCATCAACAGAGCGCGCGCAAAAGTCGCTTACGTGGTGAGAACTGCAGTCAAGGAATTTGCGGCTCTCAAGAAGGACGCCGTGGAGAAGGATGGCTGCAGAATTGGGGAAGTTATAGCCTCCAACGTCTATGCAAAGTTTGAGAAGCACGGCGTATCCAAACCCATCGCCGCGCAATATCTCGCCCAGTTGCTGGAGCATAAGTGCAGGAGAGGGAAATTCACAGCCGACAGTCTGATGGCACGGCTCCCAAAGTACCTGGTGGAGGCCATTGAGTACGTGACCTCTACTGGCGCTGGTGCCCCGGAGGCTAGTTCCGCTGCGAAGGGGGCGACCGATGAATGACGAGGATCCTCGATTCGAGCTTTCTGAGATTAGGGATGAGGATGTTTGCCGTGCCGCTATCCTTCTCGGTCTTCAGAGGGACGCCTTCTGTGGGAAGAACGGGGACGATGCCCGACAGCACGTCATCAAGTGCATGGACAGAATCGATGTCGCTGCGTGCCCGGGTAGCGGCAAGACGACCCTCTTGGTGGCAAAGCTGGCAATCTTGGCCGAGAAGTGGAGATACCGCACACGCGGCCTCTGCGTCGTTTCACACACTAACGCGGCAAGACACGAGATCGAGACTAAGCTTGGCAAGACCGCTTTCGGGCACAGTCTGCTTTCCTATCCCCACTTCGTCGGGACCATCCACAGCTTTGTGAATGAGTTCCTCGCTCTCCCGTGGCTGAGGTCTTGCGGTTATCCGGTCAAGATGATCGACACAGAGCTATGCCTCGAAAGGCGCTGGAATGCCCTGCCAAGGAAAACAAGAATAGCCTTGGAATCAGTTCATCAGGATCGTTCTATCCTGTCCGTCAAGTCACCTGATCTCAGCTTGGGTGATGTGCATTGGCGCAAAGGTGTTTCTCTCGGTAGGAACACTGAGACGTACAAGAACATGCAAGCCGCATGTCAGCGATCAACTGCCTCTGGCTGCTTCTGCTATGAAGAGATGTTCGTTTGGGCGAGGGACCTATTGGATCATGTCCCATGGCTCACGTGCGCGATCAGAGCCCGTTTCCCGCTCCTGTTTGTCGATGAAGCGCAGGATAACAGCGAAGAGCAATCCGCGATTCTCTACCGTATCTTCATGGAAGGGCGCGATCCCGTCATCCGCCAGCGATTCGGTGACGGAAACCAAGCCATCTTCGACTCAATCGTGGAGAGTGAAGCCTCTACGGATAGATTTCCTTCTGGCTCGATAATGGATCTGCCGAACAGCCATCGCTTCGGGCAGAAGATCGCGGATTTGGCAGATCCGCTGGGGATTGTTCCCTATGGCCTTAAGGGGCAGGGACCCAAAGAGCCTCTTGCTTCAGGCGACCTGGAGGGAAGGCATACGGTTTTCCTGTTCAGCAACGAAAACATGGGCAATGTCTTGGACACGTATGCAGACTTGCTCATGGAGACCTTCTGTGAGAAAGAGCTGCGAGACGGGGTCTTCACGGCCGTTGGTCAGGTTCACAGGGACAAAGGCGACGAACACAAGCCGCGCCACGTTGGTCACTACTGGCCTGACTATGACCCACAACTGGCGAACAGGGATCCGAAGCCGGAGACCTTCGTGCAGTACATTTCAGCGGGCCAGGGTATGTCCCGAATGGCGAGTGAAACATATCTGGTCGTGGAGAAGACCGCTGAGGGTATCCTCCACCTGCTCCGCATGGCAGAGGGCGGATCAGCTTTCCGCCGAGGGAGATACAACCATCGGTATGTACTGCAGCTCTTGGAGGAGCATTCCGAGGCTATGAGCTGCTACCAGAATCTAGTCGAGGCCTTCTCCCTGAAGAGGGAATCCCTCACAAGAGAGACATGGGATCAACATTGGTCATCTGTCGCACGAAAAGTCGCGGAGACCATTCTGGGATCTTCATTGTCCAGCATTGAAGCCAGCGCTTTTCTATCATGGCCGGACACGCCGGCCGCGTCCGCCAACTTGGCCTCTGTCACAGAAAGAAGAAATCGCGATAACGTTTATCGCTGCTCCAGAGAGGGCAAAGAACTCGCGATTGAGGTCGGTTCCATCCATTCAGTCAAAGGCAAGACACATACGGCGACGTTGGTGCTTGAGACGTTCTGGCAAGACAAGAAGGGAAGACACAACATTGAGCTCTTGCTGCCTTGGCTAGATGGCACCCGTTCGGGCAAAGACTCCGCCGGTGTTCAACAGCAAACCCGCTTAAAGCTACTCTACGTTGCTATGACCCGCCCCATGCATCTCCTGTGCCTTGCGATGAAGCAGAGCACATTTGAGAGCGACCCTGACCACGAGATGATAGCGAAACTGAGAAAGCGAGGTTGGCACATCAGATGGCTCAGATGATGGCCGACGGCATCACGTCATGCAACGCGGGAACAACCGGCAGGGATGATCCGCAGGTTATGCAGATTGCGCAGACGGATAGGAATTTCCGAATCCGCCAAATCTGCGGACAAGACCTTCACGCCTATCCTTTCTTCCTCTCCTCCCTGTACGTTTCCATCTGCATGCGGGAACACCCGCAGCGCCCTCTCGAAGATCCCCAGGCTGTAGGCGATGGTCATGCCGTAGTTGGTGATCGGCACGCCCTGCTGGCGGCAGCACAGGATTCGCGTGAGCATCTCGCGGCGGTTCCACATGCACGCCCCGCAGTGCACGATCAGCCGGTAGGCGGTCACGTCGTCGGGGAAGTCGTGCCCCTGCACCGTGTCGAACTCCAGCTTCCCGCCCACGTACTGCATCAACCAGCGCGGGATCTTCACCCGGCCGATATCCTCCCCGATCGGGTGGTGCGAGCACGCCTCCGCGATCAGGACGCGGTCGCCCGGGTGCAGGTCTTCGATCGCCCGCGCCCCGCGCACGAACTCGCTGAGGTCGCCCTTGTATCGTGCGAAGAGGATGGAAAACGACGTCAGCGGCACGTCGTCCGGCGTGTCGCCCGCCACCTTCAGGAAGCCCTGCGAATCCGTCACGACCAGCGCGGGCGGACGGTTCAGCCGGTCCAATGCATCCCGCAGCTCCCGCTCCTTCACCACGATGCAGTATGAATCGCGATCGAGGATGTCGCGGATCGCCTGCACCTGCGGCAGGATCAGCCGCCCCTTGGGCGCCTCGAGGTCGATCGGCACCACGAACACCACCAGCTCGCCGGGCGGCACCAGGTCGCCCACGATCGACGGCGCGTTGATGAAATCCTCGGGCGCCGACTTGATCAGCACCTCCCGCAGGTCTAAAACACCCTTGCCTTGCGATGCCACCGTCTCGATGAACGGAATCCTGCGGCCATTCAGCATCTTCACCGTTTCGGCCGCCGGAGCCGCCAGATCGATCTTGTTGAACACCACGATCGACGGAATCTCCCGCCGGGTGAACTCCGCCAGGATGCCGTCCTCATACTCGCCCCACGCCCCCGCCTCGCTCACCAGCACACCGATGTCGGTGCGGTCGAATACCCTGCGCGTCCGCTCGACCCGCATCCAGCCGAGCGCGCCGATGTCGTCGATCTGCGTCGGGTCGATGATCCCGATCTTCTCGAGCACCCACCGCTTCTGCGGGGCGAAGAACGGGTGCTCGTCGAGATACGGCACGCCGGGCCATGGCTCGGCCGTCTGGCTTCTGAACTGGCCGAGGATCACCGCAGCCACGCCGGCCCGCTTCATATCGCCTGCCAGCGCCGCTGCGAGCAGCTCGGCGGCGTTCTGCGCCTCCGCCGATGGAACCGTGATGATGGCCACGCCGATGTTCGCCGAGCGAACCACCTCGGCCATCTCGTTGATGTGGTAACAGCGGCAGCCGTGGATCACCCGGTTCACCTTGCCCGGATCGGTATCGAACGCCGCCACGATCGACAACCGCGGCCGCCTGCCCGTGAAATACGCCATGATCGCCCGCCCCAGGTTCCCGATCCCGATCAGCGCCACGCCCTGGCCTTCCGGCGAATCGAGGAAATCCCCGATGCTGTCCGACAGCAGCCGCACGTCGTAGCCACGCGTCGGACTGCCGGAATACCCCACCGACATCATGTCGCGGCGCACCTGCGCCGCGGTCACCCCCGCCATCTTGGCAAGCTCGTGCGAATAAACGTTGTGCACACCGTTCGTCATCAGGCCGCTCAGCAGGCGGCGATACAGGCTCAACCGACCAATCGTCTTGTGCATCTTGTTCACGTGAATGAAAGATCAGAAACATAAAGTGAAAACAGTAACGCTGTTACTTTTATCACAGTTTAGCAATTTCGGGGTCTGCTTAAGTCCTTTTTTCCTGTTTGTGGGAAGAATCTTGGGCAGGTCTGAAATAATGTGATTTGACGCCGGTGTTTTCGATGGCCCGGCCATGCCTACGGCTCACGAAAGGGAAGGATGATTTGAGCGGTGGAGGGCAAAATGAACCATGGCACGATGATCTGAGCAGATTCTCTCCCCCCGATTGCCCTGCCTCTAGTGATTTTGCCCTCACCCTCTTCCGGATCACAGCCGGCCATCGACGCGCAGAACCTGACCCGTGATCGTCCGCGATTCAGCGAGATCGGCGATGAATCGCGCCGCCTCGTCTTCGTCGCCGAGACAACCGAGGCAGTGCTCCTTTCGAGCCGCCTCCATCGCCGCGGGTGACGCCATCCCCATCTCCGTCGGCAGGTAGCCCGGCAGCACCGCATTCACGCGAATGCCCATCGGGCCGACTTCCGCCGCCAGCGACTGCGTCAGCCCGATCAGCGCACCCTTCGCAGCCGCGTAATGCGACTGCCCCGCACGGCCACGCAGGCCGGAGATCGATGCGATGTTGATGATATGGCAGGGGTCGCCGGCGGATTCACACAGCCGCACCGCCGCGCGGCAGCAGGTCAGCGCGCCCGCAAAATTCGTGCCCATCACCTCGTCCCACTCGGCCTCCGTCATCCGCGGCAGCAGGCATTCGCGCGAGATTCCCGCGTTGTTCACCAGCAAGTCGAGCCGCCCCCATCGCCCGCGCACCGCGTCGAACATTTCCCCCACCGCCGCCCGATCGCACACGTCCGCCCGCCATACGAACGCCTCCGCCCCCATCCCGTGCAACTCGCACAGCGTCCGCTCGGCCGCCGCCGTGTTGCTCCGGTAGTTCACGCACACCGCCCACCCGCGCCGCCCCAGTTCCAGCGCGACCGCCCGCCCCAGACCGCGCGATCCGCCCGTCACCAGGCCGCAGCGTCCTGTAATACTGCGCGTGTTTTCGACACGAAGGCACAAGGTCACAAAGCTCCACGAGGGGATAGGCGGCAGGCTTCAGCCATCAGCATGGAAATCTGCGCTCTTACACGGCGCACACTCTCTCCCTCCTCCCGACTTCCCTCGCTCTTCATTCCTCATTTTTCATCAATCGTCTCAGCGCCTCCGACATCCTGATCGCCGCCAGCGTATCGTACAGATTGCTGTGGTCGCTACCGGGCTTGGCAAAACCGCCGTCGGCTCGCTGCATTCGCCCGAGAAGCGCCGCGATGTAGTCCGCGTGCGGGTAGCTCGCGCCCAGCCCATCGACCGCCTCGACCATCTCCGCGAGCACGCCAACCTCCATCGGCAGGTCGCGCTCGCGCACGCGCTCTAGAATGCCCATCAGCCGCGCATCTGCACCCGGCAGATTCGGCTTGATTTTCAGCAGCGTGCACAGGCGGACCACCGCCGGGGCGTCGTTGCTGAACCGCGCTCGGAAATGCTCCGCAAGTGCCGCGCCGCCCGCGGGCTGCCCGCCGAGCAGCTCGAAGCATTCGAGGACGCGCAGGATGCCGTGGCTCGTCAGATCCTGCCGCCGCTTGTCGACGATGCCGTTCAGCCATGCGGTGAGGGTCGCGCGGTCCTTCGTCTCCACGCCCGCCAGGTGCAATACCGCCAATGCCTTCCACGTGCTGTCGATGCGGGATTGCAGTTGCTCCACCTCCGTGAACCACCGGGAGATCTTCGTCTCCTCCTCCTCGAAATAGCCGTCGGGCTTCTGCTTCTCCAGCCAGGCGGCGGCGGGCTGTGACATTTCATCCTTCATGGCCTGCTCGCCGGCAACGCGCGCGGCCCGCAGCGTGATCGACGAGTCCGTTTCCATTCCCGGCATCCCGGCGAACCCGGGCACGACGCTCGGCTCGATCGACGCCGATTCCTTCAGCCACTGGGCGAGCCACGGGGTTTCCTGCTTGAGCAGCCGCGCCATGCGGACGTTCCGCCAGGCATCCTCGAGCTGCCCCAGCCGGTTGGGCCCGCGTGGCGTGCTGGTCGGCTCGTACGACGCCAGCCCGATCCAGCCCCCGTAGGTGAACGTGCCCCCGAGCAGGTGCATCGTCTCAATGGCGCAGTGCCGGTCCTCCGTTCTCCAGATTCGCCGCAGGTATTCGACGCTCGCGAGATCGTCAAGCTTCCTGATCCATGCCGCGGGATCGTTGACGGGCCGGTTGAACGCCTTCCCCGCCGTCACACGATAGTACCACCCCCACGGCCGGCCGTCGCGCTCGAGGTAACCGAGCGCTTCGTCCAGCCGCGGCGGGCGCGCGGCGACCATCGACATCGCCATCAGGCAGCCGTGCATTTCGCGCATGATCACGAGGTCGATGTATCTCGCGGCGGCGCCGAGCTGGCCGTCCAGGCATTTCTGGAGGTAGGCGGCGCACGCGGACTTGTCCTTCGGTCCCGCTCCGGCCGCGCGGAGGACGGCGAGCGCGGCGAGCGTGCCCTCGGCGGTCGATGCGTCCCGCGGCCACGTGCCGAATCCGCCGTCGGCGTTCTGGAGGCCCGCCGCGTATTCGGCGTAGGGTTTGACGTCGAACGCCTCGCCGGCCGCCTCGCACACCTTCAGTTTCCAGTAGATCAGCAGCAGGTTCGGCTGGCGGTCGGGCACGTTGCGGCAGAGGTGAACGAACTCGACAGCGCGCTGGCGGTCGAATTCGCCGGCAGCAGACCACCGCGGCCACGCACCGCAGGCCAGCACCACCGGCACAAGCAGAACGAGCAGAAGTTTCCTGTTCATCGATTGGCCTCGCTGGGACCGTCGGTCCCCGAATGGATTAGCGGGCAGGGCGGGCGATTCGGGCGTCGGGTGTTTGAACTTCGCAGCGCCCATTCTCATATCCAGTGTCTTTGCCCGGCCAAAACGCCCTCAGCCCGCCCTGGTCGCCCTGGTCACAGGATCGCTTGCACATGCTGCCTTACCGCCGTACGAGCGGGTATCCGCGCAGCGGCACGGCGACCTCGTCCAGCCGTTCGCCGACGACCGCTATCTTGCTGATGTCGGACGTGCCGATGTTCTTGGCGGTGGCGAACCGGAGCTTCTGCAGTCGCTCCGGCATCTGCCGCATGATGTGGGCGCCCACCGCGTCGACCGCGACAGTGTCGGTGCCGGCCAGGATCAGGTAGCTGCCGCACCGCTCCTTGATGTCGACCAGATCGCCTTCGGGCGAGTTGCGTTCCTCGCCGAAGGTGCCGTCCACCACGACCAGATCGATCGGCCGTGCGCTGACGAGATCGGCGATGGTGGCGCCGAGGGGAGCCCAGTCGACGATCTCGTTCTCGCCGATCATGTCGCCGCCGAACTGCTGTTCCCACAGCCGCCGTTCCATGTTGTGGAGCTTCGCGCGGGTGTAGTAGGCGCCGATGCCGTAGACCTTCGCACTGGTGATGCCGATCAGGTTTTTC
>Ga0307378_10012715_pt1 | contig 10717 bp, 16 predicted proteins | sample UN1MG_FD_202238 | JGI IMG/M metagenome (GOLD analysis project Ga0307378, IMG submission 202238) | Soil microbial communities from Risofladan, Vaasa, Finland - UN-1 | ecosystem: Environmental > Terrestrial > Soil > Coastal area > Acid sulfate soil | place: Finland: Risofladan, Vaasa | collected...
AAGCTAATGAGAGTGAAAGGTCAGAAACAATCGAGAGCAAAAACATTAAATGATTTATTTCAATCAATACAACCAGTTAAACCAACACCAGAAAATCCAGGTATTGATTTAGGTCCAACTGATGATGGTGGAAATACCGTTTTGATTGATAAATTAACAATTATTATTAGAAGACTTTTGATATTCATTAATACTTTTGAAGTAACGGCAGACACAGGACCAATCGGACCTGCTTCTGATAGCACATTCCCTGGTCCAAGTGCGAAACCAAAGCCGAAACCCAAACCTGAACCCACTCCACAGGATGATGAAGAGGATTATTGGAATCAAAATCAGACTTGGGACAACACTAAACAGTTTGACCCATTTGCTAAAAAGAAAGGTGGTTTTAATTATGATTACAAACCAAATATGGGTGAAGGTGAGTTGGATGAAGGTAGATATATTAAAGACCCTAATATTTTAGCGCAATTAAATAAATTAGTTGGGAACGAAGAAACTGTGAAGAAATTCGAGGGGTTTATTGTTAAGCTCGTTGGTGTAAGAAATGCAATCAAGAAATTACCAAGCAAAGCTACTGGTGATATTAATTTGGATAATAAAGTTGAGAAGCTGAAAGCTAATCCAATGATGAATGTTAATTTCATGTCATTAATAAAGATTAACTCTGATGAGCCAGGTTCAATTGAAAGTCTGAAAGATTTTATTGTTGATGTGGTGAAACTTGTTGAGAGTGGTAAGATGAAGCACGCCAACATGCTTGACAAATTGACAGAGAAATCAGTAACACCTCCAACTAGTTCAAGACCAAAACCTAAATTTGGTAGTGTTTCTAGGGAGCAATTCAAAAAGAGTTTGTTACCATTTATGGGTGATGTCGTAACATTATTTAGACATCTTCAGAGATTTAAAAAGAATGCAGGGGTAGCAACTAAAACTGATACTGAAAGTCTTGCTGAACAAGTTGATAGGATTAAGAAGTTAATTAGTTATTAATGAAAAAGGGGCACTCGAAAGTGCCCCTCAAAAAAACGGAAATTGATACAAAAAACAGAAAAAATTCTTAATTATCGACTACGGTTTTACTATCGGTTGTCGTAAAGTTTCCAGTTGTATTTCCAAGCGTAATGCTTCCCTCATCTAAGTCTTCAGGAAGGTCTTTGTCATCACCATCATCGATGAGTGATTTCGACCTCTTTTTGAAGTTCTTATCAGTTGAACTCATTCCCCTGTAATTTACACTTGCACTATTTAATGTCATTGACATATCAGCAACACCTTGTGCGCTTGCTGTATATGTATAAGTGTTTCCAAAACTGATTCCGAACCCACTACCAACGGCAAACGCATCTTGGTTTGCTGCAAGATAAATGAAATTCCAATCTTCTTTTTCACAGTCTCTAATAAGGTCTTTGATGTTTTGGATGGTATATTCCCTACTATCATTCTCATGTCCATCAGTTACAACACACACTAGAACTTTAGCAGGTGCTTCATCACCGAGTCTGGCAAGTTTGGCTTTATCTGTGTTGATTGTTTTGCCAATCGCATCATAAAGTGCGGTCATATTTCTTGGATACCATTCTTTAGATGTAAGGTCTTTTGCTTTCTTGATGTCCACAAAATCGTAGAGTAGTTGATAGTTATGATTACTATCGAAAAGTGCAACAGTAATTGTTGCATCATCAGGTAATTCTCTTTGTTCTTTTAGAAATTGATTGAATCCACCAATCGAATCAGACATGATACTGGACATCGAACCGCTACTGTCGAGAATACATATAATATGTGTTCTTTCATTCGTTGGTACGTATTCAGTGGTGGTTTTGGTTGTGGTAACAACGGTTACCTTTTTCTTCTTTTTAGCCATTTTTAATACATAAGCATTTATTTTAAAGTTATTTTCCCCAAATATAATGATTCCAATTTTGAAATGCAAGGATTATTTTAATTTAGTCCAAATAAAAATAATTGGGAGTATAAATAGTGGAAATAAAAAAACCCGTTAGCACTTACTAACGGGTTGTCGGCAAGGAGGGATTCGAACCCCCATAGTCGAATGACGAGGGATTTACAGTCCCATGATTTCGCCCACTTACCATCTTGCCGATATTAATCCTCAATGAATGTGGAAGCATCGTCATTTGAGATTTCTTCACCATCAAGGCTAATAGAAACCCTAGTGTTCAGATATTGACCACCACTTTCATAGTTAATGTTTGTCGATACCTCAATCGACATGTGTTCCCGTAGGAATTCCAATATTTCAATTCTTTCCATCATTTCAATCTTTAGTGGATAGAGAGGGATTCGAACCCCCGAACCTCGAAAGGAGTGGGGTTACAACCCACCGCATTTGACCGCTTTGCTACCTATCCATTTGTGCCCTCGGTAGGAATCGAACCTACGTCACCAGATTAAGAGTCTGGAGCATATCCCCTTTGCTACGAAGGCATTTGTACACTCGGTTGGAATCGAACCAACGTCACCTGGTTAAAAGCCAGGGGCATATCCCCTTTGCTACGAGTGCATGTTCTACTTTTTTTTAGGACATTGGACCAAAAAAGTAGTAAAAAACCCTAAAAGTGACCCCTCTGGGACTCGAACCCAGGACCTCCGCATTAAAAGTGCGAGGCTCTACCAACTGAGCTAAAAGGTCATCACATATCGACTGTTGGTCATCAGACGGGACTCGAACCCGTGCACAGGGATTATAGATAGCATGTGCTTTCCCTTGCTCTGCCAACTGAGCTACTAATGCAGTCGATATGTCTACTCACTCCACTAATTACCTCAACTACTAACTTACATTACTAATGTGTTTCCAATCATCATGCCTGTCAGAACTTTCATCTGCTCACGCTTTTTATGGTCGCCCATGCTATCGTTACACTCAAACCTTTCACACACTTTCCAATAAGTTTTTATATTGGTTTTCATTTCGCTTTCAAATCATTATTACTTTACGGGTAATAACCGTTTTTCAAAGAACTTTTTAATTTATAACTGTTTTTCACGGGTAATAAATGTTTTTCACAAAAAAAACCCGACTCTTTCGAATCGGGTTCCTCTGGTGGTCATAAAGTCATTACTTTTATACCTTGCCTTTAGACATAGCTATCCCGATTCCTGTAAGCATCTGCTTATAAGATTTATAAAGATAATATGTGCTAAAAGTTGTCATTTTTTCTATTTATTAAATTTGCGTTTACAAAACTATGATATAAATACGAAATAAACAAGCAAATGTTACAAAAAATTATAATTATTTTATGCAACGTATGTAACTATCTCGTATTTACCGCTTTGCATTTTATACCAACTCAACATCAAGCCTGCGTTTTCGATTGGCTCATAGAAAGTCATGCCGTCTTTCTCATATGCGGAATCTAAATATGCCATTTCAAATGTTGTTTGAGAATCAGCACCAATGAGCATTCCCTCCCAAGGTCTATTATCTTCTTGAAGAAGTAATAATCCGAAGTTCTTTAATATTTCCTCGATTTCCACAATAGGAACTTCGGGATTATATGTTGGCAACGTTCTTAATTGCGTATTTATTTTCTTTTTCTCAGGCGCATTCAATCTAGTCACACTTGATTGTGCTTCCTGCATTGGAAAGTCAGGGTTTACTATTTGCATGACTTCCATGAGTCTTTGTCTGCTATCTTTTTTCATTTAGGAACATTTTTTATAAATACGTAAAAAAAGCGGAGATTTCTCCCCGCTTTTAATTAAGCTATGTATTCATAACCATCTTTGAATGGTTTGCTGTAAACTGGTCTTATTCGTTTCCAAATAATATCAGCATATGGTCTCTTATCAAACAACTTGAATAATATTGCACGATGCTCCGACATTTTTGCAATCTCGGCAAATCCCGCACGTTCATTAATCTCGTTGATATGATAGATTCTAACGAATTCCAACAATGCCTTTCTTTCGATTTCATTGAAATCATCTTGGATTTTCTTTGCAGTTCTCTTCAACCAGTCATAGAACTCATCAGGAACTCTGTCAAGCAATTCGTCAAACTCGTAGTTGTCTCTCATGTGTTCCCAAACAACTAAGTTAGAAACATTAGTTAAAATACTATGTAATCTCACGTATTCATCAAACTTCCACTTGAATCTAAAATTACCGTCACGAAAAACATATCCTTCCTTATTATCTACTTCTTCAAGTAGCATAAGGTCGTTCTTATTTTTTATGTCGAAAGCAAAAACTTTCACAACAGTAAAGTAATGTGAATATAATCTCAGTACTTCATCGTGTGGTAGTTCTTCACCAGTTGATGTGATGATGTTTGCAAGCAACACAAGTTCTCTTGTTTCACCGTAGTCCACAACAATACGATTCTCTGGATAGATGCACTCAAACAAATAAGTACAATTAGTATTAAGTTTCTCGGTCTTCAATCCAATCATCTTAGTTGCCTCGATTGACTGCTCAGAGATGAACGAACCTCTTGAAGCGACAATCCACTGCATACGTGCTTCATAATAAAACACAATAATTAATGAACCATCCATTTTTTCGTAAATCTGAAATGGTCTCGACAAATCAATTTCTGATGGGTCGTGTTCCTCGTAGTTCTTGAACTTCTGGAATGGACGAGCCAAGATATTGCCTTCAGCATCAATAACCATTCCACGACAAGACATAGTGTACTCGTCCCAAAACTTCTTTGATTGAGCTTTAGGTGAATAATTAAGAATCCAGATGTCATACTCTGGGTGCTTATTAGCAACAATTAAACTCTGTTCGATGTACTCGTTTAAAACTTTCCAATCGATTTTTTCTAGCATTTTCATTTTTTACCATCTTGGTGCATAAATAATCCCATATTTCAATTCGGCATTCGGAAACACTTCTTTTACGATTTCCAGGTATTCTTGTTGGGTCAGATAATGTTGAAACGTGCCCGATTTAGTTGGTCCTGAGACCTTCTTCGGGTTTTTATAGGTTGACCTAACAAACACCATTCCACTGTCTTGAAGTGACCTAAACGCCAAGTTTAGTACCTCTAATTGTACATCACGTTCTTTAATCACATTAAGGACATTGAAAACAGTTACGGTTTCCACACCAAACTGTCTACATGCCATTAAAACATAATCATTATGTTCCTTTGACCTATTATACGGGTCATAGACCAAATTTGTTACACTTTTCTCTGATAATCTTTCAGTCATCAGGTCATATTTTCCACCACCAATGTCCAAATTGAGTGTATTCGGTTTCCATCCGAAGTATTTATCTACAATATTGAAGCCTGCGGGAACCTGTTTGAGTGATGATTTAGCTGATGTATATTCCTGTTCCATCTTGCGAAGATAATCAGAATTTTAAACAACACCAAAGTATTTATTAAAAATGAAGAATAAAGTCTTAGAAATAATTGCTGAAGAATATCAAAGTCTTCGAGAAGTTGAATATCAGGATGACGATATTATCGACCCAACACGTGTTAATTTACGTGATGAATATCAAAAACTAAATGCACAACTCTTTAATGATGAATTGCCTACGATTCCAATGAAATGGAGTAACAGGAAAGGAAATCTTGGACACGTAAAGGCACAAATTAATAGAGTGACAAACGAATCTAAAATCGCTTATCTTGCTATTTCAAGTTTCCACGCAATGCCTTATAAGATTTTTAGGAATACATTGGCTCATGAAATGATTCATGTGAAGTTGTTATCGAATGGTCAAGATGACCCACATAATCATCACGGACACGCATTCCATACTGAAGGTCGTAGGATTAATGACATGGGACTTGGTTTTAATATCACCACAAGAAGTGAAGACCAACTTGAGGTGTCTGACCTTGCGATGAAAAAAGCTAGTGGCAAATCCTTTATCTGCATGATATTGGAAATCGATGGGAGAAAAATGTTAAACGTGACAACCCAAAGAGTATATGATGCCGAAGGACAAAACGTTTTCAACTTATTCCAAAAGCTAGTGAATCGTGGAAAATACAGAGAAGTTAATATAATGGTGGTTGAATCTAGTGACCCTGAATTAATTAAATATAGGGTCAGCAGAACATTCCAAAGAGGACTTAGTTATGCACCTATCAGTGATGAATTACTTGATAGATTGCTTCAAGGCGATGTAATTAGAAGCGAAAGAATCAGAAACAACATGTCGGAATCTGAAGATGTTAATGCTGAAAGTAATTGGGTTGATGTTACGATTGTTTAAAGAATTTATATGATGGAAATTAAAAATATTATTAAAGAGGAATTGGCGGGTTTACTTAATGAAGGTTATGTGTTTGAACACGATAACTTCAAATTTAAACAACGATTTCAGAACGCTGGTTTCTATAACTTCCAAAGTTTTTCGAACGACCACGATATTGACATCACTGAGAGTGACATCATAATCAATTGGCGTGTCGGTTTTGAATTGGATACTCGTGGAATTGAACGATTTCTAGTTAAAGGCGATAGTGTTCAGGGCACATATAAGGTTGAATTGCTTAATAAACAAACTGATGAGGTTGAACAGGAAATCGAAAAGAATATTGCTGAAGAACCTTGGAAATTTCAAATATATGATGCAACACTGAATCTTGAAGAATATCTAATGATTGAATCAATTGACTTCGATTTCAAGACTAAGATATGTACGTTGACATTCTATAATCCCGATAATCAATAACATGTTGGAATTTAGTTGCGGGAGAGGGACTTGAACCCTCGGTCTCTGGGTTATGACTCCAGTGCTTTACCACTAAGCTACCCCGCAATGTTGTCACCATTTGATGGTGACATAGATTCTGTCTCGTGGAACCACACTTTCACCACGTTCATCAATACTACGTGGTTTCCTGCGCCAATACAGTTCTTTTTCGACCCTTTTAATTGGTTTGTACATCCATTGTTTCGGATTCTTTGAAACCTGTTTCCAAGATGGGTGTTTGAGTTTTTTGTGGGCGAAACCACCGTAGCGATTTCTACGATTGCACCCATCGTGAGGTTTACAACGGTCACATGTTCCGTAATTATAAAGATAATTTCTGTGCGTGTGCCTGTAAACAGTACTGTTGTCTGTTGACTTTAAAACTTTTTTCTTTTTCATTTACCTTGTTATTGCATTTGAGCAATTTACAAGGCATAAAGGATTTTTTTCATAACTATTTAGTTTTTACTTTTCCTGATTCTTTTACGTGTTTGATAAACCATTTATCGAGTTCTTCACCTTCCAATGGCTTCCAACTAATGTTTGGATGCATTAGTGGTGAACTTTTATCGTGTTCAACACAATATGTCGCATGTAATATTTCATGATACACAATTGATTTTAAATGTCTTTCCCATTTACTACCAGTTATTGTGGCTGCTGGAATAAGAATAACACCTGTTCCATGACCAGTTGCACATGCCAACGCATTTTGAAGTATAACCCTTTCAGGTGACCAATCAACAACTCTCATATTCACTCTTGGTTGGTCGTAACCAAGTTCTTTTTTCACAAGATTTTTTGCATCATAAATATATTGCATGACTTTTCTACGTAATTCATGAGTTTCATCATTCGATTCACGATTCTTCGCATATTCCTTACCCTTCCATTTATGGGTTTTAGGTACTCTGGTCCTATCACCATAGTCACGTCTTGGTCTGTCATAATCTCTCGCAAATTCTGCAAGCTCCTGGTCGATGATTTCGTTGATGTCCATGCGTACAATTTACTATAAATACGAATTAATTTAAGTAAATCCCTCTTTCTTTACACCAATAATCCAAACTCAGACCCTTCCACATCCAATAATCGAAACGTTCTTGCTTATCAATATTAAGCTCAAGCATAACACAAATAAAGTCTGCGATTTTTTGTAGAAACTCATTTCTTTTCTTTAAAAATTTTTCTTTCATATTAATAAATTCTCAGTTGTGGCTCAATCACCACCAATTTACTGCTCAAAACATACGGAAAATGAGCCGTATTTGTAAAAATTTTGAGCCGATTGACCCATTTATGAGCCATTTAAGATAAATTTGTCTTAAGACAGATTCATCTTAGGTTAGTCTCCAAGGTGGGATTTGAACCCACACGTCCTAAGACACTGGATTTTGAATCCAGCACGTCTACCATTTCATCACTTGGAGTTATCTTCTCTTTCTAATCGTCCTTTTATGGACAATTGGTTTTCTTTCAGTCTTTTTCACCTGTTTACCGCAACAATTTTCCTTGGGTACAGATTTAGTGGTTTTAATTATCTTTGTCATACAAATCAGGTTTGTTGAATAAAACATAATGTCTGATTTGTTTACCCAACTCTTGGTCATTAGGGTTTTCCTTAACTAATTGTAGGATGTAAAACGGGTCTAACATTTTAGACTCTTGAAATTCTTTTGTATCAACTGGTCCTTCACTAAGCATAATTTCAAATTTTAATTTATGGTAATTTAATTCCTAAAAATAATATATCAAAGCAAAATCGTTTATTCCATCTTTCGTACTCAAGACTCAATAATGACCTTGCTTTCCTGCCATTATCAATGTAAAGTATGTGTAGAGCAATACCTTCATTATATCCAAAATAGAAAGTGAAGGGCATCACCAATGTTTTCTGTAATCTATATTTCCAGTTCTTCATGATTAAGGTAGATTATTTGCTAAAATAATTGCCATTGCTAGTCCTGCTGCTGTTGGGACGAACCTAGCAATCGGTGAATCACCCTCGGTAAAAAAGTGTGGGTCGATTCTATCTTGAATCCGTTTTAAATCAAAATCTTTATCATACATCAGAATCTTATTACCTTCGTAATTCTTAACACCAGGATAACGCACCCATAATATTAGATAACCATTTTCCCTTATTTTCCTCACGATTTCGAAATTCGTTGGGTCAGGAGTTGAATTAACCCTGACTAGTTCTTGTAGTGGATTAAAAGTACAACCACAGCCTCTACTATCTGAACTCATTCCATACACACCCATAATTATTTATTTAAATGTTAAGTTTCCAAAATTATCATCTTCTTTTTGTTTATTATTACGTTTTCTTATGGCTAAATTTTCCCAATCAATCTCTATTTTTTCACGCAAAGCAGGTGGAATATAACAATCCCGAAATGCCAGTTGTTTTGCGTGTATAAGACCTAAGTTTTCCATAACATCAAATTTTAAATTAAAATCTAGTGGCGAGACTTGAACTCATGTCACCGATTTTCACCGATGTTGGGATACCGCACCCGCCTTTGTTTATTTGTGACAATACCACCAAACTTTAGTAGCGAAGATGGGAGTCGAACCCACACGAACATTACTGCCCACTGGATTTTAAGTCCAGCGTGTCTACCAATTCCACCACTTCGCCATTGGTTCTCACAAATATAATCAAAATTTATGAATTAACAAGTTATTTTATTCTAGCTAACATGTGAGCTATTTTGAGGTCGCTAGACCCTTTCTAGCTAACATATTGGCTACCCCCGTAGCACTCGACCTTCTGGACACTCAGTGTTTAGGTTGGTGGTAGCTACCCCCGTAGCTATTTTGTTCCACTTGTTTTAAAATTCTTCAACAGTTTTTTCGAACCAGTTTTGATATGAACATGACTTCCATCTCTTTCCAAAGGTTCTGTTGCTTCATCCAAGACAATTCTTTTATAGAAACCGCCACGCTTGGTTCTTTTCTCTAGTTTTTCAGCTTTTATTTCATCCAGGCTAATACCATTTAGTCTCGCAATGGCTTCCACCACTTCAAGAACATCACCAATTTCTTCAGCACAAGGATTTTCAATAAGCTCATCAACTTCCTCAAGTAGTTTCTGTGCTAACAATGCACTAAATTCATCTTTCTTAGCAACATGGAATTTGCATTCCCCACCATTTGCTTTAATGATGTCAGGAATTTTGTCTCTTACTAATTTTTTGTACTTAATCATAATTCATCATTTAAAAAATTCCTCAACTAATTCATTTCGTTTATATAATACTTCTTCGCTATATTTACCATTCCTTGGCGTTAATTCTTGAATTCGTTTATATGTCTCAATCCTTCCAATCTTTTTGGGATGTCTACTATTGATGTGCGTGGAAACCATATATCCTCGATGTTGTACGTATTTTAAATCATAAGATATCGAATGATTTTCTTTTTTTGGTTTCTTCACCGAAATTGTTCCATGAACACCTATGTCAGAAAAAATGAAATCCCTAATTTCTTCTAAAATAGTCAATTCTGTGTTATGAAATGAAATCTGAATAGTTCTATTAGCATTCCCTTTAGAATACTTCCTCACCAACGATATTGAACCGTCAGCATCAAAAAAACCACTTACATAATTCCAATCCATAATACAAAATTAACTACTATTAGTGGAGTAGACGGGAGTCGAACCCGTGTCCATACATGCGATTAATCAGTCTTCTACAAGTTTAGGATGAAGTTTTCTTACTTCCCAAAAATATCAACGTTTCTTATCAGTGCAGTTGCGTTACTGACTCAGTTTACCCTACTGAGAAAGGGGGTCTTTGTTGATTTTTACTGCTTCCTATGCTGCTACTGCAAGCTCAACGTTGCTTGCAAAAACACTTTTGCCTCTCGTAAGAGACGTTGGAATAGACATTATGTCTTCTGCATTTATTGTTTTGAACCTTTTTAAAGTTGTCCGATTCAACAACTACTTGCTTCTCTCACCAGCCATCACGCTGTCAAATCCAAGCTACCCCATTATTTTAAAAGAACG
>Ga0307378_10012716_pt1 | contig 10717 bp, 20 predicted proteins | sample UN1MG_FD_202238 | JGI IMG/M metagenome (GOLD analysis project Ga0307378, IMG submission 202238) | Soil microbial communities from Risofladan, Vaasa, Finland - UN-1 | ecosystem: Environmental > Terrestrial > Soil > Coastal area > Acid sulfate soil | place: Finland: Risofladan, Vaasa | collected...
GAAGGATTGTCTCTGTTGGGAGCGTCCTCAACGCCACGATCTGGCTCCGCTTGAGTGGCTTTACATACTCTTTGAGTAGGCAATACGTCCTGTTGCCTAGCCAGGACGGCTTAAACCTGTTGGACGATAGGAACCTTCCAACGACAGAGGTGGCGTAGGAGTTCGGACTCACCTTGACCGTCACAAACAATGCTGACGTGAGCTGAGAGAAAAAATGCTTGGCCTGGTTCCAGAAAGCTATTACCGCAGCGGGATGGCGGCAGTCCCGGTTGTGGCTGTTAATTGCATCCTATTCCTCCTTGACGATATCCAACATATCAGACGCTCTCCTGAGAGCGTGTTGGCCTACCACAAAAAAGGTCGCCTTGGCATTGTGCTTAGCCAAAAGGTCAAGCATAGCCCTGGTTCGTTCCGTAGGTCCATCATCTAGCGTGATAGAATAGAGATTCCCAGACACCGGCACAAAGCTGATTATTTTCATTTTTTGCTCATTCTGACTACTATAGAGCCATCCTGCTCCATCTCGATATCATCAATAGAGTAATCTTCTGCTTCCAGCCCCAACAATGTGCTCAGAACATCCATCAGAATCGGTTTTTCCAGCCTAGTGTACTTGAACGCCACATCGATTCTGGTCGAGAACACATCGACATGGTCGATCTGTAGCATTCCAGTATCGCACATTCGCTCCAAGACTATCTTCGAGAATTCCTCTAACGTCAATTTAACTACAATATTCATCGCTTCCCCTTCCAGTTATTATGCCCCACGAACCCAACGCATCATTCTCCCAAATAGAGTCTTACTGCGCTTCTCTTCTCGCACGGCTCTCAGTCGCTCTTGGTATTCAATCACCTCAACGGCTTCTGCTAAGTTAATCGGAATCCCCATTCGCACCTTATCACTTAGTGCTTCAAGCCTTGTATCAAGCATGTTGACGGTTCTCCTGTTTGTGACGTTATTCGATCTACCGCCACTTCAGTCGTTTCAGCACTTTGCCCTTAGCATTCACAATGGCGACCTGATTATCCGTCTCGGAACACCCATTAGACAGATAAGAGTACAGCCCCAATGCACGTCTCAGAATTTCGGTTGGCTTCCTATGTTCCTTACGTCCTAAGAGTTCAATCAGTTCGGCGGCATTATCACTTATATTCACGGACCTCATGATCTAATCTCCTGTTTGCTGGCGTTGTTTTGAATGTAACGCTCGATTTTTGGGCCAATTACGATAGTGTCTGCACGAACAACAAATCCACATGCCAATACCGTTGCATCGGTGTTGTTGTTTTTGCCGGCAATGTCCGCACCACAATCTTGCTGTCACGCCCGGTTCTCCTGTCTAACTTCAGTATAAGCCCGGGCATGGGAGATGCAAGAATCCCACCCGTTTATATGATGGTCTTTATGACAGTTCATACAGATCATGCGACATCCTTCTCGCTGGCAGTCTGGACATCCATGTGTGACGTGTCCAAACCACTCCTCGTTCTCATTCGGCATGAACTGGTTGCACGGCTGTCGCCCACGTTGGTATTCTTCAAACACGTTTAAAACTACCCTCTTCGAAACCATGATGCATCAATAACTTATTATCTTCGCCCTTCGACCCCAGCGAATAGAGTGGTGTACCATCGCAGTCCCTGCCACGATCTGTTACGTACAAACGTATACCAAGCCAATCTCCCATCTCGGGGGTCACAATCTCCACTAGGGAACCTAATGGTATGTTGTGTTTCATATCCATATTGTTCTGACGTATTGTGTGCCCATTAGCTTCACAAATATCTGCGAACTCTATAACATTACCCACGTCTACTCTCCTGGTTTCCCGCCGTCAGGTGCATTGATGATAGAACCATTCTCTTTCACCCTAGACACAAGTTTACTAAGCCTTTCCGTGACGGCTCCCATGTCACTCTTATGCTTTGGGGTATACTTGCCATTAATAGCGTCGAGACAAGTTTCGCACACCCTCCTAAGCCTAGCCCTCCTGCGTCGCGAGCATGATTTCAGCATACCGTCATACTCCAGCGTGGCACCTTGGCAATCCATCAGGTGAAGAGCTACATCCCTCCAAAAGTTTCTGCTCTCCTCCATCTGATCCAGAACCTTCTTCTCGACGAACATTGTTGGGTCGTCAGGCATGGGCATCCTCCGTTCTAAATTTCTCCCTCCGACTCACCTCAACCATATCCTCGGGTCGTCACTGTAACCCGGCACATGATCATTTGACACGACTCTGAGGAGTCTAATTAAGGACGACAGGCTTTGTCTCCGCAATCTTCTTGGCTTCAGCAATCCTCTCGTGCTTGGCGATCTGAGCCGTGATGGCTTTGATCTTCCTCATGTTGTCGTCCGTGCTCTCCGATGCGAAGAGCTGCTTACTGATATCCTTCAACACCGTCAATGAAAGTTCACAATCATGTATCTCATCCATAACTACCTTCCTTTCATTTTTCGCCCTGATCCTATCATAAGAAAATCACCATGTCAAGCGTCAATCCACCTATTTCCCGTCCTGCTCCTTATTCTGCTCACCACGAACATCTGTTGTGAATGTCTGTATTAGCTTAGCTCTCCTCATGAGTGGTATCTGTATCAACCCCACTATCAGAAAAATAGCTAACACCCAAACGACCAAACCGAATGTTTGCACAAGATAAAAAGTCATTCCTAATGCGCTTAATGGAGAAGGTATCGAGGCGGTCAACATAGATAAAAGTTGTGAAAACACGAACGTACCCAACACTAGCATTGGTACAATGGTCTTAAATGCCTTCTTGGTATAATAAATCAAAAGACACATGTCGGAACTAGATGCTTGAGGAGCACTATGACTTATCTCATACACCAGCAGCCACCGCATAGCGATGGCTACCCTGGCGGGATCGAGTTTCTCGCAAGCTCTCTTGGCCAGGTTCTGACACCAGATACGGTTTCCAATGAAATCAAATCGCAACGGTGGCGGCGGCATCTGGCAACCCTCATTTTCCACGATTATGAGGAACTCCTTCACCTCGACAGGCATGTCTCTTCTGTCCACCTGGAACACGTTCACGGATGGTTCTCCCTACTACTTTCAATTCTACAGCTACACTGCATTTTTGGCAGGATCGCTTTTTCCAGCTTTGAGGAACACTTCGGCACGGAACTGGTCGCATTGAGCTGCCAGTGTATCAGCATCTACATCATGCAACTCCCACTTCGGAACAGCGTCTGGATTAAAGCCATCCTGCCGACGACCAGGCGGCATTTTGCCGATGACAACGCTGGGAACTATCTATGGCATCAGATCAACATTCATGATTTTATTCCTTTCTGTGTATCCACTCAAAGCCGAACCATAATCTCAATTACCTTTTGTCCTTACCATGTTTCACGAGATAGGCGTTGCTAATCGCCTTCACGGACAGTCTCCGACCACCCAGCACCTGGCTCCTTGCCTCCACAGTTGGACGTATGACATAGCCCTCCCCCAAGTCTCCATTGGGGTATTTGCAGGAGTTTGCCTCTTCCACCAACTCTTCGACCGTCTGGTTGAAAATCGCAATCTTCTCGACTTCGACAGTTGTCAAACTGTGTTTCTGGCAGAACTCTGTGAAGTCCTGGAAGTCAAGGTATCGCCCAGCCTTAACGTCATAAACGTTGAACACAAACAGTTCATGATCCTTCAGTCCCATCCTGTTACTTTCGATCCCGGGACCGGCAACTTCTCCTTGGATAGCCATCCATGGGTTAGCGGCAAGAATCTCTTTCAGGGAATACTTCTTGTACATTTTCCAGAAGACGTTACCTTCGGTATCCCTAAGAGACAGATTCCGGGAGCAAACATGGTCGTCGCCGTCTTCCAGATTAGCAAAAGTTCCCGAAGAGCCGTCCGCCTTGACTGTCCAATAAACCTCAAGCCCATGCAACTCCCGGATAATGTCGGGGAAACTTTGCACACGGGGCTCATCCGTTATAGGTATCCGGTTCGGGCGAACGCCCCTCATCTCACCAGAAAGGCAGACGGGAATGGGAGCTTCGTATTTCTCGATCTTGAGATACTTCGTCAGATCCAAACCCTCTTGCACCTGCACGCCCACGACTGCATCAGACGTCATTGCTACAGTACCTGTGACAACGTCATAATTCAGCTCAGGAATGACTTGGAGAGGCACAGCCAGTCCTTGGCTGATCTGCCCCCGCATGGTGGCTGTTTTGAGTCTGATAGGTTTGTCAGGGGCGTCCTTGCTCCTGAGGAACTCCGTCCATGCCCTGAACGGCAGGATGGAGTCTATCTCGAAATAGACACACAGATCGTTTTTCTTGAACTCATCCTTCTTCGCCACGAGTTGCCACCCAAGCACCGTGATCTTCTCGATCCGGTCGGCGTTCGGGATAGGTGCGACGTCAACGATCCTTTGAATGCTGGCGAGCATCCTTACTGGTTGGTCATTTTCGTTCATCATGATCATCTCCTTTTGATTCCTGATTTTCGAGATGCTACTAAATTATTAGTGACAAGTCAACTTTTCGCAGCCATTGAGCATGTAAGTTATGAATTAGCCGCAGGTCGTCATGAAATAATTCATCGTTACCTATCCAATCCGACATCAGTAGAATGCATTCCTGACCTGAAGTCGCAGGATAGCACCCTGCACATACAGCTTCACTTCGCCCCTGGAGTTTCATCTCTTGGACAAAGGCCTCGGCGACCGCCTGGGGCACGGGATCCATTACTACACTGTAGTCATCCTTTTTAGTCTTGTTTATTTTCCTGGACTTGATTTGTGGACTTTTCATTCGTCCTCTTCATCTTCACCGTCACCGAAGTCACCCTCATCCATCTCGTCCCAGTTGGGCATTTCGGTCTCTGACTTGCCATATTTTTTCATCATTCTGGAGTACGTGCAATCGAACGACACGCATGTGATGTCATCGTAAGAAATATTGAGCTTCACTGGCACCCACACCCCCACGTTGTCCATGGGAGCTAGCTGGAAACCGTCGTCCATCACATCAAGCACCTTGCCGACTGCAAACATCTCCGACCTTTCATTCTCCACAATGGTGAACAGGTTGAGTTTCATCATAGATTGAGCAACAGACTTCCAACTCGCAATATCGACTTTGTATAAACATGGCAATTCGCCAAGAAGGCCCTCGTGATCCATTACAAAGTCAGCAAACTTATCCAGTTCACTGTGCTGGTAGTTGGTGACATCCTGCATGCGTAGAATCTTGTAGCCCTCGAATCGGAAGTCGCCGGTCGCATGGATCAGAAGCAGGTTGTTGCTGAAGTCCAGTAGATAGCCTGATATCTGATCTTCGAACGGAACCGTGTTACGGAATATAGTCACCGGGCAATGTTGCTCAACCAACGCTGCTAGCTTACTCTTGCTGGCTAGGTGTTTCACCCTGTAATTCATTTTTCTTGATCTCCAATTGTTCTTGTAATAGCTTCACATACCACGTATCCTGTATGACCTTGTTCGTGATCTGCCTGAGCTTGTCAGCCGATTCGATCTCTGACCACCAACTATCCATGCCCCAGACCACCCTGTTCTGTTCCGGGATGAGGATCGCAGGGTTGTAATGTGGCAGGAGATGCACGACCTTCGTATCCTTCTCGTACTCCCACATGAAATCCACCATCAACTCGCCAAGGTAAAGACCAAGAAAAGTCTTGTTGTCGGGATTCTTACTACATGGACGAACCGCCACGAGCCTCCCGGGACTAAGTTTACCCCTTGACATCGTCGCCTGTTTCATGTTGATGCCGTTGATCTCTATGGGGAACTTGACGTCGTCCATCCAGACGAACTTCGTATGATGTTCCTGTATCTCTCGAGACAGCCTACCTATTAAATCGGCTAAGTTGGCAACCCCTTTTTGATCGATCTCCGAGGATTTCTCATTCCCAGCGGAAGGGCAATTCTTGGTTGGTGCCTCTTCACCTTGAATCTTATTGTCTTCATTCTTACTGTCACTCATGCGTTTCTACCTCCCCAAGGGAACATCCTGGTCATAGCTCTGGTGCAATGATATCCCACCCTACGCTGCCCCTTCTTCATGAGCTTACGGTACTTCTCCGCTATAGGCTTGAGGGCGAGCATGACTTCCTCCTCTAACTCGTCGGAGTAGTGTCTGCATATCTTGTAGTTGGCGTATTTCCTGCACTGTCGAGACTTCCACACTCGCCACGGCACGAGCTTCCAGTACTTCGAATGCGACATCCACATCCATACTTGGGACACATGGAACTTGCCCATCGGACGCATCTGCCGGCCGACTATTCCCAGGGCATGGTCAATAGAAATAGCCCTGATGTCCATCTCGCTCTCTACCCGCTCGCGACCCTCCTGGGCTACGGTTCTGATCACCACAATCCTGTATCTTCTCTCCATCTTCTTCGTCTTCTTTTTGACTTTAGTTATTTTCATGACGTTGTTCCTTTCGTTGTTGCACATTCCATTCAACCATTGCTGAGACAAAAGTAGCGTAGCATTCCGTACTGTTAGCACACTCGCTGCACTGAATTTTCCAAGATTTCTCTAGGGCATCATCGTAGATAAATTTACCTCTGGCTTTACACTCACTACAGATATCCAAAAGCCCGTCCGTGTCTATATTCTCACACCTCACTTGCTTCCTCTGGCACGGTGACCCCAGCCGGCTTGTCGTTGTTGGCTGTCAGCTCATTAAGTCTCTTGTTCTCCCAATCCTCGTAATCCGACTCTTTCTCAGGAATGTCGAGACGATACTGATCCTTCATAATCTTCCGCCAGCATTGATAACATCTGGTGTAGTACCAATTACCCCATATCCTGAGGCTACCCCACTGCCCACAATCTTCACATGTTCCAGCACTACGGGACTCAAAATAGTCGATGATGTCCCTTATAATCCCCCCTATAATCTTAGCATCATCCTCAGAGAAAGTAGATTGCGATTGTTCGTCGCCCATGATGTAGAATCTTGCGGTTCCAAATTTTTCCTTCACCTGCGTGGCGACCACACCAACTCCCGTTAACTTCTTGATCATCATCAATTTTGCACACGTCTCATCCAGGATTGTGAACCATCCGTCGTTATGGGAAAACCCCCAACACATGGCTGTCCTAGTCATTGGGGCGTTCCGATCCCGGAATATGTCGGGGTACTTTTCGCAGAGTTTCTTATCGAGTTCTTCTCTCATCGTCTTGCTCTCTTTCTTTGGGAGAGTGACTTAACAGCCCTGTACGCCATCTGGCTGGACATTCTCCGGTTAAACACTCTTACCATTTGACTCATCAAAACAACAAACTTCACCTGAAATCTCGCCACATTCCATTTCCAGAGCGACATATTTGACTTATCCTGGTTGCACTTCAAGCAAGCTACTTTCAGGTTGCTCTCGTCGTATCTGCTTCCCCCTCCTGACAAGGGAGTCGCATGATCTAAGGTTGCAGCGGTTGCAACGTTCTTCCCACCATTGATCCTCAACGGTCCCTTGCCACAATACTCACATCTTAGGAAACCCCTCTCTTTTTTCAGCAACCCAAGATGCTGCTTCCTGAACTTTATCCAACTCTTCCTGCTATCAAGGCTTTTCTCGGAACTGCCTGTATACCCGGCACTCAAGCCCGACGATATGTACCACAACCTCAACCTCTCGTAGCTTTCCCGCGACTGAAGATGTGGGTTTTCCGTAAAGCACAGCTCAACCAGCCTTACATTTCTACTTATAGCACCCTTCGATATCCTAACTCTCATTAACCGATCACCTTCCATACCTTGCGATCCGACCTTCAGTTCGTTACCTTGTTGCTGGGTGTGTTGACTAACACAATTTTCGCTTTGGTTTCTTTCCTGGCCTTTACTTCAAGGTTACCCTTGTAGATCGCCGGGATCATTGTCGTATCCTGGAGACGAAGAGCACCTTTGATAAGATGATACAGTCTATGTTCAGTTTTGTAACCATGATCCAAACCATTTTTCCTCAACCACATTTTTTCGGGGAGTTTGTGAGCCAACCACCTTGTTGTTGCAACCAAGGACTTCTCGGTTATGCTACCATTTTTCTCCAAAACCTTTTGGAAAACAAGAGCCATGGCACGGGTAATACTCTTGATGCCCATGACGTCCCCTAGCAAGTATGCATCCCTGTTGATCCATTCAGTCGTGCCCATCCTCTTGGTGGTAGCCCATGCGTCATAGTAAGCACGCACGAGAGTATACAGAACATCATGCGACATTGCCATGACTGTGGGGACAAGACAGACTGTCTCGCTGAGACGGACAAAATGGTCGAACCCTATGCTCTTCCCGACTTTTTTGGATTTCTTTTTCACGACATCATCAGCAAACATAATCACTCTTTCGTACAGGAATGATTTGTCGTCATGTCTCAAGGTACTGAATACCCTACCCATTTTGTCCTGGAACGGCGACAACCTGTTGCTCATGAAGTCAGAGTAGACCATGAGAGACTTGGATGATGTCTTGTGATGCATGTTGAGATCGGAGTGGCGACGCCTCATACCATTAAGAGAGGCATCTTCCGAAAGGCTGATATTCCACACCCACCTCGCTTGTTTTTTGAGGTCATTAGTTTTACACAGGGCGGTAATGCCGTGTTGCCCATCTTGCAACCTCATGAACTTCCCAGCACCAGCAGGAAACTGGACCTGGACATCCCTGAGTAGATCGTGACTGAAACCCAACCTCTTCGAGGGGCGTCCTCTGATCACCTTAGCTCCATTCACAAGGGTGCCCAAGCACGATTGTATGCGCTTAGCTCCCTGCTCTTGCATTGCCTTTGTAAACTGCAGAACGTGTCGTTCGTCTATCAATCTCTGATCACCATTGGGGTCATCACTCGTCATGGGTCGGGAATAGGCCAGATTCTTGACTATATTGTGTGGCAAATGGATTGTTATGAACGTTTCGTCGTCCTGCCGATATTCAACACCCCGTACCGTTAGCTTTTGATCCCTCATCGTTTTACTCCTCGTTACTACTATGTTACTACTATCTCTGATTTATCGTTTCTTTTGCTGATGCTTATCCTCATCTTCCCACAAAACCCCTCTGATGTCAAGCCATTTAGTGGCGCTGGATCGAGTCCATTCAGGAGGGAATCTCATAACGAACATGGGCTTACTCTCCACCTCTAGACCTGGTATGAACACAGAAAGAACTACATCGTCCCCCAAATGTAAGACAGGCATATCCCCATCGTCACTCACGTTTTCGAACAGGGCTTGCAGCCTTACAAGTTTCTGGCAGAACTCGCTCTTAACCATCGGCACCCCATGTGCGTCAGACACGATCCACACCACCTGCTTGAGCAAGCCTTCCTCAGCAATTATGAGATTGACACTCTTATCCATGATATACTTGTGTTTGCCGATGTCCGTCCGTAACGCATCAATCTGGGTCTTCAGCCGTTGCTTTTGCAACCTAGAATTGTCGTAGGTTGATCGAGCTGGCAACTTGCAGCACTCGGCGAACCTCTCGAGCTTCTCAGAGTATCGGGAGACACGCTTCATCTCCAATGCCACCCCTTCCGTGTCCACCTTGATCCCAAGGTTGACTATTGGAGATCTCCACGACATCGGGTCGTCGAACTGGGTTGGTATCATTATTACCGGAGGATCAGCCTTAACGCCCGCTAAGACGTTGTACGTGAGCACTGCTTCGTTGGTCAACGCCAGGTCGTTCTGTTCCACAAACCCAACGAGATACTTCCTTATGTCGGGGTCTCTGGTGTACAACACCATCCCATCTGCTATGACTACTGTTTCCCACCATACTTCCTTAAGCACACCCTCTCCCAAGACTATGCCCTGCTTACATATGTCCATCTGCTGAATGAGGCTAACCAACTTCTGCTGGATAGACAATGATGTATCCTGAAGAAGTTCGATTGTCCCTACGTCGTTGACTAACTTAGCTAAAGCTATCTTACTGTCCAAATCGAACTCCTTACCCTCCCCGATTGACTCCTTCATTGTCGCCACCAACTCAGACAACATCGTCAGTCTAGTTCTTCGTTTCTCCTCGACGTTGTTGATCACCAATTTACCTATCTCGATCATAATTACGCCTCATGGGTTTGCAAGCTTTGCCGCCCGTACAGACTCCTGTGTCATCTTTATACCGGCAGCGTGCCATGCACTGATCAGACCTTCCACACTACAATATCCTTTTTTGTACATGCAATTATGGTGTTATCATCGTCTATAGGGCTAATTCCAATACTACTAGAACTTCCATGTCTAGCGGGAATTTCAACAACTTTAATTTCTTTCATGCTCCAAAGATTTTTCAGTACACCCAGTTTGTTTTAGTGTATAAAAATAATGTTTGGAATGTTTAACTATCTGTCCCTTTTCAAACTCTGTTGAAGCTTTCATTTTTCTCCTCTTTTATTTAAGCTAACCAAATGTGATATCTGTCTCCTGTGTCAAATACATAACATCCTTATCGTCCCTAGTTGCGTCTTGGAAACCTATTGAGGGACATACGGCGTCTGCCGGCCACCATAGCAGGAATACGGTTCCCAATGTCGTCCTCGGCAATATCATTCACTCCAGATGTGTTTCGTGTTGTTGGGATACTCCCGGAGTTAGGGGTATTCTGTGGCGAGAACGCAGCACCATATAGCTTCTTGTCTTTGAGGTGGTAGTACTCGTATATCCAACCACCAGGTACTCTCCTGATCTCGATTTGCATGTTTGACTCTGGC
>Ga0307378_10012717_pt1 | contig 10716 bp, 22 predicted proteins | sample UN1MG_FD_202238 | JGI IMG/M metagenome (GOLD analysis project Ga0307378, IMG submission 202238) | Soil microbial communities from Risofladan, Vaasa, Finland - UN-1 | ecosystem: Environmental > Terrestrial > Soil > Coastal area > Acid sulfate soil | place: Finland: Risofladan, Vaasa | collected...
GTTAGTATAAAATACTCACTTGTAGACATAATATAAAAATAGTTATATAAAGTTATAATCACTGTTTTGAAAAAGTCAAGGAATAAAATTAAAATAAAATTAAAAATTGCTTGACATTTAGAAAAGTGTATTACTATATTGAGTATAACTAATACAAATAATATGGAAAGTTGGCAAGAAGGTGCTTTTGAAAATCAAGAGCAACAAAACACAATTCAAGAAGAGCAAATTCGCTTTATTGAGGAAAACCAAGAAGAGCAAAACAATGAATTTATTGAAATGGCTTCTAAATACATTCTTGACTTGCAAATAGCAAATAAAGTTGTTGAAAAAATAGGAGCAAAAGTAGAGAGTGTTCTTAAACATATCAAGCAGGAATGCAAAAAAAGAAATATTATAGGGCAAGATTTAGAATATCAATTAACCGACGGCATTACTATTTATGAGCAAAAAAGTAAAGTAATTGCAAGAAGTGATTTGATAAAAGATATTGAAACCTGCGAAAACAAACTTGCCGATGCAAAGAGACGCTTGGCAGAATTTGAAGAAAATGGGTGTGTGGAAAATACCCGAACACCAACAATAACTTTTAAAATATCAAAAGAAGACAAAATGGTTATTGACGCACAAAGTGGTTTTATTCTTACGGAATTAATGAAAAAAAGCCCTGCAATAAACCACATTGAAAACATCACATTACAAACCGCAGAATAATTATTTAAAACTATATGACTGAAAAAACAGAAATATTCAATAAACTTTATGCTATTGATTTTAAGGGTAAGATTGAGAAAAAAGGACAATTTAACTATATAAGTTGGGCAAGTGCATGGGCGGAGTTGCAAAAAATTTACCCAGAAGTGGTGTATGAAATTGTAAAATTTAACGAACTACCATATAAACAAAATCAAAATGGAGAATGTATTGTTTTTACAAAAATGACAATTGAAGGTGTTCAGCATGAAATGTGGTTGCCTGTAATGGATTTTAAAAATCAAGCACATAAAAACCCATCAATGATGGATATAAATAAAACTATTATGCGTTGTTTGGTTAAAAATATGGCAATGTTTGGATTGGGACTAAAAGTATATGAGGGTGAGGATTTAGTAGAAGATGAACCTCAAAAGCAAACACCAGCTGAAAAAAAGCCAGAACCACAAAAGCAAGGTAATGTATCCGTTTCATTTGAGACACTAAAAAACTACTTACTTGAAAGCCCCTCAAAAGAGAGACTTGAAGCAATATGGAAGCGTGGAGAATCACACATCGTAAAGTATACAAAAGAACAACAAACTGAAATTACAAACATTTACAACAATAAATTAGCTAAATTATGCACAAAATAACCCAAGAATTTATTGACAACATTGAGCAAGAACAAGAACAAGGGCGTGAATTTTTTGAGTATGAACTTATTGAGGAATACCGCAAATTCTATGCAAAATGGCAGGGGCGTAGGCTTGAATATGAATACAAGCGGAAACCTTTGCGAGCAACTATTTATGAAGAGTTACGAAAAACGGTAAAAACTCAAAAAGATGCTGAGATGCAAGCTGAATGCGACCCACGATATAAAAAGCATATTGAAGGCTTGACGGAATCAGTTAATGTGAGTTTAGAAGCTTATGCCTTGTTATCAGGCTTAGAATACAAAATAGAGTATACGAAGCGTTGTGAAATTGCAAATCATACTGCAAGAAAATATGCAAATAATGATGGATACGGAAGTTAATTAATTTATACACTATGAAAAAAGAATGCTTATTTACACCAAAACAAAAACAAGTTGTCGTTGACAAGTCGTATGAGTTTGGAAAGTTTTTTGCAAATAAAGATTTTATTGACAACTGGGAAAAGCCCTCGCAAACAGAATTTGAAAATAGGTTAAAAAACCGCCCTGTAAAAAGTCAATCAAAACAGCTTGGTATTTTGTTTGCATACAATATCATAAAAAAAGATTTTGATTATTTCATTAAAAACCGTAAATTTGATTTTGACAAATATTTTTCAAGTAAAACACAAAAAGGGTGGAGCGGTTTTGCATATTATATTTTTCAAACATTAAAAGAATTACAGTCTGATGAAGAAGTGCAATATTTTTTTGAAAAATTATATAACACTATTTTAGATTAAAATAAAATAAAAAATTGCTTGACATTTAGAAAAGTGTATTACTATATTTTGTATAACTAACAAAAAACAATATGAACCAATTTGACAAACTTGACACAGGTCTTGATATTTACTACTCAACAAGCCGTGAGGAATATGAAGAAGAACACTACGAAAGAGAACTTGCAAGAGAAAAGCAAGATGAAAACGATGCTCACAATAACAGAAAATAACCACTGCCCTTCGGGGCATTAACCCTTTTTAAAAACTATATGGATATAACAACAAAAATTGCATTACTAAGAAGCAACGATTTATACAATGCACTTGATATATTGGAAGAATTAGACTTTCTTGATAAATTAGCATTTTCAGAAAGCCCAATAGAAGACTGCCCTTTTGTAAAAGATGCTTATTATTTTAAAGTTTCCAGCGTAAGTTTTGATATGTTAAAATATTGTGATACGCATATTTATAACCTGCTTGAAAATACAACTGCAACAAGTGATATACAAAGCAAAATGGTGCAAGCGGTTGCAAACTTCAAAAAAGTATGTGAGGAAAACAATACAATAGAATATTTTGTAATCAATAAATAACTTGTATGAAAAACATAATCTTAACCACACTTTTTCTTGCCAGCCCAGTTCTTGCAAGTGAGAAAATCTTTGTTGGTATTCAAGCAGGAAGAATGCAAACCGACCGTGCAATAACAATAAAAGGCGGTATTGCAGGAATAACTGCATCAACGGAAAACGGTGCAACATTTTTTACACGCCCTGTAAAAACCAATATTTCAGTTTCATATATGGCAGGTGAATTTACCACCGCAGGCTTCAAAACCCCTGTTATTTCAATGCAAAAGGAAATATCACTAACAAACCAATTCAAGGGCTTCTACCCCTCTGCATTCGGCGGTGTAGCTTATAAATGGATTGACACGGTTATGCCAACCGCAACACAAAGAGACCCTATGATAAACAGTAGACTTCATTTTGACTTGGGGCTTGGAATAAACTACGCAAGCAACAAATGGAGACTTGGAATAAAATACCTTCATAAAAGCAACGGTGAAATAGCCTTGCCAAACCGTGGGTATAATTTTGTTATAACTGAATTAACTTTTAAAATATAATATGCAACAAGCACTAAACAATTCCCACTATCAAAAGATTTGGGAAAAAGTAATAATAAATAGACACCCTTTATGTGAGCGTAAAAGTGACACAAGTCAAGCTATTATGTTATCTTTGGCAGACGCATTAAAGCAAGAAATGTATATTGATGGTTGTTATTATTATGTTGGGGAAAACTTAAATATGGTCTCAATATCAATACCAACTGCAAAGTCCATACGATATGATAAAGAAAATGGTTTGCGTGGTTTAAAAATTTTAGGTCGCTCAATAACACTTGAGGATATTCTTATTTTATGCAAAGGTTATTTTGCAGGAATAAATATTGATGTTCATGGTATTTTTAAATTTAATGCAATCGGCACACCTGAGGATTGGTCTATTATAGCTTGGAAGTTCACAAAACCTTTAGACGAACAAACCCCTGAAACTTGGGAGAAAATAGCTAATTTAATTGATTGATTTATGAAAATACAACAAATACACGACAAAAAAAACGAACTTTTTGAAGTTGAGTTTTTCACAGACAAGGAATGCACTAAATTAATAAAAGACTACTTACCATACGCAGAAAATGCTAAAATATCAGAAATGAGTAATTTTTATATTGAGATTGAAAAAGGGGATATTACACCACTAACAGCCCTTCTTCGTTTATCTCACAATGTAAATGATTATTTTTATAATCCGTATATACCAAAGTATCAATTATTTAATTTACTTAATTGCACAGGTAAAATCAAAACCCTTGACGACATAACCCCTAACCTCTCAAAATACATACCCGAAGACAATGCGGTTTTGTTTTTGAGTGAGGAGGATTGTAATAAATATTATTTTACAGGTTTGTTAAATTTAGTTTTAAACGACAACCGTTTTGATGTAAAGATGGAAAGTGGTGCAACGATAGAAGATGTGGAACTTAAAAAAAAGATGAAACTCACCATATTTCTCCCACACGGTACACAATCCGAACTTCAAAAAGCAGAAGAAGAAGTAGCAAAAGAACTGAAAGAGAAATACGGACTCGAGGAAGTGAATGTGTGTGTGTTGCATTGGTTTATTGAGTATGGTGTGTTGCATTATGAAATTTTAAATATTGATGAATCTGATTATTTCAGAAAAACACCAGAAGAAGCTTTTGAATATATACAAAATACATTAGACTGTGATGACGATGATTTTATTGAAAAATGTATAAAAGAGTATGATGATGATTTTCAACAAGATTTTGAAAAAAAAGCACAATCATTTTTTAAATCATTGTCAATTAATAAAATCATAACAACAAACTCCACAGGTATTTTAAAACCCGAAGACAGCACCGAACGCTTGCAAGTTATTGACGCTAAGGAAATATTTGAGGAGTATTTAAAAGAAAATAATTAATTTGAAACAATATGAAAAAAGCAGTAATATTTGACATTGACGGAGTTCTTGCAGAAAAAAGTCCAGAGCGTGATTATAGGGAATATGATAAAGTTCATTTAGATAAACCTATTAATCATTTATTTGGAATAATGGAGTATTGTATGGATTGTAAAGGCTATAAAGTGATTTTAATAACAGGAAGAAAAGAGTTTTGTCGCAAGTTAACTGAAAAATGGATTGTTAAATTTTTCAATAAAAATGCAGATTTACGCAAAATAGAGAATTTTGATGAGAATTTTACTGTTTTTATGCGTCCAGATAACGACCACCGAAAGGCAGTTGTATTAAAAAAAGAAATATATGAGAACCACATCAAGGGTAAGTACGATGTAGTTGCTTGTTTTGATGATGACCCTGAAATTTGCAAAATGTATAAAAATGAAGGACTTTTAGTCTTTGAAGTAAAAAGATAATTTATTAAGAACCAAGACTAAAAAACAAAGTCAACTTTAATTTTATAATATGTTTACAAATAAATCTACAATAGAAAGAATAAACTTAGACGGAGAGCTTGGCATCGTTAATTCCGCCCGAATTTCATTTAATAACTGGAAAAGCGAGCTTGATACAAAAGACTTAAAACTTATTCAATATCTTAAAGACCACAACCATAAGTCACCCTTCTTCCACCCTCAAACAATATGTTTATTTGCAGACAAGGAAGATGTTAATGAACTTCTTTTAAACGAATACGATAAAGATTTATTTGCAGGAATTGAAATATGCGGTGAGTATATGCGTTTTAGTATGTATTCTTATGAGCAGTTGAAAAACAAGTTGCCAAACCACGCTATTATTTCAAACCCAAATAACGAAGAATTAAATGAGTTAATTGCAGAATATGGATTGAAAAAAGCAACAACTATTCCATACCTTTCTTTTAGAATATCTTGCCCATTTTTTGTTCATACACAACTTGATAGACACCGTATAGGGCTTGCCATTAATATGATATCAAGAAGATATGTAGACACGCCACCTCAATTTTGGAAGCCTGAGCGATGGAGAAAGCAAAGTGCAAGTAATAAGCAAGCAAGTATTGAAAATGAGTTTGTTGAGGAAGTTTTAACTGAATACGAATGCGATGGTGCTGGCACTGGCTTTAGTCATGATACCGAATATTCATTTGAAACACTATCATTATTTAATCTAGACTGGTATCAACAGAGCCTTGAAAATGAAATGTGCAAAGAACAAGCCCGTGCAATTCTTCCACTTTCAACATTTACTTCTTTTGTATGGACTGGAAGCCTTGAAGATTATGCACGAATTTACAAGGAAAGAACAAGCCCACTTGCACAAATTGAAACCAAAGAAGTGGCTATTGAAATTGGTAAAATTTGTGAGCAAGAATACCCAGATGCTTGGAAACAATTAACATTCAATCAAGATTAGTTTTTTAGTAATAATATGCAAACCCTCACAAACATAAACGAAATACCGCAAAACGGCTTAGTTATAATAGACTTCTGGGCAGAATGGTGTGTTGCCTGTAAAAGACTGGAACCGCAAATAGAAGCTATTGCAAGCGAACTGGGAAGCGTTGCTTTTTTCAAGGCAGACTGTGATGCACAACCACAGCTTTGTAGTGATTTTAATATCCGCAACCTACCAACCATTATTCTTTTAAAAGACGGCGTGGAACTGGAACGGAAAATCGGCAGTGAGCAGTGCAGGAATCTAAAACAGTGGATTGAAACTTTTGTTGAATAGAATGAAGCACGAATTAAACAAGCATTACAAAGCTGGTAAGATTAAAACAGATGTTATCACATTCACTCAGGAACATAATCTTGATTTTATTCAAGGAAATGTAATGAAGTATATATATCGTTACAAATTAAAAGGAAGTCCGGTAGAAGACTTGATAAAGGTAATTGATTACACAACAAGAGCTTTGTCAAAACAAGAATATACTACTATTGACATTGCAAAAATAGTAGAAATCATACAGCACAATTTGTCAAAAAAAGATGCCGGATAACAAAATATTCATATAATTTATAAACAAAGTAATCAAGTATTATAAAAAGCCTTTTTGTATATAATTACCGGTTTAGATATCTGCGAAGTGAGGTAGCTTTCAACAATTTCAGTGTCAATTTTTGATTGTATTAATTCAACTTTTTCTTGCATTAACTGTATTTTTTCAAGCCTTTCTGCATCAAGAACTCTTGAAAAGTGATTAAAGCCTGTAATTACTGGAAAGGCAAAGATAACTAACAAAAGTATCAGATGTTTGGTTTTCATCGATATAATTACAGTTCGCATTCTTTTCGTGTTTCAGTATCAAAACAATTTACTTCTTCAAACGGTGAAAATGTATAACAAGCACACTCACCAGCTTTTGCAGGCTTTGGAAGTAAAACAAGCACCAGTAAACAAAATGGCAATAAGCATATTATAATTTTCAACTGCTCTTGATAGTAGTTAAAAAAAGCTTTTAATAGGTTTTTTGTATTCATAAAAGAATATTAGTTATGCAACTGTATAAAATGGAAAATTGAAAAGTCAAGTAAAAAGTGTAAAAATATATTTTTATAAAAATATAAAAAAACACTTGACATTTAGAAAAGTGTATGTTTATATTAAGTATAACTAATTTTGATTTATGCCAACATTTAAAATAACAATAAAACGCACAACTACTGAATATCATTACGCATATATTGACATACAAGCTGAAACCGAATCAGAAGCAAATGATATTGCACGGGAAGAATGCACAGGTTATAAATGCAATGAATTAGAATGGGAAGATGAAGACAGTGATGCAAGCCATGAGGTTGAAAGCGTTGAAGAAATTGAAGATTAATAAAAAACAATATGCAAGAAGCACTAAACAACCCCCACTTTAAAAAGATATGGGAAAAAGTAATAAGGAATAACAACCCAACGGCAAAAAGTTTTGCGGAGGGCTTGCAAGATGAAATTCAATATCCGCATTGTGTATATATTTTGTTTGGCAACCAACATATTACTGAAAATAATCAAATAACAGCCCCAATATCTTCAAGTGTTAAAATTTTAGGCCGACCAATAACACTTTTTGATATTCTCTTTTTATTAAACAATATGAAAGAACAAAAATATTGCTTTACGAGTAATGGCTATGTCATATGTTATACAAGAGAAGACAATATATTAAAAGAATTGTGTGATTTCAACACGAACCTTTTAGAAGAACAAACCCCTGAAACTTGGGAGAAAATAGCAGAATTAATATAAACCAATATGAAACAAAAAACTAAAAAACATAATATTCCAGTAAGCTCTGAATATCATAACTACATAAAAACCTCTGCTATACCGCAACAAAATACAATGATAGAGTTTGTAGAGATTGCTATTGATGTGCGGAAACACCTCACAGAACAAGCAGAAATTGGCGGCGTTACAAAAGAACAAATGCAAGAGTTTATTGACTGGCTTTTAGATAGTGAAAGCTTCCAAGACCAGATTATAGAACATGCAGGGGTATTTGTTGAAAATGAAAAAGCAATTGAGGAAGTATTACATAAAGATTAACTTTTAGAAACTATATGAAAATCAAAACAATAGACAATGTAATTTACGCCGATATTCCACAGTGGAAACCCAAACAAAAAGAAGAAAGTTTTTCATTGGAGTGGGAGAATTTTTTAAGCAAATGTGATGAAATTTGCGATGAAGGAAGAATGGAAGAAGCTATGATTGAGTGGAATAAGAAGAGGTAATTTTTTAAAGAAGTGCATAATAACATCAGGGTCTGCTACTATTTCTTGCATAGCTTTTGTGTCTTTATATAAAAAATATACATTGGAATGATAATAAACCGTGCGGGAGCGTGAGTATTTCTACTCAATAGACCAAATGGGCTACTAACACACTATAAAAGATAAAATCTTTTATTGATTAACGCTACCGTCTTATAGAGAAGAATAAGCATTATTATACAATTTGTCAAGCAAAATTTTTAGATTTTTAGGTAATAATATACAACTTTAACCAAAATAATGCTTGACTTCTTGATTTTATCTATGTTATGTTTTATTTTATCCTTGACACAATCAAATGGACGCTTGAAATATAAACAACTTATTTCTGCGTAGTATGTCAAAACACATAGAAATTGCAAAAAAAGAACACAAAAAGCGAGCTGAAACCATTAAAATGGCAAAACCACAAGAGTTTGACAACATTTTAAAAAAAATGGCAGAAAGTAAGCCAATAAAAGAAAATAAAACAACTAATTTAAAACGCTATGATAAAAAGGATAGTAAATAAAATCAAAGAAGATTACAGAGAGTTTATAACCGCAAGAAAGAGGATTGAGGAGCTGACTGATGAAAACCAAGCTTTACACAAATTAAATCAAGGTCTTTCTATAACAGCCGTTAAGTCGTTAAGTTTGTATATGGGGAAAGCAATCAAATAATTTTATACAATAAAATGGTAATAATCCCTTGACATCGTGAAAAGATATTGTTTTTGGTATGCTTGAAAGAGGAGGTAATATCAAAGGTTTTCATATTGATACAAATAAATACTATGATATTGCAGAAAAAGTGCTTGCTAATGTAAAAATTGGTAGTACAATTATAACAGATGAGTTCTGTTTTAGGTACAACAACAGAAGCAATCCATTTATTTTTGATAAATTAATTAGTAATTGTGTTTTGTAGTATGTTAAGCAAGTTAGAGTTGACGCAAAAAATCGGCGAATTACTGGATGATGATATATTATATCCAATTGAAGTAATTAAAATTGCAAATAGGCTTGGATATAGAGTGTTCGCACTTGAAAATAGCAATGGCATTGCTGGTAAAGTTTGCCATAAAGACAAAATTATTTATATAAATCCATCAGACAATCCACAAAGACAGAGATTTACGATTGCACACGAAATCGGTCATATTGTTTTACATCAAAGAACCAATCACGAACATCACCGAGTTAGTGATGATATGATTGATACAGAGTTAAATATTTACAGTGATGATGTGGAAGAGATAGAGGCTAATCGTTTTGCTGCTATGTTATTAATGCCAGATTTAGCATTTAAACGAGCTTGGAGCAGGTTTGATGGTCAAATATCGCAAATTGCAAATTATTTTAATGTTTCTAAGTTGGCTGCAAGCATTAGGGCAAATAATTTGAACTTATTGTCATTATAATGTCTAAAGAATTTTCTGAGTTCTTAAGTAATGTTCATGGTAGATTAAAATACAAGGAAATTGCTTGACTTTTTAGAAGTTTAAGAGCAAAATAATTTGCCGAGGGGGTGCTTCCCTTGGCAATGTTAAGCACCTAACTTATTTTAAACTATATGTCAAATCAAGTACAAATCTTCAATTTCAATGCAAATCAAGTTCGGATACAAATCATAAACGACAAAGAATATTTTTGTGCAAAAGATATTTGTGATATTCTTGAAATAAAAAACAATAGACAAGCATTATTAAGAGTAGAAAGCGAGGATGTCATTTTAACTGACACCCCCACAAATAGCGGGATTCAGCAAATGTCTTTTGTTAATGAAGCTGGACTTTATTCACTTATTTTTCAAAGTAAAAAAGAAGAAGCGAAAAACTTTAAAAAATGGGTTTTTGAAGAAGTTTTACCAACCATTCGCAAAACAGGAAAATATGAAGTTGCCCCACAGCTTCCACAATTTAACAGTGAATTTCTTTTACAACTTTCCGAAGCAATGCGTGAAAAAGAAAAATTAATTGAAAAGCAAACACAAGAAATTCAAGTTTTAGAATATTCAAAGGCAACGGTTGAAAAAAACCTTGAAATCAAAGAGGGGGAAGTAAAAGAAAAAGATGCAATAATTCAAAAATCAGCACAAGCATTTAGAGAGGCTGCAAGGTTATTCAAACAAGTAGCAGATAAAACTGGTTGCATAAAGTTCAAGGCGTGTGCTTCCCTTCTAAACATCAGGGAAAGTGAATTAAAAGCCATTTTAAAGCAAAATAAGTGGATATACCTTAACAAGCTTTTCCCAACAACTGCCGGAAGAACAGATGGGTATGTAAAACTGCAAGCAGA
>Ga0307378_10012719_pt1 | contig 10715 bp, 15 predicted proteins | sample UN1MG_FD_202238 | JGI IMG/M metagenome (GOLD analysis project Ga0307378, IMG submission 202238) | Soil microbial communities from Risofladan, Vaasa, Finland - UN-1 | ecosystem: Environmental > Terrestrial > Soil > Coastal area > Acid sulfate soil | place: Finland: Risofladan, Vaasa | collected...
CCGCGATGATCAAGCAGGTCTGGGAACTCGCCGAGGAGGCCCAAGACGAGCACGGCACGGCCGGCGGCGTGACGCGGATGACCGATATGATCCGGAGCTATTGGCTCAGCGTCGCAGACGACCGTGTGTGCGGCTCCTGCGGCCGCGACATCGACGAGGGCGAGACCGAATGCCCCCGCTGTGGAAGCGAATACTTGATGACGGCAGCAGGCAGCGAAGAGTGATACCACGCCCCCCGCGTGATGGGGCAACAAACGACCCCCCGCCGGGCGCGGTCGGCGGGCCAGAACAAGGAGCCAATCATGGCCAAAGTGCAGATCAAGATGCTAGTTGAAAAAGTGTGCAAGGGCTCGGTCCGCTACGCCTCGGCAGACCCGGACGCTGTGGCGAGCAATCTCTACGTGAGCAAGCGGTTGGCCGACCCGATGCCGGAGGAAATCCTGCTGACGATCGAGACGCCCTCCCAGACCTGATCGACCGCGGCCGCTGCACCGGCCAACCCCCGGATCCCGGCGAGGTGCAGATCGCCGGGGACAAGGAGCGTAAACACAAATGCTGACAACTCGACACGGCCGAATATACAAAGGCGGCAAGCAACTGAGCCCATTGGCCGCACAACACGAAGCAGACAAGCGTCATTTCGCGACCACGCAGGAGCTGGCTGCCGACATTTCGAGGCTGCCCGCGCCCCAGAACGTGGCGCGAGCGCTTGAACAAATCCGCTACCTCCTAAGCGCCTTTCCACTTCCCTCGATGGCCGTTATAACGATGGCCTGCACAGAAAACCTCATCTCCCTGGAGACTAACAATCTTCCGGAAGCCGCGACACCATTTCGTGCAGAGATGTTAGCCACCCACATAAAACACGCATGGGCAGTCGCGGACCGAGACCAGGAGCGCTACGGCACGCCCGATATAGCGACGATCACTGATCAAATAGCCGCCCACTGGCAAAGAGTTTGCGAGGAGAGCGTCTGCCTGAGCTGTGGCAAAGCCCTCCCCTTGAACGGTCCGGTGGGCTACTGCTACTGCGACCGCTGCGGCAGTAGCCGTATCGAGAGCAAGGAGGCCACACCTTGACCCCATACCAGGCACACCAGGCCACTGGCCACGCCACGGTACGCACCAGCCCGAACGGCGTAGACGTGATAGAGGAATGCCCGTCCTGCGGCGTCCGCTTCCTTCACGCCGTCGATGGTCCGCCGCTGTCCCTCACACCGATCCCGCCGGCCGAACTCTCGCAACGCTTGTTTGACACACTGCGGGAGCGCCTGTGCGACCACGACCGGCAACTGCTCGACGACGCCCGGCGAGCCGGCGGGCACTGGAACGCCATCAGGTGGGCCGAGCGCAACTATGGACTTGACTTCGTCCACAAGGGAAAGGACAATATATGCGAGTAACCTACGAGTTCCACATAACCGCCGAGGTGGACGTCGACGACGACGGAGCCGAGGTCGCGGAGGTGCGTGTCGACACCGACCACAACATGCCCCTCCTGAAAGACGCCCTCGAAGTCGAAGTCGACATCCGATCCGACGAGATGATCGAGGCCGCCAACGATTCATGGCGGTCAATGACCCCGAGGCAAAGGAGGGAATCATGGTAGACGACCACGACCAGACCGACGCTGAGATCAAGCGCATCCAGCAGGAGCGCCACGACCAGGCCATCACCGAGCACCACCACGCCCTCGATCTGATGTTTCAAAAATACGGGCTCAGCGGGCACCAGCGCACCGGAAAGCCCCTGTGGACCCGCGCCCGCTACAAGGCGACCATCCGGGCCCTCATCGGCCAGCGTAACATCCTGCGCTCGGCGATCCTCACCGCCCTGCCCCACGTTACCGACCCCGACGCTGCGCAGGACCTGCGCGGTGCGCTAACAATCACGGAAGACGACCCATGCACCTCTTTATAGCGTACGCAATAGTCCTTGTCGGCATTCCCCTGGCGCTGATGGTGCTGAAGTGCCTGCTTGACGGCGAGCTTTGGGACCTGTTCTTCTTTGGCATGCTGATGGCAGCCGGCCTCGCCGGCCCCCTGGCACTGTATGCCCTGTTGTATGCGGCGGCGGAGGTGTGTCGATGCCTGATGTGAGAGGGTACCAAGAGCGCCGGGACTGGCAGGAGCCGCGCCCGGTGCGCGATCGGCAGATGGCATACCTACTGGAGCAGATCGAAGAATTGCGTCAAACGATTTCCTCTAACAATCGTCCGAAAAAACACTTGACATCACCCAAAAAAACTGGTAGAATACACGTATCGGCCAGACCACGACCAAGAACAAGGAGCAGAAAATGAGCAAGGACAAGGAAACACCCGCCGAAACCACCGGATACCGCCTCACGAAGGTGAGCGTTCAGAACGTCATGAAGTGTGTGGCGTTCGACTGGACCGACGACGGCCAGCCAACCGTAACACTCAAGGGCACCAACGGCGCCGGCAAATCGAGCATCCTCAAGGCGATCCAGATGGTGCTTGAAGGCGCCAGCGCCGTTCCCGCCGAGGTCCGGCGGTCGGGCGCCGAATCGTGGGAGGCCGTCGTAACGCTCGAGGGTGAGCAGCAACTTGTGGTGCGGCGAGCCGGCAAGAGCGACGGCAACGGCACCCTGACCATAACCGCAGCCGACGGCAGCCGGATCGCCAGCCCGCAGGCACTGCTGGACACCATCGTCTCGCGCTGTTGCATCGACCCACTGCGGTTTTTCAATTCCTCGGACCGCGAGCAGGCCAAGGAGATCGTCAAGGCTGTGGGCGACGGCTTCGACGTGGACGGCCACGACGCCGCCCGCCAGAAACTCTATGATGCCCGGACCAGCCTCGGCCGCGAGCACAAACGCGCACAAGCGACCGCGGAGATGGCCGGCACACGCGCCGAGCTCGCCGTTATCGCGGCCACCGAGGTTCCGGTGGTCGACGATCTGCTGGCCGAGCTCGACGAGATCACCGAGCGCAACCAGGCACGGGTGGCGCTGGCCGCCGAGATCGAACGCCGCACCTCGCACATAGCAGACCGCCAGAAGCGCAAGGGCGAACTGGAGGCGGAGCTCGAGAGGGTCGAGCAAGACATACAGACTGCGCAGGCCGCACAGATGCGGTCGCAGGAGCGAGCCGAGGAGATGGGCGAGCACGTCGACCCGGCCGAGCTCAGAAAGCGCATCGCGGCGTCCGGCGAGACCAGGGCGGCGAAGTCGGTGGCACTGACTGCCCTCCAGTCATGGGACACGGCCGACGACCTCGCCGAGCAGGTCAAGGCCCAGACCCGCAAGCTGGAGGAGCACGACGAGACGCTGCGCCGCACGCTGGCCAGCGTCAAACTGCCCGTCAGGGGACTGTCCGTTGACCTCGACCTCAAGCTGAGATACCACGACCGGCCGCTCTCGCAGGCGTCCACGGGCGAACGGCTCGCCCTGTCGGTGCAGCTTGCCGCAGCGCTCAGGCCGAACCTGCGGGCAATCTTCGTCGACGAGGCGAGCGTGCTCGACACCGTGCAGTTGAAAATCATTTCCACGGCAGCCCGCAAACTCGGCTACGTGGTCTGGCTTGCCGCCGTAGACCACGGGCAGCCTGGGCTGCTGATAGAGGAGGGGCGGCTGATAGGAGATTGATATGTACGACGGCAACAGACTTAGGGCAGAAAGGCTCAGGCGCGGCTGGACGCTTCAGGAAGCATCGCAACGGCTTGGGCTTAGTGTTAACCACGTGAGCCAGCACGAGCGGCGCAAGTACAAGATACCCAGGCCCATGACCGTGCGGGCATACGCCGGCGCCTACGGGCTGACCGACCAGGACATTCGGCAGATACTCACAGGGACACCGGAATGCTCACCGACAACCTGAAAACCACGCCCCGCGCCCACCAGGAGCGGGGTTACGAACTCATCACCACGCGGCCCGCGAACCTCCTCGCGTGGGAGATGGGAACGGGCAAGACGTTCGCCGCGCTGTTGGGTGCGGCGAACGTCGGCGCCCGCCGAATCCTTATCCTCTGCCCGCGCCCGGTGCTGCGCGTGTGGCAAATCCAAATCCAGCGCCACTTCGCCGAACCGCCCATCCAACTGATCGCCCCGATACGCGGAACCATTACCGACCGCGCCGCCGAAACACGCCGCTTCTTCGCCCTGTGCGGCGACGCGCCGGCCGGCCTCATCTGCAACTATGAAGCGATATGGCGCGGGGCGTTCGCCACACTTGCCGCCGAGGTCCAGTGGGACCTGCTGATCTGCGACGAAATCCACAGGCTCAAGGCGCCGGGGGGCAAAGCAAGCCGATGGATCGGCAAGCTCGCCAAACGGATTCCCCGGCGGCTTGGGCTGACAGGCACACCGATGCCGCACTCGCCGCTCGACATCTACGCGCAGTTCCGGGTGCTCGCGCCCAGCATCTTCGGCTCGTCGTTCCAGGCGTTCAAGTTCCACTACGCCCGGTGGGGCGGGTTCAGGCCGCCGGGCGCTCAGCACGGCGTCGAGGTCGTCGAGTGGATCAACCAGGAGGAGTTGCAGGAGCGCTTCTACCGAGTTGCCGACCGTGTGGAAACCAAAGACGTGATGGAGCTGCCCGACCTGATCGAGGACGAGATCACCGTGCAGTTGCCGCCCAAGATAATGGCGACCTACAGGGAGTTGCGCGACACGCTGGTCGCCGAACTGCAGGACGAGCAGCAGCGGTCGGGGATCATCACCGTATCAAACGCGCTGACCAAGGTGCTGCGGCTCCAGCAGCTTACAAGCGGACTGGCGCACTGGGAGGACATCGACGATCCGACGCGGACAAAGCTGGTACGCGTCCACAACGAGAAGGCCGACGCCCTCCGCGAGCTCTTGCTAGACCTGCCGGAGTCCGAGCCGGTAGTCGTATTCTGCCGGTTTCACGCCGACCTCGACGCCGTGCACGAGGCGGCGGCAGCCTGCGACCGCACGTCGGTGGAGTTAAGCGGCCGCCGGCACGACATCGAGGGCGAGTGGGGCGAGACGAAAGCCACAGTTGCCGCCGTGCAGATTCAGGCGGGGGCGGAGGGCATCAGCTTAACCAGGGCCTGCAGGTGTGTATTCTACTCGGTGCACTCCCTTGGAAACTACCTGCAGGCCCGGGCCCGCGTCTACCGCGACGGACAAACCCGCAAAGTTTTCCTATATCATCTGGTCGCCGATGGCACCATCGACCGGGCGATATACAAGGCCTTCCAGCAGCGGAAGGAAATCATTGACGTGGTAATGGATCGCGTCAACAACTCGTACGAGGTGCCGTGGTAGGAGTAGGCTATGGACATTGAGATGGTGCGCAGGTTCCTGGCTCTGCGCAAAGAGAAGGCAAGGATCGCACAGGAGCTCGAAGAGACGAAAGAGGTCTTGAGATGGCATGAGGAGGCCCTCATCGAGGCTCTCGCCGCCGAGGGCGTCGACAAGATCACCGTGGACGGCCGCACGGTCTATCCGCAGCGGACGTTCCGCCCGTCGCTGATCGACAAGCAGGCGGCAATCGCTGTACTGAAACAGTTGCCCGGCTGGGCCTACATGGTCGTCGAGACCGTGAACGCCCAGACACTGCGCGGGCGTGTGTTGGAACTGGTCCGGGACGGCATGGTCGACAACGACGACATGCCGGTGCTCCCGGACTCCCTCAAGGAACTGGTCAACCTCAACGAGATGTACTCGTTGAGCGACCGCAAAGCGTAAGGAGTAGAACTATGGGGAAGAAAAACGAACTGGTGAAGGTCGAACCGGGCACCCTGCCCATCCTTCAGGGCGAGAGCGTAGCGGCAGCCCTGCAAGCCAATCTCGGCGGGCTGGAATTGACCGCCAATGACCTCGAGCGCATCAAGGTGCCGTCCTCCGGCTCGACGATGTGGACGTACGAGACGCTTGAAGGCGAGTGCTCCGAGAAGCAGATCGTCGGCGTCATCATCTACCACAAGCTGGTGCGCCTCTACTGGGCCAAGAAGATCGACGAAGGCGGGTCCGGCCAGCCCCCGGACTGCCACTGCGACAACGGCATCAATCCTGTGGGTGTCGGCAGCCCCGGCGGCAAGTGCATCGTCTGCCCCCACGCGCAGTTTGGCTCGGCCGCCAAGGGCGGCGGGCAGGCGTGTCAGCAGCGTTGGGCGCTGTTTATGGCCTTGCCGTGGAGCCGCATCCCTGTCCTGTTGTCGGCGCCGCCGACGTCCCTGGCGCCGATCAAGCGGTATATGTTGCGGCTGTCCAGCAACGGCGTTCCCTACTGGTCCGTCCTGACAACGCTGGCCCTCGACGTGAAGCAGAACGCGGCCGGCATCAAATACGCATCTATCGTGCCGTCGATGGTCGAACGCATCGAGGGCGAGGCGCGGGAGCGATTCCGCAAGCTGAACGAGGAGCTCGCGCCCCTCTTCTCGACAATCGCCGTTGAGGGTACCCCCGGTGAGTAACAGACTCGCCAAGCTCAGGAAAGGACACCGCAGGATGAGCAAGATAATCACTCCGAGCCAGCAGGGAATGGCTATGCCGGTCAGCCAGATCGACCCGCTGCGGATGGTCTCCGACCACCTCGACGCCATCATCGCCCAGGGAGTCCCCTTGGGATACGACTATGCCCGGATATCCGAGATACACCGCAGGGCGCACATCATCGTGCAGACGCTCATGGTCCGGTCGTCGGTGTCGTGGCATCTGCCGGTCGTTAAGCAGATCGCCCGCATGGCCGGGGAGAACATCGACGACGAGGCGGCAGCTGCCAAGATACGGGCCGCTCTGGAGCAGATAGCCAAAGATCAGGCCGAGCGCAACGGCGAATGATCCCTGGTGCGGCCGTCGGCGGCCACACCAGCACGTCCGTAGCTTAATGGTAAAGCACCCTGCCCCCCCCATAGCCTCCCAGGGGATGGCGGTTCGAGTCCGCCCGGACGTGTCAGCAAACACAACGGAGTGCAAGCATGAAGTTCCCTCTGTCTCTCACCGAGCGCCCGCAATGGCTATGTTGGCGCTCTGAAACACGCAAGGGCAAGCCGACCAAGGTACCCTACCAGACCAACGGCGCCCTTGCAAGCACGACCGACCCCGCAACATGGACGACGTTCGAGGCTGCGATGCGCGCCCGTCCGCGATTCGAGGGGATCGGTTTCGTGTTCACCGCGGACGATCCCTTCGTCGGCATTGACCTCGACAACTGCCTCGGCAACGACGGCTACCTGAACAGCGATGCCCGCGAGATACTGGGCAAGCTCCAAACCTATACGGAAAGATCGGTCAGCGGCACGGGCGTCCACGCGATCGGCATGGGCGAGGTCCCCGCCGGCGGCAACCGCGTCAAGGGCATTGAGATATACGACCACGGCCGGTATTTCGTGATGACCGGGGAGGCCATCGCCGGCTACCCGCCCGACATCCGCGACATCACCGAGCCGCTGGCCGAACTGCACCGCGAGATATTCCCTGGTGCGGCGGTCGGCGGCCACCCCAGCCTTGTCAAGACGCAGAAAATACAGGGCGAGCACGTCGTGCTGGACCCGGCAGCCGAGCCGCCCGCCGAGAAGTTCGAGGCGCTGATGGCGAACGATCCCAACTTCGCCGCCACATGGACGCGGGAGCGGCAACTGCGCGACGGCTCGCCCAGCGCATACGACCTGGCGCTTGGTACGCGGGCCGCCAACGCGGGCTGGACCGACCAGGAGATAGTCAACCTCTGCATCGCCGGGCGCCGGAAGCACGGCGACGACCTGAAGTTGCGGGCAGACTACTGGGAGCGCTTCACCTTGGCCAAGTGCAGGAACGGCCAAAAGTTGCCCGCCAAAGGCGACGATACGCCGCTGGAAACGTTGTCGCTGATGATCGGGCTGCCGATCAAGGCGATAGTCAAGCTAGGCGCCGAGAAGAGCCGCCTGCGGCTGGAACTCGACGACGGGTCGACGATCCCCATAGGCGCGGTTGACACGCTGCTGATGCTGGCTCGCTTCCGCAGCCGCATCTTCGAGGCGACGGGCCGAGTCGTCGTGAACATGAAGCAGGCCGAGTGGCTGAAACTATGCGGAGCGTTGCAGGACGACATCATCCACAGGGACCTCGACGGGCAGGAAACGCGGGCGCAGACCGAGGAATGGATAGCTGCGTTCTCGGCGACCAAGGGGACTAAGGACTGGCAGTATTCGTTCAGGAACGGCCTCTCGTTTGTCCGCGACGAGCAGTTGCACCTGCCGCTGGCCCCGCTGCTGCTGTATATCCAGCATACATACCGGGAGCTCATCACCAGGGAGATGCTGGCCGAGAACCTGACCGTGTTGGGCTTTTCGAGGACGACGATAAAGCTGGAGGACAGCCAAAGATCGTTCTGGGTACGGAGAACAAAGGAGATGATGGTATGAAGATTGTATCGAAGTGTGGGGAAGTGCAGATCGAGTTGAGCCTGCACAATACCGAAGTAACGATGCAGGTCGAGAAGATGCCGGAGTGGATCCGGGGGAAATACCCAACGGGGAAGCCCTGCTGCTGCCGTGCTGCCTTTGGCCTTTACAGCCTTGTACGCCCGGAGCTTAGGGCGTATGGCGTCTACTTGTGGGGGGATGTCGTGGATGCTGATAGCCGTGTGGCATCATGCTTCTTCGACACGGTGAAGTCGGCCGCTCACTACTGCCAGCAGGTGCAAGACCTCATCGAGTCCTTCGACAGCACGGGGCTGCTGAAGAAGCCGGACGCTGGCAACAGCAAGGAGTGGCTGATCGCGTCTGTGTATGACTCGCATGTCGATAGGAATGTCTTCAACCTGTATAGATTTGAGTATGAGCGGTGGGCTGTGATCGCCCCTGCTATGTATGAGGGCGACGCACGCGCCCTTGCCGCCGCTCTCAAGATCGAGGTGGAGGACTGATATGAGCAAGGAGCCTGAGTTTAGGGTGAAGGTGGAAAACTTCGGCATTTACGGAACTGCGTGGCATGTAGATATACTGCGTAACGAGCGCCTGTGGCTCTCCCGTGAGACAATATATTCCACTCGTCTCTCCGCCATTCGCGCCGCGCGAACGATTATCAAGCAGCTAGGCGTGGACTGGCCGGTCTGGGTGGAATGATTTCCACGCGGTGGGCTGGTGCGGTGGCCTCTGGCTGTTCTCCACCACCGCGCCGGCCGCCGCGATTGAAAGGAGGCGATGTCTTTATGCCCAACGAGTACCAGGGCACATACAGCGTAATCGGCCCGCCGGGCACCGGCAAGACCACATTCATCGTGAATCAAGTCGCCAAGCTCGTCGACCAAGGCGTCTCGACGCTCTTGTGCTCGCTCACGCGCACGGCGGCCCGCGAGATCGTGCAGAGGCGGCTGCCAATCGACCGCAAGGCAATCGGGACGCTGCATTCCCACGCCTACAGGTCTATCGGAGCGCCTGCTGTCGTCGATGTTACGGCGTTCAACGAGTTCCAGAAACTATATCGCCTGACGCCGCAGAAGGTCGACTCGGACGAACCGATACGCGGCGGCACGCCGGACGACGGGCGGCTGATGATGTATGAGTGCAACCGGGCGCGGAGGCTGCCGCGCGACGCCTGGCAAACAGAGATACGCAAGTTCGCAGAAGTGTGGGAGAGCTTCAAGAATTGCACACACAGCATCGACTACGGCGATATGATCGAGAAGGCAATGAATTGTCCGCCGCCGTTTAACCCTCGCGTAATCATTGCCGACGAGACACAGGACTTCTCTCGGGCGGAGATGGACCTGCTGAAACGCTGGCGGCAGCACGCGGACGCGCTGATCGCCGCCGGCGACCCCTGGCAGTCCCTCTATGAATGGCGTGGAGCCGACCCCGAAGCGATGTTCATGTCGCTTGACGAGGACCACCGGCGAGTGCTGCATCAGTCGTACAGGGTCCCCCGTGCCGTCCACGCGCTTGCGACGCGGTGGATCAAGGGGCTCTCGACATGGCGGCCCATCGAATATGCCCCGACACCGCAGAGCGGCGAAGTGGTGGGAAGTGGTGGAACGTGGCAGGATGTGGCGCCGCTGCTGGAGATGGTCATGGAGCACGTCGAGGCGGGCAAGACCATAATGTTCTGCGGGTCGTGCTCGTATATCATCGGCCCCCTCATATCGAGCCTGCGGGCGATGGGAGTGCCTTACGCAAACCCGTGGCGCCTTACGCGACGCGACTGGAATCCCCTCGCCACCACCGACGGGAAGCCGTCGACCGCCGCCCGCATCCAGGCGTTCCTGGCCCCGCTCAAGCGCCACCTGTTCTGGACGGGAGCCGAGTTGCTGTTGTGGGGACCGATGGTCAGTGCAAAAGGCGTGTTTCATCGCGGCTCGAAGGGCCGACTGCCGGAGTTGGATGAAAACCACAACGAGCTGAGTCTCGATCAACTGCGGCAATACTTAACCGACGAGTTCGTGGCCGTGGCCGACAAGCTGCTGGCCGGCGGCCAGAAAGCGATGCTCGACTGGCTGTCGGGCAACATGGTCGCATCCAGGGCCGAGGTGGCGGAGTTTCCCCTGGCCGTCTGGCGCCGGCATCCGGAGTGGATCGACAAAGACCCGCTCGTCTACGTTGGGACGATCCACAGCTTCAAAGGGGCGGAGGCGGACACGGTGGTCGTGTTCCCCGACCTCTCGCAGAAGTGGTATCAGGCGTGGACAGGCCCGCCCGCGTTTCATGACAGCGTCGTTCGCCTCTTCTACGTCGCGGCGACAAGAGCAAAAGAGCGCCTGGTGTTGTGTCGGCCGGAAAACGACCTCTATGCCGTGCACCTGGACAAGT
>Ga0307378_10012721_pt1 | contig 10714 bp, 5 predicted proteins | sample UN1MG_FD_202238 | JGI IMG/M metagenome (GOLD analysis project Ga0307378, IMG submission 202238) | Soil microbial communities from Risofladan, Vaasa, Finland - UN-1 | ecosystem: Environmental > Terrestrial > Soil > Coastal area > Acid sulfate soil | place: Finland: Risofladan, Vaasa | collected...
GAACGGGCGTTTCGAATGGACCATCTCCCAAAGCCTGAACCGCTTCGCCACTCAACCGCTCAGCGACAAACAATGCCACGCCATTGGCAAGAGGCTCAAGCAAACGTCCCGCCCACTGCCCATGTACAATCGCATCAACCTGTTCGACAACCAGATCGGCCCATAGTCCGCCGGTGCCATTGACGTCATAGGTGGCCAATCCTGGGAAGACTCTCGAACGGCCATCTTCAGTGCGAGTGGCATTCATAAACTCTTGAGTCTGGTCAATGACAGCCTGCGTATCATCAGAGTAAGCCATGACAAACGCAGCATCAATCCAACCTGAGTCAAGCCATTCCCAGGCCGCTTGTCCCTGCACCGACTCTTCTCTTGCCGCCGGCGAGGTCGCTCCCACTGCTGCCGATATGATGACGTCTGGCCGAACTGACCTGACCTTGTCGTGGATCTCCTCAACCAGCAGACCCATTGCTCTCTCCTGCCAGGCAGCGATTCTACCACTCCCTCTGTCCCGAATGTTGCCGTTCCCGTCGGTGTCTTGCCACAGGCTATACTCGGATCCATAGGTTTCCCGAGTCCAAGCTTTATAGTCCTCCTGGCACCCGGGAAAATCGTACTCCGTCCCCGGGTAATCCAGGAACTCGTCGTTGTAACAGATTCCTACAGCCCTGATATAGTCCAGGTGAACTCCATCCACATCATAGTCCTCCACAAGACCAGCGATGAGGTCTGCCATGTAAGCCCTGAACCTGGGTTGATGCACCACGGAGAATCTATGACTCACGCAGCGCCCATCTCCCACAGAATAATAACAACCATGCTTGATCTTGAACTCTGGATGGAGATAGTGTAGCATATAGGGCTCAGTATTTTCGGGACGCGGCCATCCTTCCCCATCTCTCCAATCGCCTCCCGCAGCAACAGCGAACCACGCATGGACCTCGAAATCGTTGGACAGATCGCTGTCTGCCAATCGCCGATCTCGAATCGCCAATAGATAACTCAGGGCATCGCTGTACCCCCATTCAGAAAAGGGAGACCGATTGGGGAGACGATCACGGGCATCAGGAAATCTCACGTGGCTTGGCTCAAAAAACGCCGTCCCCCCTGTATATACCAACAACAAGATCGCATTCAAACGAGCACCATCAACCTTGGCCACGAGGTCGTCTATGTCATGCTTTGAGCGGGCTGCATAGCCAGCCCACGACCACAACGCACGTATCTGCCGCAGGTTTCTTGGAGGAGACGACCGCCCCATCACAGGGAAAAAGTACCTATAGGTTTTACCCTCAGCCACTTGTGGAGTAGTGTCAATAGAGCCTACTTGACCAGGCCCATTTCCTTCTCCACTTTGACTGGAAACGCTTGCAGTGGCTAGCAACGGCACAGTACTCAACTCGCTCAACAACACAGTAAGTATCAAGGTAAGAAACAGTCTTTTGTGGGACATCGGTTCCTCCCATCTCATGTCTTCTGTCCCCCGCCCTGCCTAGTGTACCCTCTAGCATTACAGTGAATTCTAAGGATTTTTTAATGTTTTGTTCACACGCGGCAGAATATACCACAAGGGCACTTCCAAATCAATAGTACCTTGACGCCATTACTGCGGTACTACTTGCTGAACCGGCGAAACTCCAGAGGAAGGCAAGACCTGCCTCAGACAGCCAGAGACCTCCGCGGCCCTAGTAGCAGGGCGATGCTGTCGAAGACAGGTCTAGAGGAGATGGTCAAAGCGGGAGCGAATTGACGGGCACAGCCTTAACACGCCGTCTGTGCACTCATTGCCCAAGCACGCGGTTCGTAGCCATACTCACTGATTCATGGCGAGGCCTCATCTGACCAATATCTCGCTGACGACGGCCTCCGCCAGCCGTAGTGCGCGCAAACCATCGCTACCCGGCACCAGGTTGGAGCAGTTCCCGCGTACACAATCCACAAAGTGACGAAGCTCCAACATCAGGGGTTCGGCCATAGGAACGTAGATGCGCTCGATGACGCTCTCCTGGCGATACTTGGTCACGTGATGGTTGTCCAGATATTGAGGGAAGGTCCGCCGGTGAACCAGGATAGACTTGTTCAGCAGATCAGCCTCGACGTAGGCCCCTTCGGCAATGACCTCGATGGCTCTAACCTTCTGCTCCGTGACCCGTGAGGCGAACAGGGTGACGATGGGGCCGTTTTTGAACGAGAGGTTGGCCACAGCGTGGTCTATGGTGCCGGTGGTGATCGAACGCCCCCAGGCATTGATCCCTTCGACATCCAGGCCAACCATGTTCACCGCCAGGTCCAGGTCGTGGATCATCAGGTCACGGATGACGTCCACGTCGGTGTTGCTGGTGTCGAAGGGGCTGAGCCGGCGCATGTTGATACTGATGAGCCTCATGTCTTCGGTGACGTGTTTCAGTTCGATAAAGGCCGGGTTGAAACGCTCGATGTGGCCGACCTGCAGCACCCGTCCTCGCTCGTCGGCCGTGTGCACCAATCGCTGAGCCTGGTCAATCGTCTCGGTGATCGGTTTTTCCACCATGACGTGCAGCCCTTGTTCCAGGCATTCGGCAGTCAGGGCATAGTGAGCGGGCGTAGACGCGGCGATGGTGACCGCGTCCACCTGCGAAAGCAAGGCCCAGTGGTCGGGAAAATACATAGTCTCGTAACTGCTGGCGACCTGGCGTCCACGTTCCTCGTTCAGATCCGCCACGCCCACCAGTTCTACGCGGGGCAGGTTGGCACACACGCGGCAGTGTCGCTCCCCCATCACACCGGCACCGATGACGCCTATGCGTACAGTCTCCACAAGCCCTCCTTATCCCTGATCCCTGATCCCTGATCCCTGAAACCCGTTGACAGCCGCCACGATCCGACCCAGGTCGGATGGGGAGAGTGCCTGGTGGATGGGCAACGAGAGCACCTCTCGGCTGGCTGCTTCCGCCTGGGGCAGCACGTCGCGGTACCCCAGCGACTGGTAAAGCGGCTGCTGGTGGATCGGGTATGGATAGTGGATCGCCGTGCCAATGCCCTGCTCCTTCAGGTGGTTCTGCAGCGCTTCCCGATTGCCGGAGACACGCACCGTATACTGGTGGAAAACGTGACGGCGGTGGGGGCGCACGATAGGAGCCTGCACACCCTTCAGCCGTTCGCTCAGGTACCGGGCATTGGCGATACGCTTTTCGTTCCAGGCCGGCAACTTGTCCAGTTGCACCAGACCGATGGCAGCCTGGATGTCCGTGGTACGGAAGTGGTACCCCAAGATGTCGTGCCGGTAGCGCTGTGATTGGCCGTGGTTACGCAACAGGCGTAGCCGTTCGGCCAGCGCGTCGTCGTTGGTCGTCACGATGCCCCCTTCGCCAGTCGTCATGTTCTTGGTCGGATAGAAGGAAAAGCAGCCGGTGCCGAAACTTCCTACGGGTTGGCCTTCGAAGGTCGCGCCGTGGGCCTGGCAGGCGTCCTCGATGACGACGAGGTGGTGACGGCCGGCGATATCCATGATCGTAGCCATGTCGCACGGCTGGCCGTAAAGGTGCACGGGCAGGATGGCACGGGTGCGCTCAGTGATCTTATCTTCGATGGCGTCGGCGTCTATCAGGCAGGTATCGGGTTCGATGTCCACGAAGACCGGCCGCGCGCCAACGAAGAGCGCGCAGTTGGACGAGGCGATGAAACTAAAGGGCGTGGTGATCACTTCGTCGCCAGGGCCGATTTCATAGGCCAGCAGTGTCACCCACAGCGCCGCCGTGCCGGAAGCCACCGCCACGGCGTGTTTGACACCGCACAACTCGGCGAAACGGGCTTCGAACTCGGCCACGCGCGGTCCCTGCACCAGCATGCCGGAGTCGAGCACACGCATCACCGCTGCTTTCTCCTCCTCCCCCAGTTCCGGTTTGGCGATGGGGATGAAAGGTAGTTCAGAAGGAGTAGGACTCATTGCAGACCTCGCATTTCCATTGATGGCTTCCTAGTTCGTTCAGAGGCCGCCCACAGCGGCAGACGTAGCCGTGGAGTCGGGCCGGATTACCATATACCAGGCCATAGGCCGGCACATCGCGAGTGACCACGGCTCCAGCACCGACCATGGCGAATTCACCTACCGTCACGCCGGGCAGGACCACCGCACCCGCGCCGATGGACGCACCGCGCCGGATTACTGTCAGGCTCACTTGCCAGTCGGCATCGCTCTTGAGCGTGCCGTCCGGATTGATCGCGCGCGGCAACTTGTCGTTGGTCAGGATGACGCCAGGGCCAAGGAAGACACCATCCTCGACCGTGACACCATGGTACACGTAGACGCCGTTCTGGACCTTGACGTTGTCACCGAGAGCAACGTCAAAGTCTACGTAAGCGCCCTTGCCAATGATACAGTTACCGCCGATGCGGGCCCGCTCCCGCACCTGTGCCTGGTGCCAGATGCGGGTGCCGGGACCGATGATGGCTGCAGAGGAGACATCTGCAGTAGGATGGATAAAGGGCAAATCACAGCTCGTCAATGGTACTCCTCAATTCCGTTTGTCTTTGGTGAGATAGCGCCTACCACGAGGGGTAGTGGTGGCGCACCAGCACCGCCTCCACTACCCCCCCAAGGCAGATTGGCTCAGGTCAACGGCTTCTAACAGAGATGAGAGGGAAATAGGTAAAGTAGTTAAAAACAGTGGGCTGAGGATCGCGCCCGTCGGGGGCACCATCACCGTCAGTGTCGGGATCGAGTGGGTCAGCGCCAGCATCTACCTCATCACCGTCGTTGAGACCATCGTCGTCGGAGTCAGGATCGAGTGGATTGGTGCCATGGCTGACCTCATCGCCGTCGTTGAGACCATCTCCATCCGTATCTGGATTGTTCGGATCGGTACCGTTCCGGTACTCTTGCTGGTTGGTCAGACCATCGTCATCTGGATCATCATCAGCATCGCCATTGTCCAATGGATCGAGGCCATTATCTACTTCCCAAGCATCCGGCATACCATCGTCATCGCTGTCGCCGTCCAGCGGGTCAGTGCCGTAGGTGTTCACCTCATCCCCGTCGGTCAGACCGTCGTCATCGCTGTCATCGTCCAGTGGGTCAGTACCATAGGTATTCACCTCGTCACCATCTGAGAGCCCATCGTTGTCGCTATCCGGGTCGTTGGGGTCGGTGCCGTAAACATTGACTTCCTGGCCATCCGTGAGACCATCCCCATCCGTATCCGGGTTGTTCGGGTCAGTGCCGATGGCGCTTTCAGCCACATTGCTCAGGCCATCACCGTCATCGTCCAACCAGCCGGCGAGCCATACATCATCCACGTACCAAAGCAGCCCGTTGTGGGAATGTGCATTGAACCGAAGTCTCAGGTCTGGAACCACGCCCAAGCTGCTCAGGTCCAAGAATTCAGTGGACCAATAGGATGTCGAGTTGGTATAGGTGGCTACTTTGGTCCAATCCACACCACCATTTGTCGAGACCTCGAGATAGCCAGCGTCGTTGGGAGACTGCATTTGATAACAAGTCTTAAACCTGAGAACCGGACTGACGCGGTGCGATGCGTCGAGTGAGATGGTAGTCAGCGAACCATTTTGGGAACCTGAGGCATTAGCCCTCCACGCGTGTGAGTAGCTATACCATACGTCGCTGTTGAGGCTCCAGAGGGATTGCGCCGTCCACTGGGCACTACCGCTCTCCATGTCATCTTCAAAGAAACGAGCGACCGTTGGTACAGTGATAGGTTCCTCAAACTCGTCGTGATCATAGGCAGGCGTCGTGTAGGCAACGTCTACCTTGTTAACCACGTTATACGTATCTCCCCGTAGAGCCTTCAGGGCTACCAACGTAAAGGGGCCATCAACACCATGCTCGTTGATGATGCGACCGTCGAAGGCGAGCGACAGGCTTTGCACTCCCTCAGTCAGTACCTGGGGAGCGCCGATCGCCCAGGAGACAAGGGAGTTGTTCTTATCAACCAACCATCCTTCGACCCGGTATGCCTGTCCCCCCTCCCCTGGTTCGACCATGACGTTGGCCGTAATGACCAGTTGGTCAAACTGGCCATCGCCATCCGCGTCAACGCGAGTGTCAGAGTACCCACCAGTAATCACGAAACTAGGAGCGATCTGAAAACGATCAGGGGGGACAACAGCCTCAACACCCAGCAAAATAGGCTTGGCACTCAGGGCGGGAACCTCACCCAGAGCATACGGCTCCACGATACCATCGGTAACCCTTCCAGCAGCATCACGCACGTGGAGATATTGGAGAACATAGGGGCCAACTGTGTCCCTTAACCCATCAAACTGCAGGGTGATCCTGGGACCTGACCCGCTCAATGTAGCCTGGGACAGCATTTCACCCTGTCCATCGTACAGGACTCCCTGCACGGTGTACACGTCTGCTTTCTCGATGTTCAGGCTGGTTTCTATGACCAGAGCATCCATATAGCCGTCGCTGTCAGCGTCAATGGCAGAAGGCCGGTATTGGCCTGACAGGGTCGCTCCTCGAATGCCGAAATCGCTGAACCGATAGGCAGACGTCTCGTAGGCTGGTCGCGCGTAGCCCAATTCACGCTCGGCAAAGTCCTGCAGGACGGGATTCTCGACGTCCGTCGCCCACAGAGACTCCAGTACATAGGGGCCATCCACCTTACTCATGTAGATGTTCATCCCATCGAAGGGGAACTCTACGGTGTGAGTCCCTTCCTCGAGGTACACGCTCCCAATGGCTTCAGCAAAGCCGCCAGCCAGTGCTCCGCGGATCCAGTAGGTGCCCGCCTGACTGACGCTGACCTGGATTTCCAGTACTAATTGGTCAAAGCGGCCGTCGCCATCCTGGTCAACGCCATAGTCGGCTACAACAGGGCCAAACTCAACGACTGAGCCTGCGCTGCCGTCCTCCAAGGTCCATGACGAGTTGGGGGCGGACTCTTCTATGGACTCCGCCGTCTGTGGCAGTGGTTCGGCACTCACCGCGGACTCACCCATGAACTCAGTCCCCCCCCCGCCCTGGACGTGAATGTAGTTCTGTCTGGTTGCAGTATTTGAGCCACCGGGACCGGTGACAGTCAATGACACGTCGAAGTTACCAAGGTCGAGGTAAGGATGTTGGGGGTTCCGCTCGGTGCTGGTTTGCCCGTCTCCAAAGTCCCACGCCCAACTGGTGACGATTCCCGTGGACTGATCCGTGAATTGCACTGTCAACGGGCTGGAGCCTGAAGTCAGGTCAGCCGCAAATGCAGCCACGGGCGGCGGCTCACTGACCAGGATGTAGTTCGTACCGATTTCGGTGTCTGTACCACCAGCGCCGGTGATGACCAGTGACACCGTAAAGCCACCAGCAATCGTGTAGGTATGGGTGGGGTTCTGTGCGGTACTGATGCCACCATCCCCGAAACTCCATCGCCATGAGCGGACATGGCTTGTGGACCGGTCAGTGAAAGTCACATTCAGCGGCCTGATACCTGAGGTAGGGCTGCCTGTGAACGCGGCCACAGGCGCTGATGGTAGTTGCCGAGGCCAATCGTTCGGCGGAGACCCCACGACCTGTGGCTCCGAAGACCACCCCAAATAGTCAACAAACCGGGTTTCCCACCAACTCCTCTTGACCGTTCTAGTATTGTCCCAACTAGACTGGCGGAATTCGTCGTTGTAGACCCCCCAATAGTTTCCCACATCGCTCCAGGGCCAGTTCTCGCCTGCTGCGTACACCCCCTGGCCACTATAATAGTAACGCGTACTCCTCAACGATACATACCCACCGGTATAGTGAGGGTCCGGGCAGGAACCTTCACCGCCGTCGTAGCCTCGCATAACGTACCAACGCCATGAACCCCAAGACGGCTTCGTCCACACCTCCGTAGAGTGGTCAAACGATTCATGCCGCCAGTCGGTAAATGCAGGGCGTGCAGGGATGCCGGCTGCGCGGTTAAAACCCGTCAGTAGGTTGGCGATATTCGAACACTCGCTCCTATTGTCATAGTCCGGACCACACACAGACGGGTTCAACACGCACCAGGAACTGCTAAGATAGCGGGGATAACCAAAACACGTCACTTGGTCCACCCGCCTACCTAAGGCATTGGCGGCATCCCATGTGTTCGTGTAGCCGTTAATGGCCGGCATGACGTGGTCCTCAAAGACATAATCTAGATAGTGCTTGGTGGTGAATTTCCAGCCATAACCGTGATTGACCCACTCACCCACCGGGATCCAGGCATATTCGGGACCATCGGTCCGATCGTACTCCCGCAATTCGTCCGTGCGTTCGGAGTAATGGATCGAGGTCTCGTCCCGGGCATCGCTACGATCGTCATTGTATACGAAAGCGTCCAAAAAGGCATCGCTCACACCGGTCGGCAACTGGAAGATCACGTACAAGTTCAGGCTCTCATTCCAACTGCCATCCTGTACCGTGATCGTATATATGCCTACCGTGCCGTTCCCAGGCACGTAGATATCCCACCGCCCGCCACACGGGACCCGTACCGGTGTCAAAGTGGTTAGAGACCCGATACTCTTGGCAATCTCGATCTCGGCGTCGGCGGGCCCTCCTACAGAGAAAGTCGTGCCCCGGCGCACAACAACCGAGTCCCGGCCTGGAGTAGGAAGAGCAATGTATCGGCTCCCATAAGATTGCCAGGAAAAATACTCTTTGGTCTGAAGATCTTCCCGGTATTCCACGTAGATACCCGGGCCGTGATCGTCGAGAGGATGCGTATCGTACAGTTTCTCCTGGCCATCCGTGAGTCCATCACCATCGCTGTCGGCATCGAGAGGATCGGTGATATAGGGACCACCAGAAGCATTGTACCAGCCGTTTTCCTCGACTGTGCTGGGCAGTCCATCACCATCAGTATCCGCCGAAAAATCACTCCAGTCCTGAGCGTAGCCTGATACTGGTTTGCTGAGAAACGCGGAAGCCAACAAAATGAGGGTCAGAGAGAAGTACAAGAAACGCCTTATCATCGTAACCATACCTCCTTTTCGAGACAGTAAAGCCATAGGCATACCTTCAACTATACGCGACGAAGGCCAAGAACAGGTATCAAACCACCGAGATCTGTCCTAAACTATCCGTAGGTCGTGCTCATACCGATGCGAACTCACCTCACTCTCCTGGGCACAGGATTCTCTCCCGAATAATGGCAACCGTCAGTAAACTCTACAAGAAGTGATCAGGATTTTCAACCAGTTGCCCCTGCCCGAAGCACTTGACGAATGCTGTCGGCGACGTAGTGGATCTGTTTCTCCGTCAAGTCATGATGGGCGGGCAAGTTTACCACCTCGCGCCCTGCCTGCTCTGCGCCGGGATAAAGACCCCGGGCGTAAGGACTGTATTTCTCCAGGGTGGGCAAAGCATAGTCAAAGGTGCGACCGGTTTCAATGTCTCTGGCACGCATCTGCTCGCAAAAGTGGATGGCATCTCGATCTTTGACGCGCACCGTGTAGAGCGAATAGGAAGCCCCATCCACGATAGGCGCTGGTGTGAATCCAGGGATTGCAGGCAGCACTTCGCTGTACAACCTTGCCAGGGCACGACGTCGAGAAAGAATCAGGTCCGATTTACGCAGTTGAGCCAAACCCATACGCGCCTGAAAGTTGGCATAGCGGATGGCATAATCGCCGGGGATTTCCGAGCCGGAACTTTGTGGATCCTCCTCAGCCGAACGCAATAGCGAAGCCAGCCTGTAGAGAGTGTCTTTGGACAGCTTCAGTCGCCAAGTCAGGCCATAGATCAGATTCCTGGACAGGAGGTAATGAACCACCAACAAGGCCCATCGTTTAGCCCATTGCGCGGGCGGCAAGCTGTTCATGTTTCCGTCGCGATAGGACCGGAGTTCTTCATAGAGCTCAGTGTCGTTGGTGACCAAGACGCCGCCACGAAGCGTAAACAGTGGCTTGCCAGGACCAAAACTGAATAAACCGACGTCCCCTCGGAGCCCACCTGAGTCCCCCATCGCACCCGGGAAGGTTTGTGCTGCATCCTCCAGGATGCAGATTCGCTCATCGTTGGCTATCTCGCGAATCCCGTCTGTGTTGGCGGGGTAGCCGAACATGTGAGTGGCAACGATGACCTTCGTTCGAGCTGTGATGGCCGACCTGAGAGCGTCAAGGTCCATGTTGTAGTCGGCCAGGTCTATATCCACGAACACCGGGATGTTGCCGGTAGCCAGAACGGCATCTGGCATAATCCTACAAGTGTAGGCAGGGAGAATGATTTCCGCCCCATTCACCCGCAAGGCTTTGAGCAAGGCAAAGAAACCGGCATGCCCATAGGTGAAGGCGAGCCCATACCGGGCACCAACCTCGGTCGCCACAGCTTCCTCAAACTCACGTCGTGTGCCACCAGGGCGCAACACTGAGAACAAATCTGAGATGCCCAGATTAGGACGCAATCTACGGATCATGGTATTCGCAGTCCTTTGCTTGCTTGCATCAGTACAGCATCCACACGTTGCCTGCCTTGCCAAACGGATTAGGGTCGTAGCGGACATGTAACAGTATGAGCACTTTGGTCCGGGTTATGCAGCTAACCTGCCGATACCCCAGTTTGTTGTGAAGGCTTAAGGACGTCTCATTGTCTACACCCGTCATGGAGACCAGGCGACTACCGCCCTGCTCCTTGGCCCACGCGATCGCATGCTTCAGCAACATCTTCTGGAACCCCTGCCGTTGGAAAGCGGGCATGGTCTTGATCTCGACCACGTACATGTCGCCCGGTGCCAAGGGCACATACACACGCTCCAAGTGGGGATCAACT